>PVMK01188363.1_pt1 | contig 33250 bp, 33 predicted proteins | sample 1853481 | NCBI WGS metagenome assembly PVMK01 (sample SAMN08533507, study PRJNA380276) | Marine sediment metagenome, whole genome shotgun sequencing project.
GCTTCGCCATAACGAGCTGGCCAAGCGCTTCAACCAATCCAGAGCCATTGCGGTGGATATGGAATCGGCGACCATCGCGGCCAACGGCTTTCGCCTGCGCGTGCCTTACGGGACCTTGCTTTGCGTGTCCGACAGGCCGCTGCATGGCGAGATCAAGCTGCCGGGCATGGCCGATGCCTTCTACCGCGAACGGATCAGTCAGCACCTGCGGATCGGCATCGCGACCCTTTGCAGCCTGCGGGACGCCGGCGTCGAATCGTTGCATTCGCGCAAGCTTCGCAGCTTCGACGAACCGGCCTTCCGCTGACGCCGCGGCACGCCTGACGGGTCCAGCCGGAACTTAACCCTGCGCGCGCCGGTCTCGGCTCGAGAAGGACAGGCGGCGGATCTCGGGCAGATAGGCCTGGCTCTGTTTCTCGCGCCAATTGTTTCGGAAAGACCGCGGCGTTTCACCGAACTGCTGCTTGAAGGACCGGGCGAAGACGGTGGGGTATGAAAAGCCGCAGGCCAAGGCAACGTCCTTGATGCTGAACTCCTCATAGAACAGAAAGTTGCGCGCGGCCTGAAGGCGAATGCGCAAGTAAAGCCGCATGGGAGAGTCATCGAAGTGGCGTTGACAGGCCCGCGCGAGACTCCGCGTGGACGTCCCAAGCTCCGAGGCCATTTGCTCCAAGGTCAGGGGAAAATCGAGGTTCCGCTCCATTAGCTCGATGATCCGATCCGGCAAGGAGACCGTCCTCCGCTCCGCCGGCTCATCGAGGCGCTGGGGCGCCTGTGCCGGACGCGGTGAGTGGACAAGGGCATTGGCGACTTCGTTGGCCAGGACCGGACCCTGAGAGCGGCCGATCAGTTCAAGCATGAGGTCCAGAGTGGCGACGCCGCCGGCGCAATAGACTTGATTGCCGTCGACCAGATAGAGCTGGTGCCGGACGTCCGAGTCCGGAAAACGCTCCTTGAATGTCGGCACGGCCTCCCAGTGCAGAACTGAGGGCCGTGGGCCGATCAGGCCGGCTTGGGCCAGGGCGAAGGCCCCCGTATCGATCGCCCCGACCGTCGCGCCGTAGCGCGCGACGGCGCGCAGCTTGGCAAGCAGCTCGGGAGAGTTTCGCTGTGTCGGCAGATTCCCTTCGAACAGGAGATAGACGTCCGCCATGGGCATCGCGCCAAGATCGCAGTCGACGGACATCCACATGCCGTTGCTGGCGCGGATGGGAGATCCGGTTTCGGAAACCATTCGCCATTGAAATAGCTCCCGGCTGCTGTTCTGGTTGGCGATCCGTAGCGCCTCGCTCGCCAGAATGAGCGCGTTCATCGGAAACTCCGGCTGCAGGATGAAGTTGAAGCTGGACTGTTGGCGATCAGCGACCGCTTCGCGTGAGTGATTCGCCATTGGACCCTCATTATGCCAGGGACTGGCAACCATCGTTCATTTCCCGTCTACCAATGTCAATATTTGTCGGTTTCTCGGGTCAATGATGGAGTTGGCCAAGAGACGCGACCTCTCAATAGACGCGCGACGGGCAACCCAGCCAAGTGAGATCCGTGGCGCTGAGCGAGCTGGCCGGTAGCACATTGAGAGGGTCGAGAGGTCCGATGACCGTCCTGAGTGGGGCCATTGGGCCTGAGTGGGGCCATTGAGCCTGAGTGGGGCCATTGGGTAGGTGGCGGTCAAGTGGGGATAAGCCACAGCCAGGGAGCGGGATGAAGGTGAATCCGGAAAGCTTAAAGGCACGGCTGCAAGGCTGCTACGTCACCGTCCCAACGCCGTTCGAGGACGCGCCTGGTTTGCCGGTGGATGAGGCGGCCCTGCGCGCCTATGTGCGCTTCCTGCTCGACAACGGGCTGACCGGCAACTCTGCGACCTTTCTCGCCGGTGGCGCGGCTGGCGACTTTTCCACCATGACATTCGAGGAGAGGCAGCAGGTCGCCTCCATTGTGATCGATGAAGTGGGCGGTCAGGCCCCGGTGGCGATGGGCGCGCAAACCACCAGCACCATGGAACTGGTCCGCCTCGCCAAGACGGCGCAGGACCTGGGGGCCGATTTCATCCAGATCTCCTGCCCCTTCTATTTCGAACACGGCGAGGCCGACTTCGAGGCGTTTGTCCGCGAAGGCGCCGCCGCCGCTCCAGAGGTCGGCATCATCGTCTACAACACTTTCTGGACCTCCACGGGGCTGTCGTTCGGCCTGATCGAACGCCTGTCGGACGTGCCCAATATCGTCGGCCTGAAATGGGCGACGCCGCGCACGGACGCGATGGAATTCGAAGACGTCACCTCGCACTTCTCGGATCGCTACACCATCATCGACAACAATCTCTTCTTCGCCTACAGCGCGATGCCTGCGCTGGGCGCCCGGGCCTTCGAGGCCCATCTCTGCAATTTCTGGCCGGAATGGGGGATCAGGCTGGTTGACGAGGCGACCGCCGGCAACTATGCGGAAATCGGCCGTATGATGGTCGAAGAAGCCATGCCGTTCTATAAGCTTTGGGTGAAGATCGAGACTGAATTCACCAGCGGCGATGGCTATCTCGACAAGCTCTGCATGGAACTGATCGGCCTGCCGTCCAGCCGGTGCCGTCCCCCGACACGCGACATCCGCGAGACCTATCGCGCGGAAACGCTCGCCATGATGCGGGCCATCGGCGTGCCGCGCCTGGTTGACGACCAGCGAAGAGAGGTGACGGCCTGATGGTCAATTGCAAGAGAACCATGGAACAGGCGAGCCGTTTGGCAATCGAAGGGAATCATGGATCGGTTTAACCCAAAAGAATGCGGACAGACGAAAGCCGCATCGATGACTAGCAAGGAGGAGAGACTCACATGAATCGCATATTTCGCTTGATAACCGGTGCGGCGGCAATCGCCGCTCTCGGCCTCACGACGCTCGGTTCCGCCCTTGCCGAGGACGACGTGCGTCTACGCTTGAACTGGATGTACTACGGCTCGCACGCCGGCTTCGCGCTGGGCAAGGACCGCGGCTATTACGACGACGCCGGAATCGATCTCGATATTCGCTCCGGCAACGGCTCCAGCTCGGCCCACCGCTTGGTGGCCAACGGCGACAGTCTGTTTGCCTATGGCTCTTGCGCGGCAATGGTCAGTCTCGCCGCTCAAGGCGCGCCCCTCGTCTCGGTTGGCGTCATCGATGCCATGGGGACCGAGGCCATCATCGTGCGCCCGGATGCCGGGGTGGCGTCGATAGAGGACTTGAAGGGCAAGAAACTGCTGACGACGGCCAACGCGGGCGTCAACACCTTCTTTCCCCTGGTGTTGAAGAACGCCGGCTTGTCGGAAAGCGACGTCAATATCACGGTCGTTCCCGACGGCGCCCTTGTATCCGCCTATCTGCAGGGCACCGGCGACGCCGTGGGCCTTCTCGGCGGCCTCGACGACAAGCCCGCCGAGATCAAGGCCAACGGCGGCGGCGACCCCGTTACCTTCCCGTACTCGGACTACGGCGTAAATCAGGTCGGTTATTGTCTATCGGTCCACGAGGACACCGTGAAGAACAATCCCGAGCTGGTGAAGCGCTTCGTGGCAGCGACCGTCAAGGCCTACAAAGAGGCCGAGGCCGACCCGGAGGCTGCGGTCAATTCGATGGCCGATATCGTCGGTGGGTCCATGGCGAGCGACGAGGGCAAAGCGCAGTCGCGCGCGGTTCTCGACGTTACCCTGGGCATACTCTACTCGAGCGCCAACAGCGACAAAGTTATCGGCATGAACGTGCCCTCCGACTGGGAAGACATGCTCGCGCTGATGAAGACCTACAACGATCTGGAGACGGAAAAAACCGCTGCAGATTTCTACACAAACGACTTCCTGCCTTGAGCAGGTATAAGGTGGCGTGAGGCGTCCGCTACGGCGCCCTGCAACTTGCTGATCGGCGCGGCCCCGCCGCGCCGATCATTCTTTGTCCTGGAGTCAACGAGCCGTCATGGCAGCGACGGTAGAGATCCACTCGGTCACCAAGGTTTTCGGCAGCGGTGCGAACGCGGTGCATGCGCTCGGTCCGGCCGATTTATCCGTGGCTGCTGGCGAGTTCGTCTCGCTGCTCGGCCCGTCCGGCTGCGGCAAGTCGACGCTCTTGCTGATGATCGCCGGCCTGTTGGAATTGACGGAAGGAGATATTCGCGTCAACGGCGAGCTTGTCGATGCGCCGCGGACGGACATTGGGATCATGTTCCAGGACAACACGCTGGTTCCTTGGCGCACTGTCCGGGGCAATATCGAGCTGCAGCTGGAGTTGCGCGGTCTCGAACCGCAGCACTACGGCGAGCGCATTCGGGATCTGGTAACGTCAGTCCATCTGGAGGGCTTCGAGGAGCGCCGGCCCTACGAGCTGTCCGGCGGGATGCAGCAGCGGGCCGCCTTCTGCCAGGCGATGGTGCATGAGCCCGATACCGTCCTGCTGGACGAGCCCTTAGGCAAGCTCGACGCCCTGACCCGTGAATTGATTCGCGCCGACCTGCAGGCGCTTTGGATGCAAAATAGACCGACGATCGTCTTTGTCACCCACAGCATCGAGGAGGCCGTGCAGCTTTCCAATCGGGTCTGTGTCATCACGCCTCGCCCGGGTCGAATTGAGAGGATCCTGGACATCGACCTGCCATGGCCGCGAGACCTGGCGGTCAGGAACACCTCCGAATTCACCTCCTATGTTCGTGAGATCCAGGAGATCTTCCATGGCTACGGCATCATCTGACACCCACGCTGAACGGGTTCGTGTCGGCGAAAGGCAAGCGATCGGCGGCCGGATAACGCGCTGGATCTCCAATTCCTGGCTGTTCCTCGTCTTCTTCGCCGGCTGCATCCTGTTCTGGCAGTTCTCGATCGATATCTTCGAAATCCCGCGCTACATCCTGCCCAAGCCGACCACCATCGTAGAGAAGGGCTGGGCCGACATCGACCGGCTGATTTACTACACCTACATCACCGGTTCGGAGGCCACCATCGGCTATGCCATCGCGGTCGTTGCCGCGGTGCCCTTGGGGCTTGCCATCGCGTTCTCCTCTTTCCTGCGCAGAACGCTCTATCCTCTTTGCGTCAGTATCGAAATGGTGCCGAAGATCGCCTTTGCGCCGCTATTCGTCTCCTGGCTTGGGTTCGGCCTGCTGCCGAAGGTGATCATCGTCGTTCTCGTGTGCTTTTTTCCCGTCGTGCTCAACGCAATTCTCGCCTTCGGGTCGTTGAGCGAGGAGTTGACGCGCTTTTGCCGTATGACCGGCGCCGGCTGGTTTAAGACCTTCGTCAAGGTCCGGCTGCCGGCGGCCATGCCCCAGTGCTTCGTCGGCTTCAAGTATGCGGCGATCAATGCCACCGTTGGGGCCACCATCGCGGAGTTTATCGGCAGCGATCAGGGGCTCGGCTTCTACATCCAGATCGTGACCGGCAACATGCGGCCGGACCTGGCCTTCGCCGGCATTTTCTTCCTGACCGTCCTCGGCTTGACTATCTTCGGCTGCGTCACGCTGGCGGAACGCATGTTGATTCCCTGGCACATATCGGTTCGCCGCGGCGCAAAATAGATCCGCCGAGGATCGGGTGATGAAAATCTTTGTAGCCCTCGATTTGACAGACAAGCAGCTCACGCGACTACAGGAGGTTTGCGGGGCGGACAAACTTCACATCCAGGGCAATTTCTCCGGGGACGCTGGCCTCGATCCGTCCTTCACCCACTGCGAGGCAGTATTCGGGAACGTTCCGGCGCGCTGGCTGACTCAAAGCGCGGCGTTGCGGTGGATTCAATTGGAATCCGTCGGCTTCGGCGAATATAGGAACCTGGATTGGCGGACCTTGGGCCAATCGATCACCGTGACGAATCTCGCCGGATTTTTCGCCGAGCCGGTCGCGGAGACGGCCCTGGCCGGGATCCTCGCGCTCTATCGCGGCATCGACCGCTTGGTCCAATTGCAGTCGGCCGGAGACTGGCTGGGCGACCCATTGCGCAAAGAGCTACGCACCCTGGCGGGCGCGAACGTCGTCCTGTTCGGATCTGGCTCGATCAACCGGCGCCTGGCGGCCTTGCTTCATCCCTTCGGCTGCCGCACCACCTCTTTCGGCCGCAACTGGACGGCAGAGCGGCTCGATGGGGCCCTGTCGGCGGCCGATATCGTCGTGAGCGCGGTGCCGGAAACCGACAACACGATCGGGCTGTTCGACGCTGCTCGCTTGTCGCTGCTCAAATCTACGGCGCTCTTCGTCAACCTCGGGCGTGGGTCCGTCGTCGCCGAAGACGCCTTGGCGGCTAAATTGCACGATGGCCGGCTAGCTGGCGCGGTGATCGACGTGACGTCACGGGAGCCCCTTCCCCGGAAGCACGCGTTTTGGAGTTGCCCGAATCTGATCCTGACCCAGCATACCGGTGGCGGGACGGAGGACGAAATCGATCGCAAGATCGACGTCTTCGCCGATAATCTTGCCCGCTACCGCGAGGGTAGACCGCTCGCCGGGATTGTCGATTTCGAGAAGGGCTACTGATGCCGAAGATAGAGAACGTCCGGACCGTCTTGCTCAGCTCGCCCTACGCGGACGCCGACGATCCGGAAATCAAGGAGTGCTTTCCTAACGGTCCGAAACGGACCATCGGCATGGTGGAAGTCACCTTGGACAACGGCGTCACGGGCTTGGGTGAAGGCTACCTGGCGGTCTTTGCCCCTCTGGTCTTCAAATCGATCGTCGATCTCTGCGCGCCTTACGTCGAGGGACAGGAGGCCTTCGACATCGAGCGGCGGGTACGGGATCTTTGCAGCGTCTGCGATTACTGGTCCTTACAAGGCGCCGCCCGCCATGTGACCAGTGCCTTCGAGATCGCGTTGGTGGACGCCAAGGCGAAGAGCCAAGGGGTACCCGCCTACGAACTGCTGGGCGGGGCGAAGAGCGACGAGATTCGGATCTACGGGAGCGGCGGCTGCTGCGACGACAAGGACCAGTTCATGCGGGAACTGGACCTCTTGGTCTCGCTCGGCATCGGCCTTTACAAGATTCGCGCCGTCAAAGGCGATATCCAGCGCACCGCCTGGGTTCTGGAGGAAGCCGGGCGCCGCGGCATCGAGGTCGGGGTCGACATGTGCCAGAACCTCGCCGATCCGCCGCAAAGCGTCGATGCGGTGGTCGCTTACGTCGACGCCGTTCGGAAGCTGACGGGTCGCCCGATCGTTTTCCTGGAAGAGGCGATCGGCCCGGATTGCCCGGAGGGCTTCAAGGAGCTCAGGTCGAGGGTCGGCATCAAGATCTGTGGCGGCGAGATCATCACGACGCCGAAGGAGATGATCGCCCGCATCAACGACGACGTTTACGATTTCGTCCAGCCGGATGCCTCCGTCATCGGTGGCATTGGCGCGGTGTTGGATGTCTTCAGGGCTGCTCAGGCCCGGGGAACCGATGTCGTCGTCCACGCCTGGGGTGGCGCCGCCGCGATCATGGCGAGCTATCACGCCGCTTTTGCGGCCGGGGGGCGACTGGTGGAGTACCCCATGCTCGCGTTCCACTTGGGCACGGACATGATGGGCGATCAGGCGCGGATCGAGAAGGGCCAGCTCATCCGGCCGACGGCCCCGGGCATAGGCGTGACACTGCCGCCGGACATGGAGGCAGCCTATCCCTTCGACGAGACGGCCGTTTATTCCTGCATGTTGAACGATTGGGGGCCGCCGCCCGATGACTATTGGAAATCTTAGCCGGAGCCCCCATTGCGGAGAGCTTGACAGCCAACTCCCGAGTTAGAGAACATCCTCGGCCATTTGCGGACATGCATGCATTCAGGTGCAAATACTCGCAGTCTTGCGCCAAGAATTAACTATATTTGGCAATAATAACCATAATAGGTAATGAAAAACTCCTTTACTTTATAGTATAAATTTTGGTATTGTAGATTGTATCGTAGTTTTATATGGTAAATATATTGAGACGCCTAGATTTTTATTTGGGAAGAACGAATTTTGCGGATCGTCAAAGAGACAACGGCGCTACGAGCCCAGGACGCCATCAAGGGTTTAACTCGCTGACGCCGCGGGAGAGATACTTAAATGGCTAACGCAATCAACATTGCGGACATGAAGCAGCGTGTCGCAGCGACCGAGGCAATTTTAAGCACCGCGGCGCAGGAAGGGCAGCAGTGTGACGCGCGATTGTTGAATTTCCTCGAGACGGTCGAACAGAACCTCGTGCAAAATCAACAGCAGATCAGCTACCTCGAAGAGGAGCAAAGTCGGTCTCTTGATGAGATTCAGCTTCTGAGGAACATGCTGCACGACGTGCTGGCCATGGCGGAAAACACGCTTGAGCGCGGGCCCCGCCTGGGGTCGGACGATCTGGAACAGCTGATTGGCAGGTTGGACGCAATCACGCCCATGATGAACCAAGACGCCGAAAAGGGCGCCGGCGGGGACTGCGCGAAAGAACCCGACGCCCCGCCCGTGCGCAAACGCCGCGCGAGCAAGGTCCTCGCCTTTTTCGGGGCGTCTGTTGCTTAGAGATCAATAGGCGTTTTTTCGATCACCAGTCTGCGCTAGCTCACACCCGCCATCCCTTTCGTGCGCCTGGCCCGATTTGTTTTGACCGACAGCTGGCCCGCCGTTAGCCGGCCCCTGTCATCGTAGACCACCTCCGACAAAGTAGGCGGCTGACCTTCTACCAACCTGCGCGCGGATAGACGCTCATTTCACCGCGCTCTCCGGCGGGCCGCTCCGCCCTATGAAATGGGTGTCTAACCGCGTGGGTTGGTAAAAGTAGTGCAGGTCGCCGGTCATGACCTCATGAAGGCACGGGGCTATGAGTGAGCCCCGGCAGACGCACTGGACTGACCACAGTTTTCTCGCTGGGCTTCTATTGCCGCCTCAAGGACTCGCTGCCACAGTAGCCGGACTCTTACTGCACCTTCATCGAGCGTCGAAATCGTCCGGGTGGCAGCCTCGATTGCTGCATTTGCACCGTGCTCACGGATGACATCGTTGATGACGCTGTCGATATCAGAGTTGGGGATTGTCTCAATGCTTGCGGCGTCGTTGGAAGCGTCCTGCTCGCTGGCTGCCTCGTTTCCATCGTCCGAGCTCGTAAACATGCTGAACATCTCCTGTCGTTATCGCGGCTTCGCATGAAATTGTGCTCGAATTTCTCTAATAATATGCAAACAATATAAATGATGATTCAATTAAAAGTCATCGAAATTTAAGTCAAACTTAAATAAAATTGGCGATGTTTACCTCCTTTGTGTAATACTCATATAAACCTTTAGTGTATGACCCGAAAATCGTTGAATGATTTCAATTGCTCGTGAGTCCGTTTGTCATCGCTATCATTGACGGAGATACAAGATGGGAACTGAAATTGCCGGCGCGAATTATGACCGTTCGCAAGGCGCGGAGGCCGTCGTGGTGTGGGGCGCCACAAGGCTTTCGCGACGCAGCCGAGCGCGCCGGAGAGCGCGGCCTTCGATGGGGCGCAGCGGCCCACCGGAGGGCCTAAATAGGACATGCGTTGCGGCACTTGCCCCCTTAACATTTACTATTGGCCCCAACATCGCGCGGCGCGCTGCGCCTACCCGGCGGGCCGCGCCGCCCCATGACAGCCCGTTGAAAAAGGCGCCATTGACCGGGTTTCACCCCACGGTGAAACATAACGCGGCGAAGGCGGTTTCGCCATCCTCCGAGACGATGAGGACGATCTGAGCGACCAGGACGGCTCCAGCGGGCGCAAAAAGCACAAAAGTACAGCCATATCCGCCCGCCACGGCCTCGCGCGGGGGTGCCGGCGCCGATGAGTTGGCGCATCAGTAACGAGAGGTTGTGGCCGGCGACGTGAAGCAGGTATCGCTTGTGCACGTTCTCGCGGCCCCGAAGCCAGGTCCGGCGCATGCCGCCGCGATCGAGGTTGTGGGCAAAGGAGCGCTCGACGATCTCGGCGCGCAGCTTGTAGGCCTCGTGGGCGGCACCGGACTTGCGCCGCGCGCGGTTGTTGGTGACCGCGCGCCGTGCCGCCTCGTCACCGCGCCAGTGCGAAAAGCCCTTCTGCTTGGGCTCGGCGATCCGGGTCTTCCAGGGGCTGTCGTCCAAGGCCTTCAAGACCGACCGTGAGTGATAGCCTTTGTCGGTGATGCATTCGGCCGGGTCCTCTACCGTCGGCGCCGCACCCACCGCCTCGAGATTCTCCTCGGCCGCCGCCAGGGTCTTCTCCAGTGTCGTCGTGTCGCCCTCATCGGCCGGGTGTAGCTCGGCCGCCACCACCGCGCCCGTGTCCAGATCCACCGCGTGCTCGGGCTTGTAGGCCAGATGGGTCGTGCCGTCCTTCATCCTGGCGATCTTGGCCTCGGGGTCGCTCTTGGAAACCCAGTCCCGGTTCGAGAGCTTCTTGCCTTTGCGCTTGCGGTCCAGACGCGCCAGGTCCTCGGCCGTGGGCGTCTCGATGCCGCTCTCCTGGGCTAGGCGCTCCAGCATCTCCCGGTAGCCCTCGCCGCCCGTGCAGCCGTCAGTGTCGCGCCGCACGATGTTCCGCAGCGCCGCGTTGGCCTCCATGGTCGAGGCATCCACCCCGATGCGCTCGCCCTTCACCAGACCCGCCTCGGCGATCAGCGCCAGAACCCAGTCGAAGACCACCGCGTGCACCTCGTGGGGCAGGCGCGCGCGGGTCTTCGACAGCCAGGAATGGTCTGGCACACGATCCCGGCTCTCCAGCCGCAGAAACTCCCGCAGCGACAGGGAATCCGAGCAGCGCCATTCCAGCCCACGCTCAGAGTCGATGCCCTCGAAGTAGCCCACCAGGTGCATACGGAAATAGCGCCCCGGCGGCACCGAAGGCGCGCCCATCCTGGCCGCGTAATAGGACCGGCAAGCCGCCTCGGCGAAGCCGTCGAAGCCGCCCTCGATCAGTACAGACTGCAGACGGTCGTAAAACACATGACCCGGCGAGCGCGGCATCTCCGCCCAGCCCACCATCAAGTCCCCCTGACGATCCTTCTGCTGTCCCATCGCCATCGGCGACTCCTCCGGTCGAATCAGGGCCTCAAAGAATCAGACCAGACCCCTCACGTCCAGAGCCGACTTCGTCAACGGGCTGATGAAAGGGGTGTCTATCCGCGTAGGTTGGTATCAACCGGCAAAAACGACGGAGCGGATTGTTAAACTGTCGGGCCGCCAGACGGAGAAGATAGATCCAGACAATTCGAATTTACCTGGGTTCCAGGCATGAACATTCCCGAATTCGTGCTAAGCATTAACTATATCCGGTAATAATTAATCTCTTTACTTGGGAATAGAGATATTTATACTGAATGATACAGGTCTGAGGATTTTTCTGTGACCTTCTCTTGAGATTACTTATTTTTTATTTGTAAAGAACGAGCGTTGCGGATCATAGAGAAGATTACCGGGGCTACGAGCTCAGAGCACCGTCGAGATTTGAGTTCGCTAACACCGCGGAAGGGAGGCATCCATGGCCGCGGTATTTGACCCAGTATTTGACATTACCGATATGAAACAGCGCGTCGACGCGACCGGATCGAAGTTGAGCGCTGCGGCGCAGGATGAACGGACGCGTAACGCGCACCTGTTGCGGGTCCTCGAGGCGGTTGAAAATACCCTCGCGCAAAACCAACAGCACATGCGCCGCCTCGAACAGGAGCAAGGCCGCACCCTTGAAGAGTTTCAGCAGCTGAGGAAACTGCTGCACGACATGCAGATTGGCCCGCGGCATCTGCTCTGGCGATTTCTCCACCGAAACTCTTTTGCCGCCCGGGCCGATCTGATCGACCGGCTGGATGCGATCATCTCCATGATGAACCATGACGGCGAAGAGGGCGCCGAGGGGGACAGCGCGAAAGAACCCGCCACCGCGCTCGTGCGCAAACGCCCCAGCAAAGTCCTCGCCTTCCTCAGCCTCATAGGATCGTTATTCGCCGTGCCACTCGTCGCCTACAAGGTGAACAGCAGTCTGCCTTTCCATTTGGTCAGGCGGAATAAGACGACGACGCGGGAGGGATGCCTTCATGGCCGCGGTATTTGACATTGCAGAAATGCAACAGCGCATCGCCGCGACCGGTTCGAAGTTGAGCGCCGCGGCACAGGTTGAACGGGAGGGTAGTTCGCAGCTGTTGCAGCACCTCGAGACGGTCGAGAAAACCCTCGTACATAGTCGGCGGCAAATCCGCCGCCTCGAAGAGCAGCAAGGCCGGGCCCTCGATGAGTTCCAGCAGCTGAGAGACCCGCTGCACGATACGCTGACTGGCCCGCCGCATCTGCTCTGGCGATGTTTTTCCCCGAAATCTTTTACCGCTCGGGCCGACTTGATCGTCAAGCTGGATGCGATCAACTCCATGATGAACCATGACGACGAAGAGGACGCCGACGGGGACAGCGCGAAAGAACCCGGCGCCGCGCGCGTGATCAAACGCTCCGGCAAGATCTTCGCCTTCTCCAGCCTCATAGTTTCACTGATTGCCGTGGCTCTGATCGCCTACGAGTTGCCCGACGAAACTATGAACGCCGCACTCAACGGTACTCTGCCGCCCAGCCGGTCCGAACAGGGACCGATCGATACCGCAGCCGTTGAACCCAGTCGGCCGCTCGACCTTGTTCAGCAATCGGGTGCGGCGATGGTCGAGAACAATTTGGCGGAAGCCCCCGTACGGCCCCGTGACGGAACTGAAAAGGGCGATCCGGATGTGGCGCCGCAAGCGCTGGGCGCCGAGCCGGCGTTCGCCGCGACGACACCATACATCAATGAAGAGACGGTATCCGAATGGCTGGAAGTCGCGCAAAGACAGCTATCGGACATGGCGCTCACGTCGCCGGAGAGGGACAACGCCTACGAGACCTACCGACGGGTCCTGACAATCCAACCGGACAACGAGGCCGCCATCGCCGGGATCGAGCAGATCGGCGTCAAATATGGTGAATTGGCCGATCGAGCCGCGGCGAAAGGTGACCTCGGAAAGGCCAACCAATATGCCACGAAAGCCGCGGAACTCGCTCCCGGGCACCCCTTGGTCCAGGCCATGGCTGTCCCAGGAGAAACCGTCCGGCCGACTTGGGACCAAGAGCCTCCTACTGCCGGGAGACTGACTGAAACCAAGGTCAACCAGCAGAACTCGGTGAAAATGCAAGATGTGGCGGAAGACGGTGAGACGTCGGTCGCATTTTCTCCCTCGGTCGCTGGGAAGAGCTCGACCGGGACGTCCGCCGAACTAATAGCTCGATTTGGATTTGTCCCGATTCGGGACGAAAGTTTTGGCCAGGATCTCGACCAGGATCTCGACTCAGAGATTCTTGGAATGCTGCCTCTGGTCGTCCCCATCTATCCTGGCAAATCTTTCTATCGGACACATGCCTATAGGGGCCAGACCCTTTCGCACGATCCTGAGGTAGCCAGCAGGCGCGCGGATGCTAGCAGCGGCGGAGGTTCGGGCGACAGCGGCGGCGGCTCAGGCGACAGCGGCGGAGGTTCGGGCGACGGAGGTTCGGGCGACGGAGGCTCGGGCGGCGGAGGCTCGGGTGGCAGCGGCGGTAATGGCAATGGCGGTAATGGCAATGGCGGCGGTAACGGCAACGGCAATGGCGGCGGCAACGGAAATGGCAACCAAGGCGGTAATGGTAATGGCAACAGGGGCGGTAATAACTGATCCCGTTGAGAATATGACTGTTAGGGGTGGGCCTCGGACATAATGGCCCTTGCCAGGGATGTCGGGAGTTGGGGGAGACCCGGACAGAAACCTGTACTGATCAGAGATCGGCTTTCGAACGTCCGCGGCCTTGCCCGGGTCGGCTCAGGCGCCAGTACCGATCAGGTGCCCGTAACTGATCTCGACAGTGTTCCCGTTGGGATCCTTGAGAGCGCAGAGGTAGCCGATCGGGAAGGGTAGGTCTTCGAGCTCGAAGACGATGATCCCCTCGGCGCGTCCCATCGTAACCGCGGCATCGACCGCTTCCCTAGAATCGACGGCAAATCCGAAATGGGCTTCATTTTCAGGTGCAGCGGGCCCGTCTTCACCGCCACCAATTAGTTGGAGGACAAACTCCGACTCTCGACCAGGCTCGGCCATCAAAACAACGCGTCGCCCCCCTCTCACCTGATCATCTGTCGCCTTCAAATTGCAATAGCGCTCATAAAAGCCTATGCACTCATCCAGCGCGTCCACGTGCAGGGCGATGTGTGTCAATCGCGTTCCCATGGTGTCCCCTCCCAAAATTTCGCATTACGTGATGGCACGCCGAAAGCCACATCTGCGATGATCGGCACGGATAGTCAACGAGTTCCGTTCAAGGACTAATCCTCGCGGCTGCCCCGGCAAAAGGGAAACAACAAGTATGTGATATTCCCGCTTGGGGCTTGGGATGCCGCTCTGCCCGATAGAGTCTTGCTATCTAGTCCGCTATTCCCTCGAACCGAGGAGCGGAAATGTAACACGGGTTCGCAGCCGTTCCTGCAACTGCCATGGTCGGTTGCCGCCGCCTCGTGGCCGCTGGCGAGTTTGCCACAATTACCCGCCGAAAAGCCTATCCGACAAAATCCAGGATGCTCTGGACGAATTTGGGAAACGCCGGCTCATTCTCGAAAATCATATGATTCTTGCTCTTCAGCATGACAAACTGGGCGTCCGAAATTCGCGAGGCCAGAAATTTCCCCTCTGAAATCGGTGAAATGGAGTCTTCACTGCAGTGTATGACAAGGGTTGGGATCTGAACTTGATCCAGTAGGCTGGAGACGTCCATGTCGTCAAACATCTCGCGAAAGCGAGCAATATTTTCGGCCGGCCCGCAGGTCTTCTGAAAATCATTGAACCAGGCGGCTTCTTCCGGGTTGGCGTCGGGCATGAAAAGCGTCGTCATGGTTTGCCGAAATGCGGGATTATCAGCGGCCCAGCCCTGGCGAATCAACGTCACCAAGGCTTCGCTCTCGGCGGCGGCTTCCGGGTTGCCTCTACGGCGCCGGCCACGAGCGTAGCCGCCATACAAAATCAGATGTGAGACCCTGTCCGGATGTCGCAGCGAATAGGCAATGGAGACGGATGCTGCTTGCGACATACCGAGGATCGCGACCTTTTCAAACTCATAGCAGTCGATCACGCGCTCTAGATCGTCCACCATTCGCTCGAAGGTAAGGTCGACACCATCCCAATCGGACATGCCATTGCCGCGCTGGTCATAGCGAATGAGTCCGAAGCGCTTCGATAGATGGGTGAGATAGTGACGCATGCCAGGGCTTTCCCAGTCCTTCTCCAGGTGGGTCATCCAACAGCCGGCAAACACCAAGGGGTAACCTTCTCCGACATCTGCGTAAGCGATGCTTACGCCGTCGTCCGACAAGACATAGCGAACACGACACTGGTCGGACAACTTGTACTGGTCCGTCGATCCTGTCGTGCCAATGCCCTCCTCGGTGACCAGGAAGGCGCGGATCAGTTTCGATACGTTCTTGAGACGTTGTGGACCCAGGTTTTCGAACTGGACGCTGGCGTTCGATCCTATGGCGTCTTTGACGGCCTCGGACACGCAGATGCCGCCTGGGGGTGCAATTGCCTCCAGACGCGCAGCCACATTGACACCGTCCCCCAAGATGTCACCGGCCTGCTCGATCACATCGCCCAGGTTGATGCCGATGCGAAAGACGATGCGACGGTCTTCCTGAATCTCGCCATTGCGTTCGGCCATTCCGCGCTGAACGTCGACAGCGCATTGCAGGGCTTCGATAACGCTCGGGAACTCGATCAGAATGCTGTCGCCTGCGGTGTTGGCGATACGGCCTCGATGCTCGGCGATTTTCGGATCAATCAATTCGCGACGATGGATCTTGAGTGCCGCAAGGGTGCCCTCTTCATCGGCGCCCATGAGCCGTGAATAGCCGGCTACATCGGCGGCAACGATCGCCGCGAGTTTGCGGATGGTGTCGCTTCCCGCCATGTGCGCCAATCTCTTCGAAGCCTTTACGAACCGGAGTCTAGTGGTTTGGGGAAAGATACTCCACCCGTCTGGGGAATGATCCATTCGGGCCAGCCACGGACAGATCAGCCCTTGCCGGGGTCGTCGGGCGTTGACCCGGACATAATCCTGTAAAACCCAGAGATCGGCTCTTGAACGACGTGGCCTTGCCGAACTGCCCGGCCACGGCGGCCGAAAAGGGGAAGACCATAGACGATCCCTTCTGTTGCTTTTCCGCTGGCTGTTTCCGGCTTGTCGCGGCCGGTTCGACGATCGCGGGCACGCCTTTTTCAAATGGATGCGTCCCTATGTTTCCGCACGAGGGCCGGAAGCGGGCGAGACTGCGCCGGGCCGTCTGCCATTTCGTCGACATCGCCTGGCGCGAGCACCCCGAATACCGTGCGACCTATGCGCTCGAAAGAATCCTGCAGTGGCCCGGCCTGGCGGCCAACCACCGGGAGCGGGCTTTTATCGCCCATGGTCTCTTCGTGCGCTATGGCGGCTCCGGCGTGACCCCGGTTGTGCGAACCTTGCTGAGCGCCGAAGACCAGAACCAGGCTCAGCTCCTGGGCCTCGTCCTGCGTCTGGCGCCGACCCTATCGGTTGGCGGCGCGACGGCCCTGGAAAGCACTAAATTGATCCTAAAGGATGGGCAGCTGGTCCTGCGCCAATCCGGCACGCATTCGCTGGCCCCGGGCGAGGTCGTCGAGCGCCGGCTTGGCCAGCTGCGGAAGCTGATTGCGGAGTTCGGCGACGAATTTTCACTCCACTGCTAACCCTAGATCGCATTGCGGCCGATCGGCGCTGGAATTTCGGGCGAACTGGCCAGCAGTCTGCAAGAGAGCCGATTTGTAGATCAAGGAGCCCCGGCAGCGCGCGCAGGGGCGCCAATTTGCACTCGCCCGCTTGGACTACCTGTGGTAGGGCTCGCAGGATCGAAATTTAATTCGGTCGCAACCGGTCCAGCGCCGATGAGCACCCCCAAGAACCTTTTCAACTGTCAGCGCTGTCCCGCCTATTGCTGCTCCTATCCCCTAATTCGGCTGACGAAAACGGACCTGCGTCGTCTGGCGAAGCATCTCGGCATGAGCATCGAGGGCACCGTCAAGAAATTCACCAAGCGGGATTCGAACGGGAAGAAACGCATCCTGCGCCACCGCAAGGATGAGCACTTCGGCTCGGTGTGCAGGTTCCTGGACCGCGAGACGAGAACCTGCACGGTCTACGAAGCTCGGCCCAAAATCTGCCGGGACTTCCCGGGCACCCGGCGATGCGGCTATTACGATTTTCTGACCTTCGAACGGTATCTGCTGAAGGACCCCGATCACGTCGCGACCACCCATAATCCCTAGGGCTGCCGCCGACTTGCCCAGGCCGCGAGCGCCCAAACCTTTGATTTCCGATTCAAGAGCAGACCTGTCAAACTGACGGATCGCAGAGGCTGAGTGCGGCCGAGTGCGGCCGAGTGCGAAGGACTGCGAGCGAGATGATCAAGGTGCAGCGCGAAGACTTCGACGTGGGCCGCGAGATCGCCGCCTTGAGCGACGGCAATCATGCGGTCGGCGGCCTAGCCGTCTTCATCGGCCTGGTTCGGGACATGGCCGGAGACCAGCCGGTGGGCGCCATGACCCTCGAGCATTATCCCGGCATGACCGAAAAGATGCTGGCACGGATCGAAGCGGAAGCCTGCGAGCGCTGGCCGCTGGAAGCGAGCCTCGTCATTCACCGCTATGGCCGGCTCGAGCCGGGCGACCGGATCGTCATGGTGGCCACGGCCAGCGCGCACCGTCAGGCGGCCTTGGAAGCGTGCCAGTTCCTGATCGATTGGCTCAAGACCAAGGCCCCCCTTCTGGAAGTTGGAGGAAGGTTCCGACGGTGCCGCCTGGGTCGAGGCCCGGACCAGCGACGATGCCGCTGCCGCTCGCTGGGACACACCGCCAAGGCCCGGCGATGCCGACCCCGAAGCGGCGGAGTGAAGCCACCTTCAAAGGCGGAATCATGCGCCGGCTGATCCGAGGCAGCCTGTTCCCGCTGTTCCCGCTGTTCCCGCTGTTCCCACTGGCGTGCCTGGCCTGGCCGGCGCCGGCTGAGCCTGCGACCCCGGTCGACCTGGAGCTGGTGCGCGAAATCGCCGAGACCCCCAGCCGGGTGCGAATCCAGTCCGCCAGCTTGCCGTGACGGGCCCGTAAGTGCGTTGTTACGCGGCGCTGGCCTCGCTGACCCGGCCGTTCACCAAATCCGCGTAGTCGGTCATCAGATTCTTGGTGATCTCGCCGGGCGTGAAGCGATGCTCGTCGATCTCGCTGACCGGCGTCACCTCGACCGCGGTGCCGGTGATGAAAACCTCCTGGGTCTTGGCCAACTCCTCCGGCATGATGGCCCGCTCCACCACCTCGTAGCCGCGCGCGCGCGCCAGAGCGATGACGGTCTGCCGAGTGATGCCGTCGAGGAAGCAATCCGGGTCCGGCGAGTGGATCACGCCGTCCTGGACCAGGAAGATGTTGGCCCCGGTGGCCTCGGCGATGCGGCCCCGGTGATCGAGCATCAGGGCGTCGTTGTAGCCCGCGGCCTCCGCCTTGTGCTTGGACAGCGTGCAGATCATATAGAGGCCCGCGGCCTTCGACTTGGTGGGCGCGGTGTCGGGGGCCGGACGGCGCCATTGCGATTGCGTCATGCGGATGCCCTTGAGGCGCGCTTCCGGCGAGAAATACGCCGGCCACTCCCAAGCCGCGATGGCGACGTTGATGCGGTTGTTCTGGGCCGAGACGCCCATCATCTCGCTGCCGCGCCAAGCGACCGGGCGCACGTAGCCCTCGGCGATGCCATTGACCCGCAACACCTCGAGCGCCGCCTCGTCGATCTCTGCGACGCTATAAGGCAGTTCGAAACCCAAGAGCCGAGCCGAGTTATGCAGGCGCTCATGGTGCTCGGTCATCTTGTAGATGCGTGCACCGTAGGCCCGCTCGCCCTCGAACACACAGGAGCCGTAGTGCAAGCCGTGGGTCAGGACATGCACCCGCGCCTCGCGCCAGGGCACCAACGCGCCATTGAACCAGATATGACCGTCCCGGTCGTCGAAAGGCAGCATGGACATGGATCTCAACTCCCCCCAAGCTCAGGTGCCTGACCTGACGGCCCGTCACCACGAGCGGCGCCGTTCCGCAAAAATCCGGCCCAGTTTCGCGCCACGGGCCGGGAAATCGCAAGAAAACGCCCGTCAATCGATCAATTCCGTTCGAAGACGGGTTGCGCGATGTACCATTCATAGGCAAATATGTCAATATGGCTGACATAAAAATCGGCGCCAATCCCCTCTTCCTGCGAGAGGCGGAACTGCGCCAAGGCATGGAACTGCTGTTTTTCGCCTATCGCGACTTCATCGCCGAGCCGGACAAGATCCTGGCGGGCTACGGCTACGGCCGGGCCCATCACCGGGTGATCTTTTTTGTCGGCCGCCACCCCGCGATCACCGTCAGCGAGCTGCTCACCATCCTGCAGATCACCAAGCAGAGCCTTTCCCGGGTGCTTGGCCAGCTGGTGCACGACGACCTGATCGTGCAGCGTCCGGGCCGGCGCGACCGACGCCAACGGCTGCTCGAGCTGACCGATGCCGGCCGGGATCTCGAGCGGCACCTGAGCGAAGATCAACGCGCCCGTATCGCCCGTGCTTACCGCGAAGCCGGGGCCGAGGCCGTCGAGGGCTATCGCACGGTGCTAGGCAACCTGATCAACGAACGCGACCGCAGGCGCTTTGAACCAGGCGACGCCGTAGTGCCCCTCGCCGCCCGGCAGAAGGGCTAGCGGATAGAATCTAACATATGGTACCTGTACGACGGCTTCCCGAGTTCACCCGGCCCACTATGATCTGGCGCGCGCGATACGCCGTGATGCCGTCCGCATCGCAAAGTGTCGCGCAACGCGGCCGGTGGGCTCGCAAAGCCGCCCTTCGGATCCCCGTATCCCGGTTTCTCCGAGCGTCAAAGACCCTCGACGATGCCCAGTGGCGCCAGGGGGCATCGCCAGCGGGCCCTCTCCTGCCGAGAAACCGGGATACGGGATCGTACGGGTATCATATGCTAGATTCTATCCACTAGAGTCCCAGGGTCGATCCGGAATGCAGGACGACACAGCGCATCTTCTGGTCATCGACGACGACACGCGCCTGCGCGATCTGCTGCAGCGCTATCTGAGCGAGCAGGGCTTCCGGGTGACCACGGCAATGGATGCCGCCGACGCCCGCGCCAAGCTCAAGTCGCTGACCTTCGACCTGCTGGTCGTCGATATCATGATGCCGGGGGAGAGCGGATTGAGCCTGACACGCACCTTGCGTGAGCAAAGCCAGGTTCCGATCCTGCTATTGAGCGCCATGTCCGAGGCCGGGGATCGCATCGAAGGTCTGTCGAGCGGCGCCGACGACTATCTTTCCAAGCCGTTCGAACCGCAGGAGTTGGTGTTGCGTATCAATGCCATTCTGCGCCGGGTCCGGCCGCCGCTGGAAACCGGCGCCGATCTCTGCGTGACCTTCGGCCAATTCAGTTTCGATACGCAGCGCGAGGAACTCCGGCGGGGCGATTACACAGTGCGTCTGACAGCCGCCGAGGCCTCGCTGCTCAGGGCCCTGGCGCGCCGCGCCGGCAATGCCTTGTCGCGCGACGAACTGATCGCCGAAAGCCCGGTTATCGCCAATCTGCGCACCGTCGACGTCCAGATGGCGCGGCTGCGCCGCAAGATCGAGGAAAATCCCCGGTTCCCGCGCTATCTTCAGACGGTGCGCGGCATCGGCTACGTCCTCATGCTCGACTAGGTCATTTCGGGCGCGGGTCTGCTAACCTGGAGCCGCGAGCCCGAGCCCGAAGCTAAGGAGGGGGCCCATTCCGTCGCGACGCAAGAAGCCGATCCGCCCGAGTAAAGTGTTTCGGGGCATGCTCCGGTCGATCAACCGGCTGTTCCCGCGCACCCTCTTGGGACGGGCCATATTGATCATCGGTGCGCCGCTCGTGCTGGTGCAAGTGATTGCGACCTCGGTCTTCTACGAGCGCCACTACGACAACATCACGAAGCGGCTGGCCCAGGCGATCGCCGGTGAAGTGGCGGTCGTCATCCAACTGCTTGGCGAAGCGCCGGCGGCTTCGCTGTCGAGCGGCCGGCTCAACCTCGCCGAATCGGCGCTGCGATTCGACATTGCCTTCGAGAGCGGCGGCCTACTGCCCGATCAGGCCCCGCCAACGGACGGCAGCGTGCTAGACCGCAAACTCATCCGCGCCCTGGACCGCCGGCTGGTCTACGCCTTCCAGATCGATTCCGTCTCGTCCGAACACCTGGTGTGGGTCTGGGTCCAGTTGCCCGGCGGTGTCATGTCCGTCAGGCTACCGCGCAGCCGGCTGTTCAGCGACACCACCTACATATTCATCGCCTGGATGGTCGGCAGCTCCGTCGTACTTTTCGCCGTCGCCACTTTTTTCATGCGCAATCAAGTCCGCCCGATCCGGCGGCTGGCCAAAGCCGCCGAAAGCTTCGGCCGGGGCATCGACGTTCCCGGCTTCAAGCCGCAAGGCGCCGCGGAGGTTCGCTTGGCCGCCCGCGCTTTCTTGCAGATGCGCGAGCGCATCCGCCGCCAGATCGACCAGCGCACCATCATGCTGGCTGGCGTGAGCCACGATCTGCGCACCCCCCTGACCCGGATGAAACTACAGCTGGCCATGGCCGGCGAAGATCCAGAGGTGGCCAGCCTGGCTTCGGACGTAATCGAAATGGAGCGTATGGTCGAGGGTTACCTGGCGTTTGCCGCCGGGGAAGGTGAAGAGGAGCCAAAGACGCTGCTTCTGTCCAAGTTTTTGAACAGCGTTGTCGAGCAGGTGACCAACAACGGCGCTAAGATCAACCTGCGTCTGGATGACGATCCCGAGATCACCCTGCGGCCGGCGGCCATGCGCCGTTGCTTGACCAACCTTCTGTCCAATGCCTTGCGCTACGGTTCCGAGGTCCATGTCCGCACCAAGGTGCGCCAGAAACGGGCCGAGATCATCATCGACGATGACGGACCGGGCATCCCAGCCGAGCGCCGCGAGGATGTCTTCCGGCCCTTCTACCGCCTGGACGAGTCGCGCAATCCCAGTACCGGGGGAACGGGTCTTGGCTTGACCATCGCCCGCGACGTGGTGCGCGGCCACGGCGGCGAACTCACTCTTGAAGACTCCCCGACAGGCGGGCTGCGGGCACGAGTTCGACTGCCGCTCTGAGGTCAGGCGGATCGGGCGTTAAACCGCTGGCAGACCCCATTTCCAAAATCAAGGCTCCGTAGCGACTCGAGAAATCCAAATCTACATCTCTGCCTATAGTTCTAAAAATATTGTCGCTACTGCTTATTTGTCTAATAGAACAAAGAATAATGCTTTCTTTTGGCCTACCTCCATTGGTCAATTGCCGTCGCGCTCCTGTGAGGGCAGACTCCCGACCGAGTCACTAGTCACCGCCTGACCCATGCTCAGTCACGGGGCATGGCGATCCAGCAGGCCAACTGTCGAAGGGAAAGGAGTACCCCGTCTATGGAACACTGGAATCCCTATGGGTGGATGCTTTTGGCTAGCGGGTTTCTCTTCGGCATGATGATCGGCTGGTTTGGCCTGGGCGGATGGTTCTGGATGATCGGCTACTGCGCGATGTTGACCGGTCTGACGATTCTCACCACGAACTTGATACGCGCCATATGGCGACAGATCTTCAAGCGCAAGGCGATCCTCAGCCGCCTTTCATTCTGACGCGAAGACCGGGCCGCAAGGGAGGCAACGCGGTTTTGCCGCGTTTGCGCCGCATTTGAGTTAGTTCTTACGAACAGGACGAATATTGAGGCCCAACGTCTGGGACGCCGGACGACTTTGGCCCAGCTTTCTTCGGAGAGTATATAAAGTCCCCCGTGAGGTGGGGCTATATTTCCCGCGCCTAGCAATGCCAGCAAGCTCGGCCATCGCCAAACGCGCAACCCGTTCCGGGGTCGTGGGTTGGCCTCTCTTGACCGCGCCCGAGTCCGACGGCATGGAGGCTGCGGTCTCTAGCCCTCTCGCCGCCCCCTTCGGACACATGGGGCGGGCGACTTGTGGTGACCCACATCACGGCACCGCCCGCGCCTAGCAAGCGGGCTAGAGACCCCGGTGAAATGGGTGATGATTATCAAGGACCTTTGGTATAACCGCCTATGCCTTGGAGCCGTGCGTCTGTTCGATGGCTTCAAGGCGTTTGGCAAGATCGATTATGGCTTGTTCCACGTCTTCGACCCGTTTCTGTTGGTCATGCAGGGTCTTCCGCAAATAATCGAGTTGGATCTTAGCCGCTTCGTCCACCATCCGCTCCATCGCCGGTTAAGTTCTTGTGCCTTCGCACTCGTGCGTGAGCCGCAACCTTATCCCCACCCGACGCCCGAATTTCAATCCCGTCGCCCCGTCGACGACGGTACAGCCCTAATGCCTCGCAAAGGACAGCGGCCGACGGACGGAACTGCGGACGGGTGGTGCGGGTCACCGCCAAACCACCGCTTCGGCAAGGAGAGCGAGTCCCGGACGATCCGAATTGATCTGTGCGAACTGAACTGAGAGACCATCAATTCGAGGAGATGCCCAAGGAGATGTCCAAGGAGATGTCCAAGGAGATTTCATGACTGCGTATGTCAGCCACCCGCGTTCACAGCGCCCGTGACGCTACTGGAAACGAAGAAATACATGTTGCTGAGACTGCTGCTCAGCAATTCAACCGACCCGACGATGGCCAGCACCACAAGACCAAGCATCAGAGCATACTCGATCGCCGTAGCTCCGCTTTCATCCTTGAGGAATTTGACAAGGCCGTTGCCCATTCCCAGAGATTTTCCCAATCTTTATCTTCGCCGGTGCCTCAGGTGTAGGCCTTTGGGGTTAGGTAAAACTTAAGGTCGGCAATTGACACAAGATCCATTGGGACTGCACCCGGATCCTCCAAATTAGACGCCGTGGGCATCGGGGTGCATTTGAACGCCATGACTGGCGTAGCACGGTCGAGCATTCATGGCATCGAACGTGCCCTCGACTCATGGAATCGGATGCCGGCCCGACGCGTAGGCGCAAACGGTCAAAGGGGCCCCGGCAGGCCGGATTGGGCTAAAAAACAATTTTATTTTCTTTTATTTTCGAATTTGCTCTATAACGCACTTAATACGATATTTCTCGTGGGAGGCGGTGATGCCAGACCGCTACGACATCTTCGTTGTCGGCGGTGGGATTAGCGGCTGCGGCATCGCTCGCGATGCCGCTGGCCGTGGCTATTCGGTCTGCCTGTGCGAGATGAACGATTTGGCGAGCGGGACCTCGTCCTTGTCGACCAAACTGGTCCATGGCGGATTGCGCTATCTGGAGTATTACGAGTTTCGCCTCGTGCGGGAGGCGCTCATTGAACGTGAAATCCTCTGGTCGATCGCGCCCCATATCATTTGGCCCCTGCGCTTCGTCCTGCCTCACCACAGCGGCCTTAGACCGGCCTGGGTTCTGCGCCTTGGCCTGTTCTTGTATGACCATATCGGTGGTCGAAAACTCTTGCCGCCGACCAGATCCTTGGACTTGACGAGCGGCGAGGTCGGAAAGTCGCTGAACGGAAGATTCCGTCGCGGGTTCGAGTACTCCGACTGTTGGGTCGATGACGCCCGGCTGGTGGTTCTAAACGCTCGCGATGCCCGCCACCGTGGGGCGGAGATTCGCACCAGAACGCGTGTCGTCTCAGCCAGGCCCGACGGATCGGAGTGGCGGCTTAATATCGAGAACACTGAAACCGAAATGAAGGAGGTCGTCCAGGCGCGCCTCGTCATCAATGCCGCCGGCCCCTGGGTCGACACGGTCTTGAAGGATGTTTTCGGCCAAAACGACCCCTCCAACGTGCGCCTCGTTCAAGGCAGCCATATCGTCGTAAAAAGGCTTTTCGACCACGACCGCTGTTACATCTTTCAAAACGCCGACAAGCGGATCGTCTTCGCGATTCCCTACGAGAACGACTACACCTTGATCGGCACGACCGATCAGGATTATGCCACCGATCCCGGCTCCGCCGCGATCTCCGACTCGGAGGTCGACTATCTCCTCGCTGCAGCGAACCACTATTTCGGGTCGCCGATCGCGCACGAGGACATCGTTTGGACCTATTCCGGCGTTCGACCGCTTTACGACGACGGTGTATCCGAGGCGCAGCGCGCGACGCGCGACTACATCGTAAAGTCCGGGGAGGATGCCAACAAACCCCCGGTTATCAATATTTTCGGCGGAAAAATCACCACCTATCGGCGCCTCGCCGAGGCCGTGATGGGCCGGGTGGAAGACCATTTGGGCAGCCGCAAAGCGGCCTGGACCGCGACGGCACACCTGCCGGGCGGTGATTTCGAGGCGGACGGCCAAGCCGGACTTCGGTCCCGGCTAGGTGAGCTCCATCCCTACTTGCAAGACGATCAGATCGCCCGCTTCGTTCGGCACTATGGCACCGACAGTCTCCGCATTTTGGATGGCTCCGCCTCGCCGGACGACCTCGGCAAGCACTTTGGGGCTGGGCTCTATGAACGGGAGGTCGCCTGGCTCATGACCCATGAATGGGCCACCAGGGCAGAAGATGTCGCGTGGCGACGGACCAAGCTCGGCTTAAGGCTGACCCGCCCGGAAATGGCCGGACTGGATGCCTGGATGCAGGCCCACCGGCACCAGGAGGCGACGGCCATGGCAAATGAAGGCTAGCGATCGCGCCACCAATCGGGAATGATTTGGACACCGTGGCAATCCTTTCGAACCCAAGACGCTGAACTGATCTCGCTAGGTATCCGATGCTATCCGAGCGCTTGAATGAGATCGTCGAACTGGCCCGCCAAACCGGGCGGGTCAACGTGGAAGACCTGGCCGGACGTTTCAATGTCACGCCACAGACAATCCGCAAGGATTTGAACGACCTTTGCAGCCGGCGCCTGCTCGCGCGAACCCATGGCGGCGCGATTCTTTCCTCAGGCATCGAAAACTTGAGGTATGACGCGCGGCGGCTCATCGCGGCGAATGAGAAGATCGAGATTGGTCAGGCTACGGCCGCCCGAATTCCCGACAACGCATCCTTGTTCATCAACATCGGCACGACGACCGAGGCCGTGGCGCGCGCGCTGTTGCAGCACAACGGCTTGATGGTGATCACCAACAACATCAACGTCGCCAGCGAGATGCGGGCCTATCCGCAGATCGAGGTGATTATCGCGGGCGGCGTAGTGCGCGGCAGCGATGGCGGCATCGTCGGGGAAGCGGCGGTCGATTTCATCCGGCAGTTCAAAGTGGATTTTGCCATCATCGGCACATCCGCAATCGACGACGAAGGGGCTCTGCTCGACTACGACTACCGCGAAGTGAAGGTGGCGCAGGCGATTATCTCGAATGCGCGCAAGGTTATCCTGGTCGCCGATTCGACCAAGCTAGAGCGGACGGCGCCCGTGCGCATCGCCCACCTCGAACAGGTCGATATCTTCGTCACGGACCATTGTCCTGTCGGCAAGATCCGTCGAACCTGTGCGGAAAAGGACATCGAGTTGGTGGAAACTTTGGATCGGAGCTAGATGGCATTCGGTGAAGCGTTCGATAAGTTTCGGTTGACTTTCGTTTTGGTTTCGTACCATGTTCGAACGGAACTGGCGCCTCTAAACAAAAAGTCATGACTAGGGGAGGAATCCAATGAAAATCAGAATCCTGGCGGCCGTCGCCGCAGTATCGGCCGTGGCCTACGCCGGGCCGAGCTTCGCCGGAATGGCCGAAGCGGAGAAATGGATCGACGAGGAATTTCAACCATCGACCTTGTCCAAAGAAGACCAGATGAAGGAGATGGAATGGTTCGTTAACGCGGCCGAACCGTTCCGGGGCATGGAGATCAACGTGCTGTCGGAAACGATCCCGACGCACGAGTATGAATCGAAGACCCTCACCAAGGCCTTCGAAGAGATCACCGGCATCAAGGTGAACCATCAGCTACTCGGTGAAGGCGAGGTGGTTCAGGCCGTCCAAACCCAGATGCAGACGCAGCGTAATCTCTACGATGCCTACATCAACGATTCCGACCTGATCGGCACCCATTCCCGGCTCCAACTGGCCGTCAACCTGACCGATTGGATGGCCGGAGATGGCGCCGACGTGACCCTGCCGACGCTCGATGTCGACGACTTCATCGGCAAGTCTTTCACCACCGGGCCGGACGGCAAGCTCTACCAGCTCCCCGACCAGCAGTTCGCGAACCTCTATTGGTTCCGCAAGGACTGGTTCGATCGCGAGGATCTCCAGGCGCAGTTCAAGGAGATCTATGGCTACGATCTCGGCGTGCCGGTGAATTGGTCCGCCTATGAGGACATCGCCGAGTTCTTCACCGATCACGTGAAGGAGATCGACGGGGTACGCGTTTACGGCCATATGGACTATGGCAAGCGGGCGCCGGACCTGGGCTGGCGCATGACCGACGCCTGGCTTTCGATGGCCGGCACCGGCACGCAGGGCGTGCCGAACGGCGTGCCGATCGACGAGTGGGGCATCCGCATGGAGGCCGGCTCGTGCAACCCGGCCGGCTCTTCGGTGAGCCGCGGCGGCGAGGCCAACGGACCGGCCTCGGTTTACGCCATCCGCAAATGGGACGAATGGCTGCGCAAGTACGCCCCTCCGGGCGCCGCCAGCTATGATTTCTACCAGTCGCTGCCCGCGCTTTCGGCCGGCAACGTGGCCCAGCAGATCTTCTGGTACACCGCCTTCACCGCGTCGATGGTGGCGCCGAAGTCCGAAGGCAACAACACGGTCGACGACGACGGCAACCTGCTGTGGCGGATGGCCCCATCGCCGCACGGGCCCTATTGGAGGGAAGGCCAGAAACTCGGTTATCAGGACGCCGGCTCCTGGACGTTGTTCAAGTCGACGCCGGTCGACCGCCGCAAGGCGGCTTGGCTTTACGCCCAGTTCGCCGTTTCGAAGACGGTCGATGTGCGCAAGAGTCACGTGGGGCTCACCTTCATCCGTGACAGCACCATTCGCCATGAGAGCTTCACCGAGCGTGCGCCGAAGCTCGGCGGCCTGGTCGAGTTCTATCGCTCGCCCGACCGCGTGCAGTGGTCGCCGACCGGCATCAACGTGCCGGACTATCCCAAGCTGGCGCAAATTTGGTGGCAGCAGATCGGTGATGTGAACTCCGGCGCCTTCACGCCGCAGGAGGCGATGGACCGGCTCGCCTCCGAGATGGACCAGGTCATGGCCCGCATGCAGCAGGCCGACGAGGCCGCCGGCGTCTATGGCGGTTGCGGTCCGCGCCTGAACGAGGAAAAGGATCCCTCCGAATGGCTCGGCAAACCGGATGGGCCGAAGGCCAAGTTGGAGAACGAGAAGCCGCAGGGCGAGACCATCGACTACGAAGAGCTCGTCAAGCGGTGGAAGGACGCGGGCTAGCGTTCGCCGCAACATCGAACGCCATCCGCGAACTAGAAATCCCCGGGGGTACCGCCGGATATCCCCGGGGAGATTGAAAGGTTTCCGACACCCGACTTTGCGCCCAGGGTGCTTCATGATGCCCGCCTTCTCGATCCGTTCCGAAGCGTTCCAACCGGGGAGCTCCGCTCGATGGCTCTGGAACTGAGGAACGTGGTGAAGCGCGTGGGCGCAGACACCCATATCTATGAAAGCAACCTGACGCTCGAGGAGACCGGCTTCAACATCCTTCTCGGCACCACCCTGGCCGGCAAGACGACGCTGATGCAGTTGATGGCTGGGTTGGTCCGGCCGACCTCGGGCGAAATCTGGTTCAACGGCAAGAACGTGACGGGCGTGGCCGTGCAGAAGCGCAACGTCTCGATGGTGCATCAGCAGTTCATCAACTATCCGAACCTGTCGGTCTTCGAGAACATCGCCTCACCGCTTCGTGTCGCCCGCCTGGCGCGCGGCGAGATCGACAAGCGGGTGCAGCAGGTGGCCGACCTCTTGAGGCTCTCGCCCCTGCTAAAACGTCGACCCAGCGAGCTGTCCGGCGGCCAGCAACAGCGCACCGCGTTGGCCCGCGCCCTGGTCAAGGACTCCGACCTGGTGCTGCTCGACGAGCCCTTGGCCAACCTCGATTTCAAACTGCGCGAGGAACTGCGCGACGAGCTTCCGCGGCTGTTCGAAAACCGCGGAAGCACCGTCGTCTACGCCACCAGCGAGCCGACGGAGGCGCTTCTCTTGGGCGGCCATACGGCGACCCTGCATGAGGGGCGCGTGAGCCAGTTCGGCAAGACCGCGAGCGTCTACCGGCGCCCGGTCGACCTGCGCAGCGCCCGCGTCTTTTCCGATCCGCCCATCAATACGGCCCAGGTCGCCAAGCAGGGCGATCGCTTCGTCCTCAACGAGCGCATCGCCTGGCCGGCCGACCAACAGAGGCGCGGCATGCCGGACGGCACCTATACCCTTGGCATTCGCCCCCACCACATCACCCCGAAACCCCGCTCCGACGAGGCCGTCCGTCTGGAGGGAAAAGTTCTGGTGACCGAACTCAGCGGCTCGGAAAGCGTCATCCATTTCGAGCTGCAGGACGAGACCTGGGTCTCCCAGTCCCACGGCATTCATGCCTTCGAGGTCGGCGCCCGTGCGGAACTCTACATGGATGTCGGTCGGTGCATGTACTTTGGCCAGAACGAAGAGTTGATCGCCCTATGACCGCAGGGGACATCACATCGCGCCGGGCGCGTGCCGGCCTACAACTCCACTCAGAGACGATCACACACGATCTCCATCCGAGGCACCAGTCGAGGCAGTGGCCATGTCGAGCATCGGCCTAAGAGACCTCCGGCATAGCTACCTCCGCAGTCCGGCGGATGACGAGGACTGGGCGCTGAAGCACATCGACATCGACTGGTCCGACGGTGGCGCCTACGCGCTGCTCGGCCCGTCGGGTTGCGGCAAGACAACGCTCCTCAACATCGTCTCCGGGCTGATCGCACCGACCGAGGGGCGGGTGTTCTTCGGCGAGGAAGACGTCACCGATGTCGCGCCGGATCAGCGCAATATCGCCCAGGTGTTTCAGTTCCCCGTGGTCTACGACACCATGACGGTTTACGACAATCTTGCCTTTCCCCTCCTGAACCGCCGTGTTCCGAAAGCCGAGATAGACGCCAAGGTGCGGGAAATTGCCAAGATGCTCGACCTTGAGGACCGGCTGGCGAAACGGGCCTCCGGTCTCACCGCCGACGGCAAGCAGAAGATCTCGCTCGGCCGCGGACTGGTGCGCTCGGACGTGAACGTGATCATGTTCGACGAGCCTCTCACGGTGATCGACCCCCATCTCAAATGGGTGCTGCGCTCGAAGTTGAAGGAGCTGCACCAGCAGATCGGCTCGACCATGATCTACGTGACCCATGATCAGACCGAAGCCCTGACCTTCGCCGATCAGGTCGTGGTCATGCACGAGGGAACGGTGGTGCAGGTCGGAACGCCGGTGGAGCTTTTCGAAAAACCGAAACACACCTTCGTCGGCCACTTCATCGGCTCGCCCGGCATGAACGTCCTGCCCTGCGAGATCGATGACGGCGCGCCGCTTTTCGCCGGTCGCAAAGTAGCGCTCGAGAGCAGAATCGAGAAACCGGCGGCAGGCGCCAAGCTGGAGATCGGCGTGCGGCCCGAGTTCGTCAGCTTCGCGAGCGAGGGGATTCCGGTGGAGATCGTCAAGGTCGCCGATGCCGGACGCTATCTCATCGTCGATACGCGGCACGGCGAGGCGCACATCAAGCTTTTGGTCGCGGAGGACGAGGCGCTGCCGTCGGAGGGCGCTTGCATCGATTTCGATCCCGCGCACACGCAAGTTTACGCGGACGGCTGGATCATCGCTTGAGGTTTTGCAAATGGGCGGCAAGACAATAAATCACAAGGCCTGGCTGTTCGTCCTGCCGGTGGTTCTGCTGGTCGCCTTCAACGCTGTGATCCCCTTGATGACGGTGGTGAACTACTCCGTTCAAGAGACCTTCGGCAACAACGTCTTCTTCTGGGAGGGCGTGAAATGGTACGAGGAGGTGCTCCATTCCGAGCGTTTCCATGCTTCCCTCTTACGCCAGCTCACCTTCACCTCGATCATCCTCGTCATTGAGGTGCCGCTCGGCGTGGCCCTCGCGCTGACCATGCCCCGCGAGGGGCCTTGGGTCTCGGTCTGCCTGGTGCTGATGGCCCTGCCGCTGCTCATTCCCTGGAATGTGGTGGGGGCCATGTGGAACATCTTCGCCCTGCCCGAGATCGGCCTCCTGGGCAAGTCCATCAATAGCCTCGGCATCGACTACAACTTCACCCAGCAGCCGCTGGCCGCCTGGTTCACCACCATCCTGATGGATGTCTGGCATTGGACCTCGCTGGTGGTGCTGCTCGCTTACGCCGGCCTCTGTTCGATCCCGGACGCCTATTACCAAGCGGCCAAGATCGACGGCGCCAGGGGCTGGGCGATCTTCCGCTATATCCAGCTGCCCAAGATGAAGCGGGTGCTGACCATCGCCATCCTGCTGCGCTTCATGGACAGCTTCATGATCTATACCGAGGTCTTCGTGCTGACCGGCGGCGGGCCCGGCAACACCACCACCTTCCTCTCGATCGATCTGGTGAAGATCGCGCTGGGGCAGTTCGACCTCGGGCCGGCGGCCGCCATGTCGCTGATCTATTTCCTCATCGTGCTGCTGCTGAGCTGGGTGTTCTACACCCTGATGATGCGCAACGAGGGACAGCAGTGATGCGCACCCGCTGGCTCGTCCCGACTTTCTACATCCTGTTCCTGCTGCTGCCGATCTACTGGCTCCTGAACATGTCGTTCAAGACCACCAACGAGATCCTCGGCGCCTTCAGCCTGTGGCCGCGGGAGTTCACCTTCGCCAACTACATCAAGATCTTCACCGACCCGACCTGGTACAACGGCTACTTCAACTCGATCAGCTATGTGCTCATCAACACGGCGATTTCGGTCAGCGCCGCCCTGCCGGCGGCCTACGCCTTCTCGCGCTACCATTTCCTCGGCGACAAGCACCTGTTCTTCTGGCTGCTGACCAACCGCATGGCGCCGCCCGCGGTCTTCGCCCTGCCCTTCTTCCAGCTCTATTCCGCCGTCGGGCTGTTCGACACGCCGCTGGCCGTGGCGCTGGCCCATTGCCTTTTCAACATCCCGCTGGCGGTCTGGATTCTCGAGGGCTTCATGTCCTCGGTGCCCAAGGAGCTCGACGAAACGGCTTATGTGGACGGCTACCCCTTCTGGCGCTTCTTCTTCCGGATCTTCGTGCCGACCATCACCGCCGGCATCGGGGTCGCCGCCTTCTTCTGCTTCATGTTCTCCTGGGTCGAGCTGCTGCTGGCCAAGACGCTCACCGCCGTGGCGGCCAAGCCGATCGCGGCGACCATGACGCGCACCGCCAGCACCTCGGGCTACGAGCTCGGCCTGCTCGCCGCGGCCGGCTCGCTGACCATCATCCCGGGCGCCTTCGTGATCTATTTCGTGCGCAACTACATCGCCAAGGGCTTCGCCCTGGGACGGGTCTAAGTCATGGCCAGAAACGAAATGTGCCTGCGCGACAGCGGACTGCTCTGGGGGGCTGGCTGATGGGCCTCACCTGGATGGCCTGGACCTGGCCGACGGCGGCCTTCTTCGCCTTCATTCTGCTCGCGCTCGTCAGCATGTCGATTTGGGAACGCTACTCGCCCGGCGGCAGCCCGCGGCGCGGCATCCTGGGCCTCGACACCACCCGGGGCGACCGCCTCTTCATCTCCCTGCTCGGCAGCGCCTTCATCCACCTGGGGTGGCTCGGCTTCGTCGGCCAGCCCCTGTGGGGCGCGCTTCTGATCTCGGTCGTCTTCGCCGTCGCCGTGTTTCGCTGGGTCTAGGGCTCGCAGAACGGGTGGCCGCGGGTCAGTAGAGCGGCCCGCCGTCGGGCACCTTTTGGTCCGGCCCGATCAAGACCACCTCGCCGTCCGCGCCGAGAAAGCCCAGCATATATTTTCTAAACGCCTTACAACAAAAAAGGCTGATCAGGTCAGTGCTCAATACACGGCCGGCGCAAGCTAGGGAAGAGTAATCGCCGTTCTGAGCAGTGCTTCCAATACCCGAAAGTTAGTCCCAAGGGAGGTCTTCGTAAAAGGATTTGACCATCTCATACGACTCATCAAATTCGGGCAATGTGCCTTCAATTTCACTTTTCAGCAGAGAGTAATTCTGTCGGGAGCGCCGAATAATTTCGGGGTTGCGCATCGACTCCTGATCGATCACCAATTGTCTTGCGGCTGCTTTTTCTTTCAAACTATGAAGTATTTTTGATCTTACTGATTCATCAGAACTGTATTCTCTGCTTTC
>PVMK01121151.1_pt1 | contig 33234 bp, 26 predicted proteins | sample 1853481 | NCBI WGS metagenome assembly PVMK01 (sample SAMN08533507, study PRJNA380276) | Marine sediment metagenome, whole genome shotgun sequencing project.
AATATTCAATAGTCAATTCCGGCACTTTTCTTCTTATATGAATCCTGATCATTTCAGAGCTCCCTAACCCGGTCAAGCCGGAATTGACTATTGAATATTCAATCATTGGTATTTGTGCCTTCGTGTCTTAGTGGCTGAACTTTTACTATACTTTAAGCCGGTTGCCGCTACCCAGTTACCAGTGAGCGGTAAATTGAGCTGGTGAAAATTAACTTAACACCAACTTTTCGTGGGAGTGGCTTTCCAGCCACGAAAATAGGTGGCTCTAACGCCATAAAGCGTTTAATCGCGGCTGGAAAGCCGCTCCCACACAGATAACATCAATCATTTAGTTAATGACATTGACACCTGAAACCTTTTGCAAACCGGAACAAAAATGAGATCAAGATTTAAGTTTCATATAAGTCTATTTGAGAGTAACTTTTCATCACCCCGGCGGTAAACTATCCTAAAACCCGGTCGTCGGTCGCCTTTTGCCGAACGAAACTTCACAGGGCGCGTTTTTGGTGACGTGTTTTTCCAACTTTTTACACCATAAGGACTGAAATGTCCGGCAACTGCCATCCAGCGCATCCATTCTGGCAAAATCAGCATGTCCGCATTGCAGATCACAAAAACTGATTTTACTGGTCGTCACGCCTGCGTTTTTAGTCATTTAATATACCGTTTTTGTGACATTAGACAGGATTAACAGGATCGTCAGGATAGAACGGCCTTCGGCCGAAGGACGTCTCGCCCCAGGCGAAAAAAGAATCCACAATATCCTGTAAATCCTGTCTAATAATAAAAAAGCATAAGATCGAATCCATTCCAAATCCAAACCCACTCAACGAATCAACCATTCAATTATATAGAGCCTTAACGAAAAGTACATTTTTTGGTAGGTTGGGTAGAGCCCCATCGATAATGTTGGGTTTCGTACCTCTACCCAACCTACGAAAATCAGGCATCCGCCGGGACATGATCTCAAGGGGCGAAACCCAACAAATCTAATTCGCCTGGTTTTCGTTCAACTATTATATAGCTCGGCCATTGAAACGATCCAAATTTATCCTATGAAACTTACGAAGTAACAGCGAAGCGTATTTCATTGGGACGATCCCGCAAAAAGAGGAATGGATTCTTATTTAAAAAAAGCAGTAGACAGGATTAACAGGATCGTCAGGATAGAACGGCCTTCGGCCGAAAGAGGTCTCGCCGCAGGCGAAAAAAGAATCCACAATATCCTGTAAATCCTGTCTAATAATAAAAAAAAACATAAGATCGAATCCATTCCAAATCCAAACCATCTAAACGAACTCAAAATTCCAAAGAAAGCTTCCGGTTACGAATATGGCAAAGCACCGTATTCAGAAAAGTTTCGTGAGAAACCCCGTATCTGACCTTCCCGTCCAGGGTCCTCACCGAAAGTGTTGAAGCCTCTTTTTCCTTGCCGCCGATGGTGAGGATTATGGGAATATATTGCAATTGGGCCTCACGCACTTTTTTGTTCAAACTTTCCGTCCGGCTGTCGATCTCAACTCGCAGTCCCGCATTTTTCAGGATTGCCAGCACTTCATTGGCATACGGCACCAGATCATCGTTGATCGGCAGGATAATGGCCTGCAACGGCGACAGCCATAAAGGAAACTTGCCGGCAAAATGTTCGATCAGGATACCCAGAAAGCGCTCAATCGATCCGAAAACAGTTCGGTGGATCATGATGGGACGATGTTTTTCATTGTCCCTGTCGATATAATACAAATTGAATCGTTCGGGCAGCGACATGTCCAGCTGAATCGTGCCGCATTGCCAGGTGCGGTTCAAAGCATCCCGGATATGGAGATCGATTTTGGGGCCGTAAAAAGCGCCGTCGCCTTCGTTTAATTGGTAGTCCTGACCATAGCTGTCCAGTGCAGATGCCAATCCCCTGGTGGCTGTTTCCCACTGTTCATCGGTCCCGACGGATTTTTTCGGTCTGGTGGACAGCTCCAGATAAAATCCCAGGCCGAAAGTACGGTAAATTCTTTCCGACAGTTTGAGTACACCCAGGATTTCATCCTTGATCTGCTCTGAGGTCATGTATAAATGGGCATCGTCCTGATGAAACGCTCTCACCCGGAAAAGCCCGGACAGCACGCCGCTTAATTCGTGCCGGTGGACAAGCCCGATTTCAGCGACCCTGAGGGGCAAATCCCGATAGGAATGGGGCTTGCGGCTGTATAGCAGCATCCCGCCGGGGCAGTTCATCGGCTTGATGGCATACTCGATATCATCAATTGTCGAGGTATACATGTTTTCGCGATAGTTTTCCCAGTGACCGGATCGTTCCCACAGGGAACGGTTTAACATGATGGGCGTTTTGGTTTCCACATAACCGGCCTCACGATGTTCAAGGCGCCAGTAATCCAGCAGGGCATTCCAAAGATCCATGCCTTTGGGGTGGAAAAACGGCATCCCGAGCGCTTCTTCATGAAAGCTGAAGAGATCCAGCGCCTGGCCGATTTTACGGTGGTTTCTCTTTTTGGCTTCTTTAAGAAACGTCAGGTAATTGTTCAACTCCTTTTTATCGAAAAAAGCGGTGCCATATATTCGTTGAAGCTGAGGATTGGAAGGGTCTGCCCGCCAGTAGGCGCCGGAAACCTTAATCAGTTTGACGTTTTTGACAAACCCGGTGTGTGGGACATGGGGTCCGCGACACAAATCGGTAAATTCGCCCTGCTCATAAAATGAAATAGTCTCGTCTTCCAGGCCTGATATCATTTCAATCTTGTAGGGCTCGTTTTTATAAAATTCCATGGCTTCCGCCTTGGTCACAACTCGGCGTCGAATCGGCAGCTTTTCCTTGATAATTTTTTTCATTTCAGCTTCGATTTTCGGGAAGTCGTCTTCTGAAATGGGATCCATGTCGATATCATAGTAGAATTGATTTTCCACCGCCGGGCCAATCGTCAGTTTGGCCTCTTTATTAAGACGTAAAATGGCCTGGGCCATCACATGGGCTGCGCTGTGACGCAAAATATCAAGTGCATCCGGGTCCTTGGAGGTAACAAACCTGATTTTGGCGTCATGGTCGATGACGGTACTCAAATCAACCAGATTTTCATCCAGTTCCATGGCCACGCAGCCGCGCGCAAACCCATCCGAGATGCTTTTGGCCACATCGATGCCGTTTAAAGAATTTTCGAAAGCCTTTATGTTGCCGTCTGGAAATGTTATGTTTACCATTGCACTCTCACCGTGATAATACAGATATCGTTGATTGGTTGATTAGTTGATTGGTTAAGTGGCTATAAATAAGCTGCTTTCATAGTAAATTATGAGGTCTGTAAAAAGAATAATGCTACTACTATTTGACAATCTCGTAAAAAGTCAAAATTCTCGAATTTCGATCTCATAACCTATTGAAATTATTAAGTGTGAAATTTTATTTTTGTGAATTTTGTGCCTTTTTGCGGCCACATCACTATTTGAGGTATTCAACAATTAAAGATCTAACCGCATCAGAAAATTGTCAACTAATTTTAATTGAGAAAATGAGCTAAAATTTGAAATGAACTAAAATGAGCTAAAATTAAGAAAAACAATCCCAGGGGTCAAGAAAAAAATGAATGCGACCACCGATATCCTCTATAAAATGATAAATACTCCCAACGAACTTGAAAACTTTGTCAGAACCATAGAAAATGAGAAGGCCGTGGGCGTCGATCTGGAAGCGGATTCCATGTACCATTTCAAAGAAAAGGTCTGTCTGATTCAGATGGCCGCCACAAATATCAATGTGGTCATTGATCCTCTCGTAGTTAAAGACCTGTCACCGCTTAAACCGATTTTTAACAGAGGTGACATTTGCAAGATCTTTCACGGGGCGGATTACGATGTCCGTTCCTTATATCGAGACTTTCGCATTACGATTCATAACTTATTTGATACCGAACTGGCAAGCCGCTTCCTGGGCTTTCCTGAAAGCGGCCTGGAGGCGGTTCTCAAAAACAAGTTCGCCGTCACACTCGACAAAAAATTCCAGCGCAAAGACTGGTCTAAACGCCCGCTGCCGCCGGATATGATTGCCTATGCCGCCAAGGATGCCGGGTATCTGATACCCCTGGCACAGAGTTTAAAAGCCGAACTTGAAAGAAAAAAACGCCTTGGGTGGGTATCTGAAGAATGCGAGTATTTAAGCAGGGTCCGACCGAACACCGCCAAGGACCTGCCGCTATACTTAAATTTCAAGGGTGCGGGTAAGCTCGATTTCCGCAGTCTGGCCGTATTGGAGGCCCTGCTTGGCTTTCGCCGCGAAGTTGCCCGAAAAAAAGATAAACCGCTATTCAGAATCTTCGGCAACCGTTCGCTGTTGGAATTGGCCGGCAAAAAGCCGCTGAATTTAGAGCAGCTGGAAAAAACCGGGGCCCTGAGCTCCAGGCAAATCAGCATGTACGGCCGGGAAATGCTTACGGCCATACAAGGCGCCATGAAACTTCCGGCAGAAGCGCTGCCGGTCTATCCACGAAAAAAGTCGCCCCGGGTATCCCTTGCGGTTTCCGAGCGGGTCAAAGCACTTAAAAACTGGCGTGACAAGCAGGTGCAAAAGCTTGCCATCGATCCCGCCTTGATATGCACCAAAGCGCTTATCAGCACGATTGCCGTGCAAAGACCCTTGCAATTATCGGAGTTGGCGGCGATAAAAGGAATGAAAAACTGGCAAAAAAAAGAATTCGGACGGGATATCGTGGGGGTATTGAAAAGGGGATGACGAAGGGTGAAGGATGAAGGACGAAGGGCGAATGACGAGTGACGAAGGACGATGGGTGAGTGACGAAGGACGAATGGTGCGTTGTGAGTTGTTAGTGGTGAGTTGGGGGTTGTAAAAGATGGCATAGAGAAGAGTGCATAGGGCATATATAAGAATTCGGAAGTCGGAATGCGGAATGCGGAAAAAAAAAGAATTTGGAATGCGGAATGCGGAAAAAGGCAAAGCCCACGGAGCCAGGTAACAAGCTTATTGAAAAATCAGTCTTTTTAACGCTATGGGCTCTACCCCATGCCCTCTGCCTATGCTTTATCATTCCGAATTCCGCCTTCCCACTTCTAAATTCCAATTTCTGTCTTCTGACCTCTGTTCTCTGACTTCTGATATTTGATTGTGAGTGGTGAGTGGTGAATGTCGAAGGAAGGTATTCTACCGATTTTTATTAATTCAAAAGACAGAGCGCAGCGATTTCATCCTTTTTTCGTGGCTGGAAAGCCACTCCCACGAGAAGTTGGTGTTAATTTAATAACTTGAGTCTAACATCGGCCATCGCTTATTCCTAGGTTGGGTTGAGCATCCCGATATCTTTTGTTGGGTTTCGTACCTCAACCCAACCTACTTGCCGGCCATTTTTGTGCTATCAGCGAAACCCAACAAAATGGCCCCTTCGGGGTAATAACGGCGTCTAAAAGCGATTGAGCAAGTTATAGTTTTCAGTGTTCAGGTTTCAGTGTTCAGCACTTACTTTTCCTGACACCTGACACCTGACACCCGACACCTGACACCTAAGTGACAGTGTCCAATTAGTTTGCAAATGTGGGATAAATCCATATTTATAACCACTTAACCAATCAACTAATCACCCAATAAACGATATCTGAAATCCCTCAATCTGGCGCTAATAGACATAAAAAATGTCAAAAGGGTACAACCAATACAAAGAATTGTTAAACCAGAGACAATTTGGTGAAGCTGCCCGTTTTGCCGAACAGGCGCACTTGGAAGGCAACCCGGGAAATCCTTTCTGGCTCACCAGGCAGGCCGCTGCCCTGACGCGGTCCGGTGAATATAGTCTCGCCTTAACGGTTTCCGAACAAGCGCTGGCACTGGCTCCGGCAAATCCCTACGCCGTCCTTTGTATGGCCGAAGCACTTTCCGGACGGCGTCGTTATAAGGAGGCCCTCGAGTATTATGAACCGATAGCGGCCGACGCAAACGGTAAAGTGGCAACGGTTGCCCGCAAAGGGATGCTGGCGTGTCTTGCCGAACTGAGGAGCTGGGATCGTATCCTGGAACAGATCGGGATATGGGAAATGCCGCCGGACAGGGTCTACCGATGGCGGGTAAAAGCGCTTGAAGGGCAAAACCGGACGGACGAGGCCATCGATATCTGCCACCAATGGCTCAAGGACGATCCGGACCATCCCCAGCCACTGTGGGCGTTAACCGAGCTTGAGATCCGGCGTGACGGTCTTGATGCCGTCCTGACTCGCATGGGCAGGCTGGCAAGAATTCCGTCCCGGCCGACGGTTTACCAAGAGATCTATGCCTCACTTTGCAGGCGAGCCGGAAAACCGGAATTGGCCCTGAAGCAATACGAAAAAATGGTGCACACCGGCTCCGACCCAAACATTCATCGCAAAAAGGCCTTTGCGCTGGCCAAATCCGGCCGCGAGCCGGAGGCCATTGCGCTCATGGAAGAATTGCTGAAGCTCAACCCCAAAGATTTTTATGTTCACAGTGCCTATATCCCTGCCTGCAGGCGGGTAAAACAGCTTGACAGGGCCATGGAATTCTATCAAAAATTACTGGAATCACATCCGGCAGAAAAATCCATCTACGGCCGGTTGAAAAAACTAAAAAATACGATGGAATCCTAATCCGGGCGATCCGGAATTGACTATTGAAAATTGGGGCTTGGTTCTAACATCGGCCACGGCTTATTCGTAGGTTGGGTTGAGCATCCCGATATCTTTTGTTGGGTTTCGTTCCTCTACCCAACCTACTATCCAGCCAATTTTGTTCTATCAGCGAAACCCAACAAAATGGCCGAAGATTGAACCATCCCTGAAAATTGAATATTTAATGAATCATGCGCAAACATGATGGGATTTTAATGAATAGGTACTCACCCGGATCCGTTTTTGGCAGACTATCTTTATTTTACAGAAAGTTTTGCAAGAACATACAAAAAAATTCAAATTACAAACACCACCTGATCTTAAAATTGGGACAAGTAAATCTCAAATTCCAAGTTCCAATGAAATCAATGGTAAAGGGAAAAAACGCGAAACGATTAACCCTGAACCGGGAACCTTGAACCTTTTAACCCAGACCGACCGAATGTCCAATTTATGGGCAATTCCGTGATCTAAAAAGGTCTACGTTCACTTTTATTTGATGAATAACGAGGTCTGTATTTAGCGTGACAGAACAATGATCGATCAAACATTGCGCATTGGTGACCTGATCGAAGTCCCGCCGGTTCGAACGGTCATCCGCCTGGAAGAAAGCCGAACCCGCTCCCTGGCGATTGCTGAAAGCTTTGTGTTCACCGAAGAAGTCAGCGCTCATTTTTCGGTGCTGGCCGATGCCCTGGTCAAGGACCATGGCCGCGGGTTTTTTCTCCAGGGTGATTTCGGTTCCGGCAAATCCCATTTCCTGGCAGCATTGTCGGCCTGGCTGTCAGATCGACCCGGTGCTGAGGTGCTGTCCGAACGCCACCGCGGGCTTGGCCGGACAAGGGCTTCCGGCCGCAGCATTTTACCGGTGGAAATCTCCCTGTTAAATTACCGGGCCACGACCCCTCTCGAACGGATTGTCGTCGAAACCATTGAAAACGCCCTGATCTCCCGCGGAATTCAAACCCAGCTCACCCCGCTGACCGCGTTTCTCGATCATTTCAGGACCTTGCTGAAATCCGGCGAACTGGCCGATGCCTTTTCCCGGCAACTGAACAAATCCCTCGAAGAAATGGATGCCTTTCTTAACGATGATCCCCGCCGCGGCTATGTCGAAGGCGTGCGCTTTATGAAGGAGCAGGGGTTGAAAGTACCCGAGGTGCTGGTTGAAGAGCGGCACGAAACATTTGACAAAACGATCAACGCCGTTCGGCAGGCCGGTTTTGACGGTCTGGTACTGATCATCGACGAGTTGTCCGAATTTTTTCGATCCAAACCGGATGCACGCGGTTTAAATGAGGATGCACGAACCCTCCAGCTGCTCGGTGAAGTTGCGAACACCGAACCGATCTGGATCATTGCCGCCGTGCAGGAAAGCATCGAAAGGACCGGAGACATCGCCCAGGTCACCTTTCAAAAGATTAAGGATCGTTTTCCGGTTAAATTTTCCCTGTCCACGGTGCACATCAAAGCCCTGATCTGCCAACGTCTGGTGCGGCACAAATCGGATAGTAAAGATAAACTGTACCAAATTTTTGAGTATCTTCGACGCCAGTTTCCTTCTTTAACCTGGAGCTTCGAAGATTTTCAGGCCACCTATCCCATTCATCCTGCGACCATCGCCCTGCTGGATGGATTGGGTGATCTTTTCTCCCAGCACCGGGGAATTGTGGATTTCGTGCACTCCCGACTGGCAGGAGACGAAAACCGGCAAATCGTCGGTATCCTGGATCATCCCAGCGATCAGTTGCTGGGGCCGGACAGTATTTACGAGCACTTTTCAGATCGTATGGCCGAATTTTCCTCCTTTTACGTTTACCCTAAACATATCGTCCCCCACCTGGATGAAGTCATCAAAAAAATCATTGAAGATCCCGCGGACCGGATCCTCGCCGGCCGTATCATTCGGGTGCTGGTTTTACACAACATACACCCCACCGCTCGGATTCCGACCGTAAAAACGCTGACCGCGCTGGTATCCTGTACGCTGTCCGACCGGGACCCTGACTTGAACGTTCAATTTGTGGCCGAAACCATCCTGGATCCCCTGGTGCGGGAAAGCATGTTTCTGGTCAAGCATCCCGGGGACACCGGTGAACGGCTGGATGCCGTCTATGAAATCCTGACCCAGGAAGATTCCACCAAAACCTTGAAGGCCAAAATTGCCCGCCGGGCGGAGGACATACCCTTAGACGACACCCGCTTACTGCTGGAACCGCTGTCGGAAATGCCCGAATCGACATCATGGCCCGGCTCCGCAATCCTGCAGCACGGAATTTATCGGGCGGTGACATGGCGACAGAGCAACCGGCGTGTGTTTGTTGCTTTATTGACCACCGAAGCGCAATCTTCTCTCAAAAACCGCATCAACCAGCTCCTGTCATCGGCGGATTGTGATCTTGCAGTCGTCATCAGTCCGGCTAAAACAGCATTTGAATGCGACCATACGGCGGTTTTGGAGGTGTCGCCGGCCGACAACAAAAAAGAAACCTCAACGCTGCGGGAATTTCTGGCTGTCCGGCAGATATCCTCCGAGCTGCGTGCTGCCAATCCCGCAGAGGCTCCCCTCATCCAGCCGGCCAAAGAAGCCGTTGAGCACCTCAGGCCGTTCGCCCACCAGGCGGCCCTGAAAATCTTATATGGCGGAGACTTCACGGAACCGGCGATGGTCATCGAACCGGTCATCCGGCAGATGATGCGGTTTGACAGGCTCCTTGAAACCGCCTCTGATTTCGTGCTGGAAAACCGATACCCCCGCTACCGTGAGGTAGCTCCCCGAAAAGTGCTGGCATCCCGCCTGTTGTATCAGCGTCTGCTCGACGAGTTCATCGCCCCGGGAAGGTTGAGCCTGAAAGAGGCGCACGCCAAGGGCCTCAACGATGCCATCGAAGGATTGGCCACCCCCCTGGGTCTGGTGGAACTGCGCTCAGGTTCCTACTTCTTCGCCCCGGACCCCGAACATCATCCTCTGCTTAGCGAAATCTTCGGATTTCTCAATGCGGCGGGACAAACACCGCTGCCCGAGGTGCTGCAGGCGCTGGGCTCAGGACGCTACGGACTTCCCGCCGACAGTGCGCTGTTTGTATTTTCTGCGCTGGCGCACGGCGGGCTGATCTCACTGCTGAAAAACAATCGGCCGCTTCCCATAGAACTACTCCGTCTGAACAAAGTTGAAACCGCAGATGCCCTGGCTCCCGGGGATGTGATCGGAAAACATGATCGGGAGACGCTCATCAACACGTGCGGCTTCCTCTCACCGGCCGGCGACTGGGAGTCTTTCGGCCTGCGACAGCAGCGCGAAGCATGGCAGGCGGTCATCAAGTTTCGTGATCGGGCCCAAAAAGCAATCACGGATATCGAAAAACGACTGGGCGAGGTCGCAGAGTTTTCGGCCTTTGAAGCATTCGACCTGGCCGGGTTACGATCCAGGCTGGAAGGTTTAAAAATGCTTTCCGCTGAAATCAAGGTGTCCTATCCCGCCCGAGAAGGCCTGGAGCGTTTCCTGAAAACCTGGCGCGATATCGGCTATACATCCCGCGATATCGAATTTATCAACAAGATGCAAAGGTTCTTTAATCGGGAAGCCGAACAGTTTGTTTTTGTGAATCATTACGCCCGGCATACCGCTATTGAACGAATCACCTCCGGCAATGAGCAGATTCGATCAATGCACGGCGCTGTGATCCGTATGCTGGAACGGCCGGAACTCCTGGTTGAAGAGCAGGACTTTCCCGGCTTGGCCGAAGCCTTTGAGCGTTTTCGAACGGCTTATGTCGAGGCCTACGCCGGGCTCCATGGGAATTATTACCGGTTGTTTGAAAAAAAACCACTCACACGGTTCGCCAAAAGAGCGCTGGCCTATCTCAAACGGCTGGCATCGGTTGAAGTACTGGACCGTCCGGCGGGGATGGCCGAGTTTTTACGGCAAATAGAGACGCCCCGGGGCACTGTCTGCAAACGGAACCCGCTTGAGGAAATGATGCGATCCCCGGTGTGCGGTTGCGGATTTGTACCCGGCGAAACACCGGAACCCGCCCGGGAAATGGAGCCCCAGGATGCCATTGAAACCTACCTCGATGATTACATGACCCTTCTGAGAGGGCCCGGGGTTAAAGAGGCGATTGCCGCCCGTATCTTTGCTCTGGCCGATGCCGAACCGCATACCACCGGACGGCTTCGCAGTTTGAAAACCATTCTGGATGATGAGCGTACTTCATCGGCGTCCCTGTTGGATGTGTTGGATGATGCCGCCACCACCGAACTTTCCCGAGCACTGAGGGGCCGGGTTCGGATCGAAAAACGCAGTTTGAATGATCTCGTCTCTCAGCTGGCCGGCAGGCGTTTGACGCCGCAACAGATCCGCAAACTCGTTGAACAGTGGGTGGCCGGGACGTCCGATAATACCGTCATCGCCGTTCAGGAAGATCATGTCGGCGCCGGCAGCGGGCCGGCAACGCCGTCATGGTGGCCGATGCTGCACCGCCGGCTTTTTCCGGGAGATCCACCACCGGGACCCGGCGACCTGGAATCCGTTTTGGAGAGGCTTTACCCGGCCGTCGATCTGCAAGACAAACTGGCCCGTCTGGATGATCTCAGCCTGATTGAATTTATGGTCAGCGAACCGTTTCACACCAATGCGTTGCGGTCCGGCTGGCTGCTTTTGGCCGAGCGCATGATCACCGGTTCTCCCTGGCCGCAATCGGCAATCGTGAATTCTAAGCATGTAAACCCGGCTATCGCGGTCAAAATTCGCCGGCGTCTGGAAACACTCATACGAATCTGCCGGCTTAGAGGCACTCCTTTTCCCAATGCCTTGCAAGTGCGCATTGCGTTTTCAAAGATTCTGGTGGATCCCTGGGCATCTCCCCAACTGCGTACCCTGGTACATCAAAAGATTCAGGAAACAGCCCGGGCCGGCGAACAGTGGCTGGCCGCCCTGCCGGCCGTGGTGCCGATAAATCTGGCGCCCAATCCGATGGTGGTTATCCTTGACGGGGTTTCGCCGGATGTCTGGCTGGAAACACTGGAAGAAGCCATCATCAAACTCCCGGATATGACCGTTTCCTGGCAACGCCTTGAGGCGATGCCCGTGACGGCCTTGTCAATTTCCTCCCTTTTCGGTTTTGCCGGAGACCCCCTGGATGAATTCCATGCCCGCGGTATCGAATATCACCAGATCAAGGGTAATGAACCATACGGATTGACGGATCTCCTGCCGGAATTTTCCCTGAACAAACCCGCCATAATCAGGGTTTCCCTGGTAGACGAAGCTGCCCATGCCGCTCTTTTACGCCTCAACGAAATGCCGGGGGCCATCTGTGGCTTTCTGGAAAAAGAGCTGCCGCGACTCCTCGACATATGTGCCGAACAAAAACGCCGACTGACCGTCACCACCGATCACGGGCTTTCGCTGACCCGCACCGGGCTGTCCCATGGAAAAGGCGGCGTTTACGAAAAAGCGATATTTCGGGCGGAATGGCGATCTGAACAGAACGGGGTTAGGTCAAAGTAAATCTTAAACCCAGATATCGTTGATTGGTTGATTAGTTGATTGGTTAAGTGGTTGTAAATATGGATTTATGCCATATTTGCAAAATAATTGGACACTGACACTCAGATTTCAGGTGTCGGGTTTCAGGTGTCAGTAGTAAAAAAGTGAGAGCCGGCCTGACACCTGACACCTATTCTCCGAAAAGGCTTCAATACGCCCGATAATGTCCAAAAAAATAGCTATTTTCATAGTAAATTATGAGGTCTGAAACCAGTTGAATGAGAAGGTTTTATAAAACATTAAAATCCCAAATCCCAAGCACCAAATTGCAAATAAATCTCAAATTTCAATATCCAATGACCAAAACATTCACCGCAGTTGTACTGTATCGCTGCAGAAGCCTTTGTGCGCCGGTGATTATGCCATTTGACACAAATGTTAACGGATCATTTGTTTGGAATTTTAGATTTCGGTCATTCGTATTTGTTTGAAATTTGTATTTTGGTGCTTGGAATTTTCATGATTTTCGTAAACGAGTAACTTTTTTTATTCCAGGCAATTACCTGTTTGAATGACGCGGCCCTGTTGAACCGATTTAAAAGGTTGACAAACGAGGTAATTCTCATTATTACCATACATAATGGCTGTTTTTTATGGTAATAACATACGGAGGATAGCATGGCTTTGGTCAAAAAAACAATCGAACTGGATCAGGAGGCGATCACTCGTATCAAAACTGCGCTGAATGCAAAAAGCGAAAAAGAAGCAATCAACTTTGTTCTGCGCCAGTTTGATACAGATGTTCAACTGGCTGAAATTACGATAAATATGGCCGGAAAAATGAATATCGAACAAATATTTGGAGACTGATGCAGCGAAAAATCATCATTGACACCGGCGTTTATATCGACCTGTTTAACAGGGGACTTCATAGAGATATTATCAATCCCTTTCAGCACGTCACCTACCTGGCTTATCCGGTGCTCCATGAACTGTGGATGGGTTTGAAAGACCGCCGGGAAATCCGGCTGCTCACAGCTTGGCGGGATCGTTTTATCCAACTGCAGCGATTAATCGTCCCGACGGTGGCAACTCTAGTGCTGATTGGAGAGGCCTGCCTTCAGCTAAAAGCAACCGGTAAACTCGATCCAACGCACCCGAAGCATTACAACGACGTGACCATCTCAGCTGCGGCCCGCCAAGTCGGTGCCACCGTCATCACGAAAAACGCAAAAGATTTTCAGATCATCCAGGCTGTTATTGACTTTGACTTTGAAGGGTTGAGTTAACGCAGGCTGAAAGATAACAAATTGATCAGCGGAAAGTAAATCTTTTAAGCAACCCAATAAAGTTTATTAGAAGTTGGAAATTGAAGAAAAAGAGAACAAATAAATAGGCAGTGGTCTCAAGGAGGCGTTCATGAAGACATCCCTGAAAGGTTTTGCATCAGTTCTTGCAATTTCACTACTTTTCAGCTGTTCAACCAACGCGCCTCTCAAAACTCTTTACTACAAAACTGACAAATATGCCTCGCAGAAAAACATGATTATTTTTCTCAGGGGCCGGGGTGGAAGTCATGAAGATTTTGCTTCCGAAGGGTTGATAAATGACATCAAAGCCCGAAAACTTCCCTTTGATATGGCCGCTCCGAATGCGCATTTAGGCTATTACTTTGGAGAAACCCTGATTCCTCGCCTCAAGGCCGACATCATTGAGCCGGCCAGGGCAAAAGGATATGAAAAATTCTGGCTTGTCGGTTTTTCCATGGGAGGGCTTGGCGCACTCATGTACACCCGCCAGTATCCAAAGGATGTCGAAGGCGTCTGCGTGATTTCCCCTTTTTTAGGGTATGATAAGATCATCCGTGAAATCGCAGATGCCGGAGGCGTCCATCAATGGGACCCCGGTGAATACGACCCGGATAATGACTGGCAGCGCATGTTTTGGCACTGGCTAAAACAATGCGCAGACGGCGAACACCCGTTTCCCAGGATTTACCTTGGTTACGGAACCGAAGATTCCTTTGCAACAGCTAACGGGCTTCTCGGAGATCTCCTGCCTCGTGACCATGTATTCACAACTTCCGGGGGCCATACCCCGAAAACCATGAAAAAAGTATGGCGCATCTTTCTTGAAAAAGATGTGCTGAAGTAATATGACATAACAAAATCCTTGAAACACATCTGCAATTAATGTATAGTCTAACCATACATTAACAAAAGGAGATATGCCATGCGAGCTACTGTGGTCGATTTAAGATATAAAATGAATGATGTACTTAAGGCTCTTGACAGGAACGAAAAGGTGACAGTCCTCTATCGTGGTAAAGTCAAAGGCATCCTAATTCCATCCGGACAACAGAAAAAAAACTTAAAAATTTCTGAACACCCATTTTTTGGCATGTACTCCCAGGCCACTGAAAAATCAGTGATTGATGAATTAAATGCCTTGAGGGGGCCTAGATACGATGATATTTGACACAGATATTTTCATTTGGGCACAGAGAGGCAACGAAAAGGCAGCAAAACTGATGGAAAAGGCAGAGGAAAAATATCTTTCCATTCAAACGTATATGGAACTTTTGCAGTGCGCTAAAAACAAAACCCAACACAAATACGTAAAAGACTTCTTAACCTCCTTTGGGTTTAACGTCCTTCCTTTGACTGAAAATATTGGCCATCGTGCTTCAATTTATGTTGAAGAATATACCTTGTCTTCCAATGTCCGTTCAGGTGATGCCATAATAGCTGCAACAGCTGTCGAAAACAATATGATTCTTTCATCGAGTAATGCGAAACATTTCAAAGTGATTAAAGAGTTGAAGTTAAAACCATTTAAGCCGTGATTGTAAAAATGAAATTTATGTCGAGTTGGAACCGGTGAGGGCATGGAACCCCAGGGTGTCAAGATTCTCACGGATGAAAACATTTCCCCCAAGGTGGTCAGGTTTCTTCGAAACGTCGGTCTTGATGTGCTTGAATGGGGAGGGAATGGGGGTCGGGCCAAGCTAACTGATTAGAATCACATTAAATAAGCTTTAATTTCCCCCTTTGAAGTGTGCCATATCGCACTTTTTGGGGTTAAAAACAGCATTATAGCCATAACTTCATTGAGAACGTGCAATCTTTGATGGGTGTATCGTCCATAGGGCGAAAGCGCCTGGAGGCAGGAGAATCATATCAACTTCGAGAGGCTCAAAGTCCTTATATCTATCATTTGGGGGCTAAAAAGGGCAAAATAGGACCTGAAAACGTATTTGTTTGGGATTGAAACCATGAGAATACGGAGGGTTATCTTGGCCAAACTGTTATTTTCCCATGTTTTATGTCGCAATATAACTATAGATGGAAAATTTTCCATCTACCAACACTGCAGAAATATTTCATTTCACTTGAACACCATGGAGTGGTATGATATATAGTACCATATGAAAATTGTAATTGATACGAATGTTTTAGTTGCAGCGTTAAGATCCCGCCGTGGTGCATCCTTTAAGCTCGTATCGTTTCTACCAAGTGATAAGTTTTCGATCGCTATTTCAGTACCTTTGGTTTTTGAGTATGAAGATGCGTTGAAGCGCCTGGAATCCGCCGCTATCACAGAACAGGACATAGGGGATTTTGTCGATTTTCTGTGTCAAATTGGCCATCATCAAGAAATATTTTTTCTCTGGCGCCCTTTTTTACCAGATCCGTATGATGATCATGTGTTGGAAGTCGCCTTGGCAGCGGGATGCGATGCAATTATCACTTATAATAAGCGCGATTTTCGAGGCATTGAACGATTCGGCCTGAGGGTTCTCGATCCCAGAGAACTTCTTTCCGAGATAGGAGTTATACCATGAGTACTTTAAGTTTACGACTACCGAATTCTTTACATGAACAAATTCGGCAACTGGCTAAACGGGAGGGGATATCCATTAACCAGTTCATCGCTTCAGCGACTGCGGAAAAAATGACGGCGTTGCTGACTGAGGAATATTTAAATAAAAGAGCTCACAGGGCATCACGGGAAAAGTTTCAGGCTGTGTTGGATAAAGTGCATGATGTTGAGCCTGAAAACTATGACAAGCTCTAGCTTCGGGCCGGGAAGCTACCAGGTCCTCTATACGGGGTAAATAACCCACCGATGCCATAAGCGAGAATTCTTGCTCAAGTTTGCAAAGGATCGCCGAAGGTGGCTAGATTTAAAAATCAGCAAGGTGAAGATAATGTTTGATAGAAAAACATATAAAAAAACGAAGACCTAACAAGAGCATCAACGCAGCCTGTGATAAGGCGCGACTTTTATCGCTCTATTAAAAGCAATACAGAATTTAGGTTTTTACCTTATTCAAAACTGTCAGGGCTTTTCACAGCTGGTTATGCCCGCCGTTCGGTAAAAAAGATACGGAATAAAATTATGAGATACGCTCACACAAATATTGCGGCAAGGGATTGGAAAAAATTATCAGATTTTTATATTATTGTTTTTAATTGCACGATAATATGACAGGAAGTAATATACATGGCTAAGTGTCCAATGTGTAATTCAAGAAAAGGAAAAAGACAGTGCCTGATTGCTGGTAGTCCTGTGTGCAGCTTATGTTGCGGAAACACAAGAAAGCCTGAGTTATGCTTGAAATGCCGGTATTATCAAAAACCAAAAAGAAAATATAATGACGTCCCCGCATATTCCGTTTCCGAAATGGACGGCAACATGGAGCTTGAAGCTTATGGGAATACGATTGAGGGAGCCTTATGCGCATATGACATAGAAAATGAAAACAAACTAAAAGACAGTGATGCAATAGGAATTATTGAATTACTGATTGACCTGCATCATTTTGGGGATCAGCAAATAGACACCGATACGCAACTAATTGCAAATGGAGTGGATTACGTTGAAGAAGCCATAAGAAAAGACTTGCATGAAGTAAGCAATGAGATAATCGTAAAAATATTAGGAGTTATTCGGTTTGTTGCTAAGAGAAGAACAAAAATCGGAAGAGAATATATGAATATAATTCATCAATACGTTGGGCAACGAATTGATACCGGTAGCCGTATATTACGGCAGTGAATATGACATAATTCGACGAAGCGGTACGTAGAGTTCTATCAAAAAACAAAGAGCTGTATGAACGGTTGGCGTAATGCGCTATCTCTCACTTGACGAAGTTCTTGAACTCCACGAACGATTAATCGCCACATCCGGCGGTACCAGAGGAATTCGAGACATTCACCTCCTTGTTTCACATTCAGTAAGATAGTAAAGAAGTCATATCGCTTTTGTAGCAGATTCACAGGAAGAGCCAGAACATGGAAGAACCAATAATTTTTCCGTTGGGGGCCTGTAGCATAGAGGGACTACTGGAAAAAAATAGTGCGACAAAGGGTGTCGTCATCAGCCACCCGCATCCGCTGTATGGCGGGAATATGCACAATAATGTGGTCATCTCGATAACGAAAACCTATCAAAAGATGGGCTATTCAACTTTGCGATTCAATTTCAGAGGGGTTGGAAACAGCCAGGGGAAGTTACGGGGATGGCGTTGGCGAGCAGGAGGATGTTCGGGCAGCTGTCTCTTATCTTGCAGGTTTAAGCATCAACCAGATCGATCTGGCGGGATACTCGTTCGGAGCCTGGGTGAATGCACTTGCCGCCGCAAACAATCCGGACATAGAAAATATGGTAATGGTCTCGCCCCCGGTGGCCTTTATTGATTTTGGCTCAATCTCCGATCTTGTCAGCCTGAGGTTGATCGTTACCGGCAGCCGGGATGATATCGCCCCGCCTGATCTGATCAAAAAGTCCTATGCCGGATGGAATGCCGCAGCACAATTTGAGGTCATGGACGGAGCAGATCATTTTTACGCCGGATACCTGGATAAGCTGGAAGCCATTTTAACGGCTTATCTTGAGGGCAGAAAATGAAGCATCAATGAGGCCTTATTGGGTTTATCTGACAGCATTTTGTAAGGAACTTAAGGTGTCAGCGTGTCAGGTGTCAGCCCAGTCGCCGGCCAAAAAAACGGCCGGTCTAATCGAAAAAGAAACTCTGAAAAAGCGAATATCGAATATCGAATAATGAATGTCGAAGTAATGTATTCTGTCTATTTAAAAAAAGACTGAGCAAAGCGATTCCACCCTTCGACATTCTGCGGTTCGATATTATGCGGTTCGCTGTTCTAACTATGTGTAGTTTCATATAAGGTGTGAGCAATTAAAAATTTCAAATATCAAATACTTATTGCAAAATCCAACTTATTGAATTAATGAATAGGTGTTTGTCATGCTCCCCATCGAATCTGCTGAGAACGGAAAACGATACTTCGAATCATAAACCATTTTAAGCCTCAAGGAGTGGAATATGCTTTCAACTTCAATCATTAAAAATCGTTGTCTGGCGAGACCCGGTCGCATCTTCAACAAATCCACTAAATACGTTTTATTTGGACTGGTTGCCCTGGCGGTACTGCTCAGCGGCTGCACCATGGTGGGGCCGGATTATGTCAAGCCCACCGCCCCGGAGGCCGAAAAATGGCTTGAGTCCGGAGATCCCCAAATTGAAAGCAAGGAGGCGGACTTCGGTCAATGGTGGACGGTATTTAATGACCCGGTACTCAATACCCTGGTTGAAACCGCTTACAACCAGAATTTGCCCCTTCAAATTGCAGGGGTCCGCATCCTGGAGGCCCGTGCTCAGCTGGGGATTGCCTTCGGATTTCAGTACCCGCAGCAGCAACAGGTCGATGCCTCGGGAAGCGTTAATCAACTCAGCAAAAACGCCCCGAATGGAGCGTTTACCGATCGATACTTTTTCGATTACCAGACCTCAATCGGCGCCGCCTGGGAGCTGGATTTCTGGGGCAAGTTCCGGCGCGCGGTGCAGACCGGCATTGCCAACCTGGAAGCCAACATCGCCGACTATGATGATATTCTGGTGACCCTGACCTCGGAAGTGGCGCGCACCTATGTGTCTATTCGTACTGCGGAACAACGCCTCATCGTTACCCATGAAAACGTCAAGTTACAAGAACGATCGCTGGAAATAGCCAATGTGCGCTTTAAGGCCGGGGCGGTGACGGAGCTTGATGTCACCCAGGCCACGTCCCTTTTGCGAAGCACCGAGGCAACGATCCCACCACTGGAAATCGATTTGCGCCAGGCTAAAAACGCCTTGGCCACCTTACTGGGCAAGTTGCCCGGTGAAATTGATGATATGCTGGGAGGCGTGGGTCCGATTCCTAAGGTACCGACCGAGGTGGTTGTAGGCATTCCGGCGGAATTGTTGCGGCGCAGACCGGATATCCGGTTTGCCGAGCGCCAGCTTGCCGCCCAGAGTGCGCTGATCGGGGTAGCCAAGGCGGACCTGTTTCCGGCTTTTTCGCTGTTCGGCTCCCTGGGCTTTCAAACATCCGACAAAGTCGGTGCCAGCTCGAACGATGCCGATTTGGGTGACTTGTTCAAATCAAATAGTTTCACCTATTCCGCCGGTCCGTCGGTCAGCTGGAACATTTTTAATTACGGACGTATCACCAACAGCGTCCGTGTGCAAGACGCCCGTTTCCAGGAACTGGCGGTCAACTACGATAACACGGTGCTTGGAGCCGCCCAGGAGGTGGAAGATGCCATGGTGTCTTTTTTGCGGAACCAGAATGCCGTCGCATTTCTGGCGGACGCCGTCAAGGCATCCAAGCGATCGGTGGATCTTTCCACGATCCAGTACCGTGAGGGCCTGGTCGACTATCAGCGGGTAATCGACACCCAGCGTGATTTAACCATACAACAGGACAATCTGGTTGCAACCACCGGCAGTGTGGATCTGAGTCTGGTTTCAATGTACCGGGCGCTGGGCGGCGGCTGGCAGCTGCGCACCGACAAAGACTTTGTCCCCAAACACATCAGGGGAAGAGATGGCCCAAAGGACCAACTGGGGCGATCTGCTGGCGCCGGAGGAACTGGAATACCCACCGTCTCAAGAAGTCAAATCAATATTTCATAAGCCGGATTGGTAAAGCGGGTAGCGGGTTACGAGTTGCGGGTTGCGCGTTACGGGTTACGAGTTGCGGGTTGCGCGTTACGGGTTACGAGTTGCGGGTTGCGCGTTACGGGGTGCGGGTTGCGGGGTGCGGGGTACGGGGTGCGGGCAAAAAGGGCATAGAGCAAAGGGCAGAGTGCATGGGGCATGGCGGCTTGAGCAGGACATTTAAAGTCGAAATATCTGTCTTCTGACTTCTGTTCTCTGTCTTCTGGTATTTGGTTGTGAGTTGTGGGTTGTGGGTTGTGGGTTGTGGGTTGTGGGTTGTAAAAGATGGCATAGAGCAGAGCGCATAGGGCATGGCGTGTTGAGTAGAGCGATTTGAAGCCGGAATATCTGTCTTCTGACCTCTGTTCTCTGACTTCTGATATTTGGTTGTGAGTTACGGGTTGCGCGTTACGGGGTGCGGAGTGTGAAAAATGGCATGGAGCAGAGCGCATAGGCTGTGTCGTGTTGTGGGGTGCGAGTTGTGGGTCAATGCCATTAAGGATCGATGTTATCTCGGTGGGAGCGGCTTTCCAGCCGCGATTAAACGATCATGGCGTTAGAGTCATCTATTTTCGTGGCTGGAAAGCCACTCCCACCAGAAGTTGGTGTTAAGTTATTTTTTACTCAACTGATCGTATACCTACCAGGTTCCAAAATGCGTGCATGCTTATAAACAGACGGAGCGAAGCGATACCACAAATATTCAATATTCAATTCCGGCTTGTCCGGGTTGGGTGTTGATTAAGTTGATTAAGATAACCGTAACCGTTCACAGGTTCAGGGTTCAACGTTCAGCCCGCCCTGGTGCGACTTATAAGATCATATTACGGTCCGTGTCAGGTTCCCAAATATGAATCTAAATAATTGAGCAACGTAAAGTCAGGTCTGGGCCAGGGGGTTAAGGACAAAGAAGGCATAAGGCATTAAAGACCCGAAGTTCTCGCTAAAAATGCTCATTTTGCCAAATAATTGCCAATTTGGACCCAAATTTTGGATTAGGCCTTACGAAGCTGATGCTTTTCTCGTAAATACGCATCCCAAGTGCAGTCCAGAGACGAGAATGCAACCTTGAACCCCTGAACCTTTGAACCCGTGAACGCCTACAATCAACCCAATAATCCTAATCCATAAACGATCATAACGATCTAAACCATCGAAACGAATTATACCATCTAAAGGACGACTGTCATGACCCGGGAGTTTGACGCCAGAAAAAGTTATCTCGCTGTCAAAGCCAGCGAGAAGATGATCGCATTTGTCGGCTTTACTATCCGCCTTGATGAAGATGGTAAAACCAAAGAGGGCGTTGTTAAGATATCTTCCTTTCACCGCCCCTATGGCGGAGGCTATCTGACGCTGACTTTTATTGTAGATAGAGGACAGGACGACAAACTTGCAAATGAGTTTGAACGATTATGTAATAATATCACGGAGGAAGCCTTCAAGCCCTTGCTGGGAAATGAATTTGAAAAAATGGTGAAAGTCTCTTTAAATTCCCTGGAGGAAACCGAAGGATGGTATTTGGAGGAAATTAGCGTTTATTTCCGTACAATCGAGGGTCGGGAAAAAGTTTTAATTGAAGAGCAACTTATTCCGGCAATTGAAAAACTTCTGCCTTGCACGTTTGACCCTGTGGAATGGTGGCCGGAAGGCAGAAAATCACAAACACCCGGAGGAGAAGATGTCGAAGAACCTATTTCACTGCGGAGACTTTTCAGGAAATGGTTTGGATTAGGTTAGCGGATGGCATATTCAAATCCGGCTCACCCGGGTTAGGGCCTGATCGGGCTTTATCTGACAACATGTTGTAAAAGACTGAAGGTGTCAGGTGTCGGGTGTCAGGGTTTGGAAGTGCTGAATACTGAAACCTGAGCACTGAAACCTACAATTTGCTAAATCGCTGTCGGCGCCTTTACTGCCCCTAAGGGGCCACTTTTTCCGAGCGTAGTCTCGGAAAAAGCTTAGTACCTATTTATTGAAATCACATTATGTTTACGCATGATTTATGGGGGATGGTTCATCTTTGGCCATTTTGTTGGGTTTCGCGATAGCACAAAAATGGGTAGCGAGTAGGTTGGGTAGAGGAACGAAACCCAACAAAAGATAACTGGATGCTCAACCCAACCTACAAATAAGCAGTGGCCGATATTGGAACCAAGCCCGTATTTTGTAACCGTTCACAGGAGAATACAACCTTGAAACCCTGAACCTCTGAACCCGTGAACGCCTATAACTACCACAGGAGACCACATGTCGCTAAAAGTTAAAACAGTCTCAAAACGTCCGGGTGTTACCGTTATTTCTCCCATCGGCTCCATAGATGCGAGCACCTACACCATTCTGGAAGAAAAAGTCGATGCGATTTTAAAAGTCCCACCGGACGTCATTATTTTTGATATGGAATTTGCCGATTACATTAGCAGTACGGGTATCCGGGTGCTGTTGAAAACAAAAAAAACCATGAAAGAAACGAATGGCAGGATGGTTTTTATGAACCTCCAACCACAGATTCAAAAAGTATTTGATATTCTCCAGGCAATTCCGACGCTAAAGGTTTTCGCCAGCATCGAGGAATTGGATAATTATTTAGATGTGATGCAAAAAAAGGCTGCGCGGTGACTGACCAGAGGTCAGAGGTCGGAGGTCAGAGGTCAGAGGTCGGAAGTCGGAGGTCAGAGGTCGGAAGTTAGTAGTCAGTGATCAGTGACCAGTACCCAGTACCCAGTAACCAGTAACCAGTACCCAGTAACCAGTACCCAGCAACCAGTACCCAGTAACCAGTAACCAGCACCCAGCAACCAGTACCCAGTAACCAGTACCCAGTACCCAGCACCCAGTAACCAGCAACCAGTACCCAGCACCCAGTACCCAGCACCCAGTAACCAGCTACCCAGTACCCAGTACCCAGTACCCAGTAACCAGCACCCAGTAACCAGTACCCAGTACCCATACCAGTACCCAATAACCAGTACCCAGTGACCAGCACCCAGCAACCAAGACAACATGCCCCACGATAAAGATACAGCTTCAGTAAGAGACGATGTTTCCAGGACCGGTGAAATCAGTTCCGATCGCCAGGCCAAGGACACTTTGCGTCTCAGGCTCAAGGGCAGTTGGAAAATCGGAGCACGCTTTCCTTCAGCCGATGTCGTTCAGAAGCAGCTGGAGTCGTCCGGCGACATCCGGCGAATCGGGTTCAATACTGAGAATTTAGCCGGCTGGGATAGCGGTTTGCTGACGTTTTTAATAAAAATCCACGATTACTGTTCAGAGAATAATATTGTTTTCGACAAAGATGGTTTGCCGAAAGGTGTCGATCGGCTCATTGCCCTGGCCTCGGCTGTTCCGGAAAGAAAAGGAGCCCGCAAACAGGCCGCTCAGCGAGCCCTTCTTTTCCCGTGTCGGGTCCTCTGCTCATCCGAACATGGCAATCTGCAAATGAGTTTCTGGCGTTTATCGGTGAGGCGTCCATCGCATTTTCAAGGTTACTGGTAGGAAAAGCAAGCTTTCGTCGCAGCGATCTGGTCCTGTTCATCCAGCAATGCGGCGCCGATGCGCTGCCCATCGTCACCCTGATCAGTCTATTGGTCGGCCTGATCCTGGCCTTTGTGGGCGCGGTTCAGTTAATGATGTTTGGTGCCCAGCTTTATGTGGCCAATCTGGTGGGCATTTCCATGGTCCGCGTGATGGGGGCCGTCATGGCCGGAATTGTGATGGCCGGCCGCACCGGTGCGGCTTTTGCCGCCCAGCTGGGAACCATGCAGGTCAACGAAGAAATCGATGCCTTAAAAACCATGGGAGTGTCTCCCATGGAATTTCTCGTGCTGCCGCGTATGCTGGCCCTGGTCCTGATGATGCCGTTGCTCTGCGTCTATGCTGACCTGATGGGTGTCCTCGGTGGTCGGATCGGCGGCGTGGGCATGCTCGATATTGGTTTGATTCAGTATCTCAATCAAACAAAGGACGCCCTGACTTTGAACTACTTTTTTATCGGGATTTTCCAGGCGACTATTTTCGGCGTGCTGATAGCTCTGGCCGGCTGTCTCAGGGGAATGCAGTGCGGTCGAAGTGCATCCGCCGTGGGGGAGGCAACCACCTCGGCGGTGGTCACTTCCATCGTCGCCATCATCGTCGCCACCGGGATAATAACCGTGGTGTGTAATGTGTTGGGGATATAGTCAGGGGTTCTGGGGTTCAGAGGTTCGGGAGTTCAGGGTTCAGGGTTCAGGGGTTCAGGTTGGAGGTTCGCTTCGCTGGAGGTTCGAGGCGACATCGCAGACGCTGGCCGCCGAAGCGCCAGTTTGATCGAAGATGAAACTATAGAAAAGAGAATATCGAATAATGAATGTCGAATATCGAATATCGAATGTCGAAGGAAGGAAGTCTATCGATTTTTATTAATTCAAAAGACAGAGCGCAGCGATTCCATCCTTCATGATTCTGCGGTTCGATATTCGATATTCTGCGGTTCGCTGTTCAGTTCGGCTGCCGGCTGCCAAAACGGCCAGTTTAATCAGAAAAAAAGCTACATTTTTGTAATAAATGGTGTAGTTTCACATGAGGTGTCAGGACGGAGGCACCCGGGAGTTGAATCCTGACACCTGACACCTGACACCTGAAACCAATTAACTAGTCTGTGTACGGAATAATGTCCACACCTAGAGTATGAGACAACACATGACGGAACCAGAGGCCCACATAACTGTAAAAGATCTCACTATGGCTTTCGGCAGCTTTGTGGTACAGCGGGACCTCAATTTTAAGATCAATCGCGGCGATATTTTCATCATCATGGGTGGCAGCGGGTGCGGTAAAAGTACACTCATGCGGCATATGATCGGACTGATCACGCCGACCAAAGGACAAATTTTCTATGACGATGTCAGCTTCTGGGAGGTGGAACCCGACCAGCGCGATCGTATGATGAGAAATGTCGGCATACTTTACCAGAGCGGAGCCCTGTGGAGCTCCATGACCCTGACCGAGAACATTGCGCTCCCGTTACAGCAATATACGGATTTGAGCCCCGATCAGATTCGCGAAATCGTATCGCTGAAACTTTCCCTGGTCGGCCTGGCGGGTTTTGATGAATACTACCCGTCCGAAATCAGCGGCGGGATGCAAAAGCGGGCCGGACTGGCCCGAGCCATGGCAATGGATCCCGATATTCTCTTTTTCGATGAACCTTCCGCCGGGCTCGATCCGATCAGCTCCCGGCTGCTGGATGATTTGATTCTTGAGCTCAGCCAGAGCCTCGGGGCAACCGTGGTCATCGTCACCCATGAACTGGCCAGCATCTTCGCCATCGGTAACAACTCGGTGTTCCTCGACCCGGATGCAAAAACCATGATTGCCCAGGGAGATCCCAATAAGCTGCTGGCGGAATCGAAGAACCCGATAGTTCATAAGTTTTTAACGAGAGGGGAAGGATAAGTTGAATGGGGAAGTGGGAATGCGGAAGTCGGAAGTCTAAATTTTGCGATTGCGGATTTCGGATTGCGGAATGTTGAAGCAGAGAGAATGGAGCAAAGGGCATAGGGCAAAAAGCAGCGTATAGGGGTAAGAGCAGACAGCAGGGCGTAAATTTAGTAGCTGATTAGTTGATAGAAATAACTCACCTAACCCGGACAAGCCGGAATTGAAGATTGAAGATTGAAGATTTGTGGTATCGCTTCGCTCTGTCTATTATATTAAAATTGATCGTTTAACTTTTATCCTAATTTTTATTCCTCTTTTTGAGAGTAAGGTTTCTGGTGTCAGTGTTCAGGATATGAGATTGCGTCTACCTTTCCTGACACCTGACACCTGAAACCAAATTTGCGGAACAAAAATGATCTAAAAAGTTGACTCCAACATTTATCTTCGTAAACGCCTGTATACCAAGGGTTTACAAAGAAACTGAAAAATATTTTGCGCTTTTTGCACAAAACTGAATTGATAACTGTCTAACCCAGTAAACTCAATCAACTTAATCAACCCTAATTGGACGATTGACTCATGAGCAAACAGGTAAACAAGACGGCGATTGGCGCGTTTGTGGTAGGGGCGGTGGTGTTGGCGGCTGCGGCCATTGTAATTTTTGGATCCGGGAAATTCTTTACCCAGACAGAAACATTCGTTGCGTACTTCCATGGCTCGGTAAAAGGCCTGAGTGTCGGAGCGCCGGTGGTGTTCAGAGGGGTTAAGATCGGTCAGGTTACCAGAATTCAGCTCTATAGCGATCAGCGCGATTTGAGCGTTATAATTCCTGTTATTTTCCAAATAAATAGAGAACGTTTCAGGTACATCGATAAAAAAATTGCGAGCGCTGCACAACATTTACAAAATCTTATCAAAAAAGGTTTAAGAGCCCAATTGCAAATGCAGAGTCTGGTTACCGGCCAGTTGATGGTCAATATTGATATTTTACCGAATACGCCGATGAAGCTGATGGGAAAAGAAGGAATAGATTTAGGTGAAGACGTAGTGGAAATCCCGACGATTGAAACTTCCATCCAGAAAATTGAAAAAACTTTTGAAGATGTTGACATCAGCCAGCTTGCAGTCAGCATAAAGAAGTCGCTGGAGGGCATCGAGCGTATGGTGAATTCTCCTGAAATCCCCGCAAGCCTGAAGTATCTGCGCCAGACGCTAAAAGATTTTCGCAACCTGGTACGCAACGTGGATGAAAAAATCGACCCGCTGTTTGCCGATATCGAACAAACCTTTAACGACGCTCAAGTGCTGTTGCGAAATATTGACAGCCAGGTTGATCCCCTGGCCGGCAGCATCAAACAAACCTCTGATGACGCCCGTAAGCTGGTAAACAATGTCAACAAGCGCGTCAGGCCGATTCAGGCCGACCTGGCGAAAACCACCAAATCTCTGCGGACTGCACTGGAGACCGCCGAAGATGCACTCCAAGAAGTGGATGGAATGGTGTCGGAAAATTCCGACTTTCGCTATCAGATCGATATCTTCCTCAGGGAAATAACGCTGATGGCCCGATCTTTACGGACTTTCGCCGACTATCTCGACCGCAATCCTGACGCGTTGCTTCGTGGAAAAGTGAGAAGGGAAGGTCAAAAATGAGTATGAAACGTTTTCGTCTGTCAGGTGTCATTCTCTTTGCTGTTTTGTGTATCGTGGCAGGTTGCACACTTATGGGAGGTACCCGGGCACCTACAAAAAGCTATGTTCTGAATTCCCTGCACACCGAAGAGACACCACCGCAACCGGTAGCGGATTTACCCGATATCGGGATCCTGGTGGGGCCTGTCAGATTAGCGTTGTATCTTGATCGAGCGGCGATCGTCATCCGTGACAGCCAAAACAAGATTAACATTACCGAGTTCTCCCAATGGGCGGGTCCGCTGCAGGAAAACTTCAGCAGAGTCCTGGCAGAAAATTTAGCCATCCTGCTGTCAACAGACAGAGTCGGCATTTTCCCCGGGACCCGGGCCATGTTATTTGATTATAACGTCACTGTGTATATCACCCGATTTGACGGCAAGCCGGGTGAAAAAGCACATTTGAGGGCTCGCTGGATAATTTTAGATAAAAATAGAAAGAAAACGCTTTTTGAAAAGCATTCCCTGCTGACTCAACCCACGGAAAATGACAGCATGGAAGCACTGATAGCCGCCGAAAGCCGCACCCTCGCCGACCTGAGCCGCGAAATCGCTGAAGTGATCAAGGTGCTGACGGAAACGAAAACTAAGGGAAAGAATTAAGCGGGGAGGGCAGAGGTATTTGAATGTGGAATTCGGAATGCGGAAGGTGGAAGGTAGAAAGGCATAGGGCAGAAGGATTTGAATGTGGAATGCGGAATGCGGAATGTGAATGCAGAGAGCAGAGGGCCGAAGGATGAAACTTGGAGGCTGGGAAGGTGAAAGAAAATAGGAGCTCAAAGGTGGCGAGATAGAAGATGAGAAGGTGAGAAGGTGGGCCTGCGGCCGTTGGAGGTTGGAGGCAGAGAAGCTCAAGGCTCAAAGGGGAGCCTTCGGCTGTTGGAGGTTAGAGGTTGGAGGCAGAGAAGCTCAAGGCTGAAAGCTGAAGGCTCAAAGGTGGCAAAATAGAAGATGGGAGGCAATGGAATTCGGAATTCTGAATTGGGAAGACGGAAAATTAAAGCAAAGAGCATGGCGCAACAAAACGTAAGGGAGCAAAAGTGACTAATCCCCCAAAGTAGCGACTGACAGTCGTTTTAAATAAACTTAATCAACCAAATCAACTAATCAACCAAATCAACCCAGCGAAGCTGCCAACGCTCCAAACTACCAAAACGATCATAACCATCTAAACGATCTAAACGATCTAAACGGTCATAACGAACAAAACGATCTTAACCATCAAAACCATCTAAACGCTCATAACGAACTCGACTTTAGGCATGAAAAAAATTATAACCCTGACAGCACTGGCAGTACTGCTGATTTCATGCGCCCATGGCAAAACCGATCATTTCCCAACCGTTTCAGACACATCCGACGCTGCTAAAGTGTTTGTAATTCGGGATAACAATCTCGTCGGCTGGGGATTTTCGTTAAAGGTGGCGCTGGACGAATTCATTATTGCCCGTCTCCGCTCGGGGGAACACGTTTCCTTTTATCTCAAACCCGGATTCCACTCCCTGGGAGTATCCGAACCGACCCTCACCGTACCGTTTGTAAAGGGCCGGCAATACTACTTCCTGATCGCTGCTGATTATTCCCAATTCGGATTCGAAATCCAGCGCCTCGGCGATGAGAAAGGCCAGCGCTGGCTGACAAAGACGAAACCGGTGGAGTAGGACAGAAGGCAGAAGCCAGAGGACGGAGGTCAGAAGGCAGAGGTATTTGAATGCGGAATGTGGAAGGTGGTAAGATAGAAGATGAGAAGGCAGAGGACAGAAGCCAGAGGTCAGAGGTCGGAGGGCAGAAAGATGAAGCTTGGAAGATAGAAAGCAGAGGGCATAGGGCAAAGAGCAGAGAGAATTAGCTCAAGTCTCAAAGGTGGGAAAATAGAAGGTGGGAAGGTGGGCCTGCGGCCGTTGGAGGAGCGCTTCAGGCTTCGCTCTTCGAGCTACGCCCCGACAAGTCGCTTGAGGTTGGAGGCGAAAAGAATGTTAAAATTGAAAAAAATCTTGTTAACCCTGTCCAAAAAAGTCCCGTCCCAGGCGGCTAAGTTGTTTTTGTGCGGGAGAAACTGACACCTTTTGGAAGCCGGCATCCACAATCCACTACCGCCGATCAATCCGAAATCCGCATTCCAATTTCCAACTCTTGTCTTCTGACTTCTGTCATCTGCTTTCCTATTTCCGCATTCAGCATCCCGACTTCCAAATTCATAGCGTCGCCATCTTATCGATCAAATCCACCACCCGGTTCGAATAGCCCCATTCGTTGTCGTACCAGGAGACTACCCGGAGATAACCGTCCTGCAGAGAACTTGTGGACATGGCATCGAAGATACTGGAATGGGGATTACCGATGATGTCGCTGGAGACCAGGGGCTCTTCGCTGTATTGGAGCACGCTCTGCATCGGTCCTTCGGCTGCCTGCCGCACCGCTCCATTGACATCCTGGACAGACGGGCTTTTGCCCAACCGGCATACCAGGTCCACAATCGAACCGTCCGGGACGGGGACCCGCATGGCCAGCCCATCCAGTTTGCCCTTTAGCCGGGGCAGGACCTTGCCCACCGCCCGGGCTGCACCGGTGGTGGTGGGGATAATGTTTTCACCGGCGGCACGGCTGCGCCTGAAATCTTTGTGGGGAACATCGGCCAGGCGCTGATCGTTGGTGTAGGCATGCACCGTGGTGATGAACCCTTGTTCGAGGCCGAAAGAATCGTCTATAATTTTGGCAATCGGCGCCAGGCAGTTGGTGGTACAGGAAGCATTCGAGACGATGCGGTGTTCCGCTTTGAGCTCATCGTCGTTGACTCCCAGCACAATGGTGGCATCGATTTCCTCTTTGGCCGGCACCGTCAGCAGGACCTTTTTGGCGCCGGCGGCTAAATGCTTTTCCAGGGACGCCCTTTCGCGAAACACGCCGGTGGATTCGATGACAACATCAACTCCTAAATCTTTCCAGGGTATAGCGGCCGGATCGCGATGCTCGGTCATCACCACCTTTTGATCGCCTGCGTACAGGGCATCATCCGTTGCCGTGACCTCTTTTTTGAAAATACCCATGACCGTATCGTATTTGAGGAGATAGGCAAGCTGCTCGTTTTCAAACAGGTCATTGATGCACACGACATTGATATCGTCGCGTTCACTTAAAATACGAAAGACGCTGCGGCCGATGCGGCCGAAGCCGTTTATTCCCACATGTGTAGCCATTATGCCGCCTCCTTTTCCATCTCGCTGAACCTGTTGATGAGATCAACCACCCGGTGGGCATAGCCCCAGCCGTTGTCATACCAGGACAGGGTTTTAGACACCTGATCACCCATCACCATGGACGCCAGGGAATCAAAAGTGGTCGAATAGGGGCTGCGAATGATATCGCTGGAAACAATCGGTTCATCCTCGTACTCGATGATCTCCCGCCACTTATCGGTGGAAGCCGCTGTTCGCACCACCTCATTGATCGCCACCTTCGTCACCGGTTTTTCGTGCCAGCAGACCAGATCCACCACCGAGCCGTTGGCTACGGGAACATTCATGGAGCCCCCGCTGATCCGCCCTTCCATTTCCGGTATCAGCTTTGAAACCATCAGGGCCGCATCCGTTTCTTGCGGGATGATGTTTTCGGCTGCCGCCCGCCCTCGCCGTTTGTCCTCGGAGGGCACATCCGCCAGGCGCTGCTGGTTGGTATAGGCATGGACAGTGCTCAAAAAAGGCCCTTTTGATACCGAAGGCCTGCTGCAGGACTTTGACAATGGGGGCTGCACAGTGAGCCGTGCAGGAACCGTTGGAGACAATCCGGTGATCCGGCTTCAACTGATCGTCATTGACACCCATCACCACCGTGATATCCGGCGGCTCCTGGGGGCGGGCGCACACAGAATCACCCGTTTGGCCCCGCGCGCAAGATGCTGTTCCAGTTTTTCGCGTGACCATTTGCGGGCCGTGGCCTCGATAACAATATCAACCCCCTAAATCTCCCCACGGCACATCCCCGGGTTCTTTTTCCGAAAGCATGGGAATCTGGCGCCCGGCCACATAAAGGTGGTCTTCCTTGACGCTGACCTCATCCGGGAATGGGTCCTAGAATCGTATCGAATCGCAGCAGATACTCGAGCGCTTTGTGATCGGCGATATCGCTGATCGCCGCCAATCGAATCGTCTCGCTCTGGTAGAGGATGCGGAAAAGATTTCTTCCGATCCTGCCAAAGCCCATTAAACCAATACCTACAGATGGCATGGGATACCCCCTTTTTGTAATTGCCTAACCCAGACAAGCCGGTTGTAGCGAAGCGTAAATCCCGATTTATCGGGGGATTGAATATTGACGAATGAAGATTGAAGATTTGTGGTATCGCTTCGCTCTGTCTTTTCTATTAAAATCTTTGAAATTACTTTTCTGATCTTGTCAACAATGCAAAGTTATTTAATGTTGGATTTTTGGATTGTCCGAGGAGATCCTTGTTTTATTATGAGCTAATTTCTGTTTTCTGCCCTCAGTTTTCTGTCTTCCGTCCTCTGTCTTCAGTCCCCTGCCTTCTGCCTTCTGCTATTCAGCAATCAACTTGTTGCGATTCTGGACGTAGGCATTGCGAATCATCACATAGGGATCAAGAGCCGCCTCTTTGAGCGCCTCGTATTCCCCGATACGCAACGACACATCGTTGACGGTCTCTCCAGCGCGAATGGCCAAGGACACCCAGATGTCCTCAACCAGCCACCAGATGGGGTCAAGAAATGTATCCCCCAGACGCCCCAGACCATCTCTTATGCTGGAAGGCCCGAAAAACGGCAACGTAAGATAGACACCGTTGCCCAAACCCCACACCGCAAAGGTCTGTCCCAGGTCCTCCTTACTGGGCTGCAGCTTGGGATAATTAGCCGCCACGTTCGCCATGCCCAAAAACCCCGCCGTGGTGTTGATGAAAAACTGGCCGAATTCATAGCTCGCCTTGCGCCCTTTGCCCTGCAGCAGGCAATTGATAAATCGCACCGGAAAGCGGATGTTGTAAAACATGTTGCGGATAGCCATGCGCAATTCTTCGGGGATAATAAATCCGTAGCCCCGGGACACCGGTTTTAGCAACCAGAAATACATCTTGTCGTTAAAGTGATAAAGCCCCGTATTCAATCCAATTAAAGGGTCGGAGATCAGCTCGACGTCTTCGTCATCCGCATATTCATCTTCGTCATCGTACTCGTCGTCGTACTCGTCCTCGGTTTCAGCTTCGTCTGAAACTTCAGCTGGGGGTGTTTCCGATTCCTTATCGGCGGATTCCTGAGTTTGCTGGGCCAGGTACATCCTGCCTTTTTCATCAAATGCACCGGCAGGGGTGTAACCGCAAAGGACAACGAAGAAAGCCAGGACTGCGGCAACGGACAATAGCTTTTTCACGGTGTTTAAGCTCCTTTTAGGTCCTTAGGGGCCTTTATCTGACAACATATTGTAAGGAATGTAAGGTGTCGGGTGTCAGGTTTCAGGCCAGCTCTCGCTTTTTCACTACTGGCACCTGACACCTCACATGAAACTACACCAAAATTGCACGGTTTTTCGATTACTAAACTGGCCGCTTTGGCAGCCGGCCGGAACCGCAGAATATCGAATATTGAATTTCGAATATCGAAGGATGGAAACGCTTCGCTAAATCTTTTTTAAAATAGACAGAATACATTCATTCGACGTTCGACCTGCCCGCAATGCCTTTAAACTGGTGCGAGGCAAATTTAATAATTGTGATTCATAACTCAATGATTACGCTAACTCAATGCACTATGCATGGCAGGCGGGTGTTGGACGTTCGACCTGCCCACAATGCCTTGAAACTGGTGCGAGGTAAATCTAATAATTTGATTCATAACTCAATGATTATGTTAACTCAACGCACTATGCATGGCAGGCGGGTGTTCGGCGTTCATCAGTTTCTTTTTCGATTTGACCGGCCGTTTTTTTGCCGGCGGCGGGGCTGAACACTGAACACTGAACACTGAAACCTTTAACTTTTATTTACT
>PVMK01114364.1_pt1 | contig 33233 bp, 35 predicted proteins | sample 1853481 | NCBI WGS metagenome assembly PVMK01 (sample SAMN08533507, study PRJNA380276) | Marine sediment metagenome, whole genome shotgun sequencing project.
TGTGCCCTTGTTTTCTCTTGTAACCCTTTCTTCTCTTATATTTAAAGACCACGATCTTTGTATTTTTTCCTTGTAGGGCGATGTGTCCGGTGACCTTTGAATTTTCCAGGTATGGTCTGCCAACCTGTACGGTTTCGCCATCAGAGGTCAGCAGGACCTTGTTGAATTCCACAGGGTCTCCTGCCCATCCTAACAGTTTTTCAACCCGTATTTCATCGCCCGGGGCCACCTGATACTGTTTGCCACCCGTACTGATAACCGCATACATAAGTGTTCACTCCTTAAAAAACTTAAATACTGAGTATAAAAAAATAACTTACCCAAGTCAACCCTAATTTTGTGCGGTGATAGATGGCTGGGCGAGATGGCGGGGTGAGGGCTGCACAACACGCCGGATTTTTGATGCAGAAGGTGGTGCCCCCGGCATGACTCGAACATGCGGCGCCCAGATTAGGAATCTGGTGCTCTATCCACCTGAGCTACGGGGGCACGTTAATATTTTTATCACAACCATGGGGAATGTCAAATGGTTTGGCCTCCCCAAGAGGCAAATTATCAACAAACCCAAAAACCACCGCAGATTCCCTCTGATTATTCCCCTTCAACTTATTGAGAAATCACCGAAAGATCCAAAAAGGTATTGATTTAATGATCAAATTCCTTATAATAGAAATAGAGAAAAGAAAAAAAATTCAACCTGAAACACAAAAAATGAAATTAGCAAGTGGGGATGTAGCTCAGGTGGGAGAGCGGTACGTTCGCAACGTACAGGCCAGGGGTTCGAGTCCCCTCATCTCCACCATTTTTTTGCTCAGAACTGACACGGGAAATGACATATGGGACGTGAGGCAAAGATAGACCGGAAAACCAAAGAGACGGAGATCCACCTGAAACTCAATCTTGACGGCAGGGGTGAATCCCGGATTTCGACCGATATCCCCTTTATGGATCACATGTTGACGCTTACGGCGGCACACGGCTTTATGGACATGGAACTGAGTGCCACGGGAGACACCGGCATAGATTATCATCACACCGTAGAAGATCTTGGGATTTGTCTTGGCCTGGCCATAAAAGACGCCCTGGGTGGTATGAAGGGCATAAAACGGTTTGGCGAAGCCATCGTCCCCATGGATGAGACGCTTGCAAGAGTGGTTATGGACATCTCCAATCGCCCGGTCCTTTCCTACAGGGTGTCATTGAAAAAAACGACCACCGGGAGCTTTGATGTGGGTCTGGTCAAGGAGTTTTTTCGTGCTCTGGTTACAAATGCTGGTATCACTATGCACGTTGACCTCATAGCGGGGGAAGACCCCCACCATATCTCAGAGGCCATTTTCAAAGCCTTTGGCAGGGCACTGGATCAGGCTGGCACCGTTGAAGAACGGCTTGGCGGGGAGGTGCCTTCGACAAAAGGGCTGTTATAATACGATAACAAAAAAGGGGGGCTTCATGGGTGGAACAGCTTTAGGGAAGTCTCGATTATTCTTGTGGTCTTTGTTTGGGACATGTTTTCTGCTGAACGGCGGCTGTTACAAAGCAACATCTCCATCGCCCGGTGAAGACAGCTCTTTGCGATTCGTAACCAAGGTGGTTGTGGTCGGTTTTCGTGCGGCCAGATCCCCAGGGGAGAAACCGGAGGTGATTCTCGACCCGCTGACCGGAGCTGTTTTTTCAGCCGGACCGGTTTCAGAAGCTGCGGTCCGGGAAATGAATGAGTCTCTTTTTAAGCAGTTGGTCGCGCAAGAGCGATACCAGCTGATTTCTCCGAACCAAGCGAAGGGAGTCTTGTCGGGCATTGCTGGGCTTGATACCAGCATGAAAACGGGCCCCCTGGAGATCCTCCAAAAAGTGGGGAAAAGATTTGGGGCTGATGCTGTGCTGGCAGGTTATATCTTTAGGTGGCGAGAGCGGGAGGGGGGAGATTATGCCGTCAAACGCCCCGCCTCCGTTGCATTTGCACTTCATCTCATAAGGCCCGGTGACGGGGCCATTGTCTGGAAGGGACGGTTTGACAAAACACAGCGATCCCTGTCCGAAAATATCTTTGACGTTGGGACTTTTATTGACGGGGGGGGGAAATGGATGACTGCTCACAAATTGGCTATGCTCGGGCTGCAAAAAATCGTAACACAAATGTCGGAATCCATCAGGGAACGTGAGGGTCGGTAATTTGATAGTTATTCCAGCAATTGATATCAAAGATGGCCGTTGTGTGAGGCTCAGACAGGGAAACATGTCAGAAGAGACCGTCTTTTCAGACGTCCCGGAAGAGATGGCGTTGAAATGGTTTGATTGCGGGGCAGAGAGGCTTCACCTCGTCGATCTGGATGGGGCGGTGCAGGGAAGGCCGGTCAACAAAGATGTTATCAGGAGAATCGTAAAGTCAGTCCCCATACCGGTGGAACTTGGCGGCGGAGTGAGGGACATGAGCACTCTGGAGGCCTACTTTGATCTTGGGCTACATTATCTAATCCTGGGCACGGTTGCCTATAAAGACCCTGAATTTGCTATTGTGGCCAGCCAGAAATTCCCCGGACAGATCATTCTCGGGATCGATGCCAGGGAAGAGCGTGTGGCTGTGGAGGGGTGGAGAGAGGAAGTGAACCTCACTCCCGTGGAGCTTGCCAGACGGTTTGAAGGGAGCGGGGTGTCGGCGGTTATCTATACAGATATCCAGAGGGATGGTATGAGAACGGGCCCCAACGTGGCGGGGACAAAGAACCTGGCCAAATCAATCGGGATTCCCGTTATTGCATCCGGCGGGATTTCGGGGATTTCGGATGTCTCTGATCTGTTGACCCTTTCAGAGGATGGTGTGATCGGGATGATTACCGGCAGGGCCCTCTATGATGGGAGCCTTGAATTGACTGAGGCTATAAGAATGGCCAAAAAGGGCAGTGCAGTTAAAGGTTGACTTTAAAGAAAAAATGAAATATAATAACAGATTGTCATGAATAGTCTTTTGCCAAGCCACATTTGACTTCGGACATAAGATATTATGTCATTCAATGATAGGATCACAGAGGACCTGAAGAACGCCATAAAGGGAAAAAACCCTGTGCGGACATCCTGTCTGAGGATGCTTAAGGCCTCCCTCAAGAATAAACAGATCGAAAAGGGGCGTGAGCTAACGGATGAGGAGACCCAGGCGATTATCTCTTCGCTGATCAGAAAGAACAAAGAGGCAATAAAAGAATTCAGGAATGGGGGCAGGGAGGATTTGGCGAGCAAGGAAGAGGAAGAGGTCAGGATCTACTATGACTATTTGCCCCAACAGTTAAGCCAAGAGGAAATTGAGAAAACAATCCGGGAGATTATTGCTGAACTTTCTGCCGTTTCCCACAAGGACTTGGGAAAGATAATGAAGCTGGCCATGGCCAGGATGGCGGGAAAGGTCCAGGGCAAAGAGGTAAACGAGATAGCCCGGAAGTTATTAAGCTAAAGTCCATACCCATTTTTGATAGAGCCTGCATGATTGAACATACCTATCGGGTTCTTGAATACAATCGCTTGCTGGATATCCTGGCCTGCTACGCCTCCTGTGCGGTGGGCCGTTCAGTCTGCCTATCCATCAAACCATCCAGTGACCCCATAATAGTTAATAGCGAGCTGAGGCTGGTTTCAGAGATGAGGCTCCTTCTGAAAGTGAAGGGGTTTTTTTTCTTTTCAGAGCTTGAAGAGATAACACTTGTCTTGCAAAAATCCCTTGTACAAGGGGCATGTCTGGTCCCTGATGAGCTTTTAGCTGTTTTTCGGGTCGTGGAGGCCTCATGGGAATCGAGAAAGTTTATTGAGGCCGGAAAAACATTGTGCCCGAAAATTTACGCGATTGTTAGAAATATGCCGAGGTGCAGTCTCTTGCTGGAGGGGCTAAAGCGGGCCATTTCTCCAGGGGGTGCAATCAAGGATTCGGCAAGTCCTGCCCTGAAACGGATTCGGGGAAAAAAGGTGGGGTTGAGAGTTGAGGTTCAGAAAAGGCTTCAGGGCATCCAGAGATCGGTCGGGCTTAAGGGTGACGGGCATGATGACCCGGTAACAATCCGAGATGGCAGGTATGTTATCCCTCTCAGGACCGATCATCGATCTCGAATCGAGGGGATTATCCACGACTATTCCCAGACCCGGGCCACCTGTTTTATTGAGCCGGTTGAGGTAATCCAGGACAATAACCGGATGGCAGAATTGGGGCAGGAGGAAAAGGCCGAAGAATACAGGATATTGGCCGGTCTCACCGCCATGGTGAGGGACTTTTCAGATGACCTGGACTATTGTCAGTCCTTGATAGCCAGGTTTGACAGCCTCTCTGCGAGGGCACGGTTCAGCGAAGAGATGTCTTGTGTGATGCCCGAGATCGGTGGGGACAATCGTGTTGAGCTCAAGGGGGCCATGAACCCGATTCTCCTGGCCCTGGATAAGAGAAAGGCAGATCGAGATCAGGACCCGCCTGTACCTGTGGATATCAGATTTGATGGCAACCGGAACGTGCTGATTATTTCAGGACCCAACAGGGGCGGGAAGACCGTCGCTCTTAAGACGTTGGGGATATTGTGTCTTATGGCCCAGGCCGGGATCCATATCCCAGCAGAGGAAGGAAGCCGTCTTCCGGTGTTTGATCGGATCATGGCTGATATTGGAGATGATCAGGATATACAGAGTGGCCTCAGTACCTTTTCGGCTCATGCGGCCCATTTGAGGTATATGCTGGAACATGCAGACCAGAAAAGCCTTGTCATTATTGATGAGCCCGGGATGGCAACCGATCCCAATGAGGGGGCTGCCCTGACCATGGCCGCCCTGGACCATCTTTCGGGGCAGGGGGCAAGCGTGGCCGTATCCACCCACTTGAATCGGTTGAAAACATATGGCCTTTTAAATAATCATGCTGCTAATGCCTCTGTGGAATTCGATACAGAGAAAGGTCGTCCGACTTTCAGGCTGAGGTACGGGTCTCCGGGTGTGAGCCACGCACTGGAGATTGCCCGGGATATGGGGGTGTCGGAAGATATCATTAAAGAGGCCAGGGAATATCTGGACAAGGATGAGGTCCATCTGAATCGGCTCATAGAAAAACTGGATCGCCTGAGAGGAGAAGCCGAGTCCGAAAAAAAAGAAGCAGAGAGTGCCAGAAAAACCTATGATTCTGCCAAAAGAGTGATGAGAGAGCGGTTTGTTGAGCTGGGTGAGGAAAAGAAGTCTTTTTTGGAGGCCAAAAGGGTTGAGGCGGAGGTTGCAATAAGAGAGGCGCAGGTGGCGTTTAAAGAGGCCATAAATCTCTTAAAGAGAAATGGGAAGGGGTCACAGGCCCAGGCAGTCGAAAAGTACAAAGAAACAACGGATCGTCTCTTGAGTCAAATTGAAGTGGGAGCTGATGAAGGGTTCTCTGCAGGGGCCGAAGAGTTACGACCAGGACAATCGGTTCGATACAAAACGCTCGGACGGAAAGGGATAATCAAGACGGTGGATTTTTCGACCGGGCGTGCCCAGATTATGATCGGAAATGTTAATGCCCTTTGCGATATCAAGGACCTTGAGAGGGTGCGGGATACCGGGGAGGCGACGCCGTATAAAACGGTTGGGACGGTCACCTGGGATTCTGAAAGGTCTCCCCAGAGGGAACTGAATGTGATTGGGTGCAAGGTGGACGATGCCATACCCCTGATTGACAGGAGAATAGACCGGGCCCTGGTAGAGGGGGATTTGACCCTTAGGATCATTCATGGGTTTGGCACGGGAAGGTTAAGGGATGCCATCCGCACCCATCTGAAGGATGTTCCTTTTATAAAGAGGATAACCAGTGCGGATTCAAGGTTTGGGGGTGAGGCAATAACTGTTGTGGAGCTGTGATGACCTCTTATGATTCTGCCAGGGAAGAGATAAAGAGGACCGCTGATATTGTGGAACTCATTGGCCAGTACGTGCAGCTCCGCAAGGCTGGTCAGAACCATGTGGGGCTATGCCCTTTTCATGCGGAAAAGGAACCGTCCTTTACGGTGAGCCCAGAGCGTCATACCTTCCATTGTTTTGGGTGCAAGAAAGGTGGAGATGTTTTTTCCTTCTGGATGGAATATCACGGTGCCACCTTTCCAGAGGCCCTGCGGGACTTGGCAGAACGATATAATGTCACCATTTCGGAAGGGTTTTCTCGGACCGAAGAAAAGGAGAAGTCAAGAAAAAGGGAGGAGATTTATAGGATCAATGAAACGGCAGCCGTCTATTTTCAGAAATCGCTAAAGGACCCTGTTAAAGGGAAAGCAGCCAGGGATTACTTCAGAAAAAGGTCTATACCGGAGGAAATAATCTCTGAGTTTCGTCTGGGATATGCACCGGATGGGTGGGGGGGGGCTGGTAGATACCCTCAGGGGGCGTAACATGGACCTGGGTGGAGCTGTTGAGGCGGGTGTCATCATACCGGGGAAAAAGGGGGGGCATTACGACCGGTTCAGGGGCCGGGTTATATTCCCCATTTTTGATCTGAGGAGGGGTGAGAAGGTTGTGGGTTTTGGGGGCAGGGTACTTGATGAGTCTCTCCCTAAATATCTTAACACGCCCGAGACTCCCATCTTTCATAAAGGCAAGTCTCTATATGGTCTCCATTCAAGCCATTCAGCAATGAGGGAAACGGGAAGGGCCGTGGTTGTTGAAGGCTACATGGATTTCCTGGCGCTGAGGGGGCACGGTCTGGGGGAGGTGGTGGCGACCCTTGGAACGGCACTGACCAGTGACCACATCCGAAAAATAAAGGGAATTGCCGGAGAGGCCGTTATAGTGTTTGACCCCGATGAGGCGGGGGTCAGTGCCGTCTTAAAAAGCCTTCCTGTTTTTTTGAACGAGGGCCTCAGCGCCAGGGCGGTGGAACTGCCGGGTGGTCACGATCCGGACAGCTTTGTGAATACAGAGGGTTTGGACCGCTTTCGGGAACTTCTGGACCGGGCCCCTTTCATGTTTGACTATTATTTGGAGAAAAGACTGGCGCGGGGAAAGGGGGATGTGGAGGGAAAAGTCCAAGCCTTGAAAGAGATTCTTCCCGTCTTGTCGGCCTTACGGAGTGCCGCCCAGCGCTCTCTGTATATACGGCGGATGGCCGAGAGGATCGGGGTTCGGGAAGAGGCCCTCCTCTCTGAACTGAGGTCTTTTGGCAAAAAGCCTTTTCAGAAAGGGGCCGGGAGAGATCTGAAGGAGAGGGGCTTATCCCAGGCTGCCGGAAAAAATTATGGAGATCTCCAGCTTTTGAACCTCCTGGTGCACCACCCTGATGTTACATCAAGGCTCATTGAGTGCGGGAGTACGATCCTTATTTCCGATCCAACGGTGACACAGATTGTAGAGACCTTTTTTCAGAAACACCGTGAGAATATCTCGCTTTCACCCGAAAATCTGGAAAATAGCTTTGAAAGCGAGGCCGCCCGTATAAAACTCCGGGAGGTGCTGGTAGGCCGGTCTTTTTATTTAGCGGGGGAAGTGGAGCAGGCCGTTAGGGAGATTGAGAGAAAAGCGTACCAAAGGAGGCTGTCTGAGTCCCTCAAGATGGCCAAAGGAGACATTGAGACTCTCAACAAGCTACTAAAACTGAAAGCTCAAGGACCGGTGGGGTCCGAGAGAGAAACGCAAGGTCGGGGGAGGTAGATATAATGAAAAAAAATACCGATATGGTCAATTTGAGGCGATTGATCAATACGGGCAAAAACAAGGGATATATTACTTATGAAGAGATGAACGGGGACCTGTCCCATGAAATTGTGTCCTCAGAGGAGCATATTGATGATCTGCTGATAATGTTCGAAGAACTTGATATCATGGTGGTAGATGAAGAATCCAAAAAGGAAATTGAAAAAAAGAGGCGGGACAAAAAAGAGAAGGTAAAGGCCGAAGAAAAAGAAAGCTCCCGTGTGGAGACGCCTGATGCCGCCTCCAGAGTCTCAGACCCTGTCAAGATGTATTTGAAGGAGATGGGGTGTATTTCACTGCTCACCAGAGAAGGGGAAGTCGAGATTGCCAAAAGGCTCGAGAGCGGTGAACAGGAGGCTCTGGAAACTCTTCTGGATTGCTGTGTGGGAGTGGAGCATATATATGAGCTTGGGGAAAGCCTGAAAGAAGAACAAATTAAGCTGAAAGATGTAATCAATGACCTGGAAGACGATGACAATCATACGCATTTAGGCCAGAAAAAGGAATTGCTCATAGGTCTGATCGATAAGATCTGGGTGTTGCATGAGGGTGTCAGGCGAAAGAGGCGAGAGATGTCAAGGGTCCGCTGTACAAAAAAGAGAAAGACGCAACTTACCGCCGAGATAAAAAAGGACAAGGAAAAACTGATGAAACTGCTTAGCTCATTCAGTCTGGAAAAGGATCAGCTGGAACTGATGGTCGAGAAATTCAGGCAATGTGTTCAAGAGGTTGAGCAGGCGGAAAAAGATATTGCGGATTGCATGTTACAGGCCGGGGGGAGGTCTCTTTCCTATCTAAGAAAATGTTTTGAGGAGATACCCAAGTCTGATGGCAAGGACAAGGTCATTGCCCCCATCGGGATCAAAAAGAGTGAACTTCTGGAGATAAAATCCAGGGTGGAGAATGCTCAAAAGATCGTTAAGCAGGTCAAAGACCGGACCAACATGCCCCCCCGGCAGCTGACAAAGGGGCTCCGGGATGTAGAGAAGAGCCTGAGAAAGGCCCGATTGGCGAAACAGGAACTGATCCAGGCCAATTTGAGACTCGTTGTGAGCATTGCCAAGAAATATACCAATAGAGGGCTGCAGTTTCTGGATCTTATCCAGGAGGGGAATATCGGTCTGATGAAGGCAGTGGACAAATTTGAATACCAGCGGGGGTATAAGTTTAGCACCTATGCCACCTGGTGGATAAGACAGGCAATTACCAGGGCCATTGCGGATCAGGCTCGGACAATCCGTATCCCTGTCCACATGATCGAGACGATCAATAAACTCATACGAACATCCCGTTATCCTGTCCAGGAGTATTGTCGTGAACCCACTCCGGAGGAGATTGCGGAAAAAATGGAGTTTCCGCTTGATAAGGTGAGAAAGGTCTTAAAGATTGCCAAGGAACCCATTTCTCTTGAGACACCAATTGGGGAAGAAGAGGACAGCCATCTGGGGGATTTTATAGAGGACAAGAGGGTCATCTCCCCGGGAGACGCCGTCGTCAACTTTGGTCTGGCAGAACAGACCAGAAAAACCCTCAGAACCTTGACCCCCAGGGAGGAGAAGGTTGTCAGGATGAGATTTGGCATCGGTGAAAAGGCGGATCACACGCTGGAAGAAGTCGGGCGTGATTTTAGCGTAACAAGAGAGCGCATCAGGCAGATAGAAGCCAAGGCCCTCAGGAAATTGAGGCACCCCAGCAGGAGCCGGAAACTGAAGAGCTTTATGGAGAACAAAGAGGCTTAGGGGGTCCCGGAGGGGGGCTTGCGGATTTTTCTTGACAAATTGGGGTCTGGTGCGCAATTTATTTGTGTTTGGAGTGGATATGGGGCCCATAGCTCAGCTGGAAGAGCCACCGGCTCATAACCGGTAGGTCCCTGGTTCGAACCCAGGTGGGCCCACCACAAATTGGTTGTAAATGATGTTTCTTGTCCGTCAGGTGTAGATTTCGTTCTTTGTGGCGGGAATTAATTTATCCGGTTTGAGAACCGCATGGCTACAGCAAAGTACGAGTGATTAAACCCTAGCGTTGCATAAAATTTGAGTTCAAAACGCTATAGATTGGGTCAGTCCCGCAGGGCGGGATTTGGCCATTTTTGAGGACGAAAGCGTATTAAACATACGGTGAGGTCTTGAAAATGGACAAACGTTTCTTGATGGCCTGATATAGGGCGAGCGAAGCGGTTTTGGGCCAAATATTTATGCAACGTTAAGGTAAAGTGACCTAAAGTGAAAAAACCCTTTTACTCAAGAATTGTCATAATAAATAAGGGCAATGCCGAAATCTTAGATCATCTCAAGTTGCTGACTTCGACTTCGTACCCCGGTTTGTCCTGGTTGGGAATGAAACAAAAGCCATCTTATCCAGGAGGTGAGGGATAATCTCTTTAAGGGCGCATCCGTACAGGATGCGCCCTTTTAAATTTCTGCCCGTGGCAGAAAGGTATCAGTAATTTATGACCCCCACGCTAAAAAATTTCCTGGATCTGCTGGAAGAGCTGGTGCCCTCACGGCTGGCCGAAGAGTGGGACAATCCAGGTCTCCAGCTTGGTTCCCGCTTCCAGGAGATCAGAAAGGTATTCCTTTCCCTTGACCCGACCTTGAGGTCCGTGAAGGCTGCGTGCAGGCGCGATGCACAACTTCTATTTACTCACCATCCCCTGATCCACAAACCCATCTCAAGTGTGGATACCAATGGCTACCCTGGTGAAGTCATTCTGGAGGCGATAAAGGGAAACATCTCTGTGGTTTCAGCTCATACAAACCTGGATGCAGCCAGAGGAGGCATAAACGATATACTGGCGGATCTCCTGGGCCTTCAGGATGTCGAGGTGCTGAGGGAGATGGACAGGGAAGATGGTGCGGGACTGGGGAGGATAGGCATGCTCCCCGGGCCAATTGATTTGTCTGCTGCAGTGGAAATGATACAACAAATCCTCGGATCGGGAAATTTGACTGTTTGCGGCAAAGCAGGCGGAAGGATTCATAGGGTGGCCGTGGTAGGGGGCGCAGGGGGAAGCCTGGCCGCTGTCGCGTCTGCACGGGGGGCGGACCTTTTCTTGACGGGGGATGTAAGCCATCATCATGCCCTCGAGGCGGATTTCCTTGGGATTTCCTTGATTGATGCAGGACATTTTGCCACGGAAAAGACCGCATTTAGGGTGTTTGGCAGGATTCTGAGGGAAAAGTTCGTGGCGAAGGGTTGGGAGGTGGGTCTTGAAGTGGATGAGGATGAAATCGATCCTTTCTCTCCCGCCCGGTAAACACAAACGACAAACAATTAACCCCTATACTTTGGTGAGGTGAATGAATTGAAAGAACAGATCAAAATCTTAATAGACCTTCAGGACTGTGATACCCGGATCGGGGAGCTAGTGAGCAAGAAAGAGGAGGGCCCTATTAGAATCCGGGGGCTTATGGAAGAGTTAAAGATTCTCGAAGGGCAGTTTGAGGAAGAGCTGAATCGGCTTGAGGCCTGCAAGAAGGACAGACGAGAGGTTGAACAGAAAATCGAAGATCTCGAAAGCCGAGTGGTTAAGAGCGCCATAAAGCTGGATAATGTCAAGTCTAACAAAGAATATCAGGCGGCCCTAAAAGAGATTGATGCCTTGAAACGAGAAAAAACTCATTTGGAGGACAAGGCCATAGAGATCATGGAGGAGATCGAGGAACTGGAGACCGAGAACACTGCCGGGAAGAAAAGCATTAAGGAATTCAGGGGAAAGGTTGAACAGGATCGAGAAAATGTTGCCAAGGAATTGAAGGCCCTTGAGAGAGACCTGGAGATGCTTGAAAAGGAGCGTAGTCAGTTCTGCCAGGCCGTTGACGCTGCATTGTTGGGGCGATACAACTCCCTCAGAAAAAATAACTCGGGGTTCGCCGTAAGCCCGGTCATCAATGGGGTCTGCCAGACGTGCCACATAGGGATTCCGACGCAGGAATTTAATGAATTGATTAGGGGAGAGGGGCTTATGGCCTGTCCTAATTGTCTGCGAATTATCTACTGGGGCGAAGACAAGCAATTGCAGGCTGAAACCGTAGCTTCTGAATAACACCGGTGGAAACAATGTCCAAACCCCGCGGAGCCCGAAATCATGGAAAACTTGCCTGAAACCTCTTCTTCATGTGAGCTTTTCGCGGGACAGACGCAGGTCTCAAAAACAGGGAAGCCATTTATAACCCTGTTCAGCAATCTGTGATCATAAAGGAGCGTATGTCGGAGTAGGACAAATGATCGCTGCCCTGTCGTTCTGACGGGGGGGAGGAAAGTCCGGGCTCCGCAGGACAAGGCGCTGGGTAACGCCCAGTCCCGGTGACGGGAAGGAAAGTGCCGCAGAAAGGAAACCGCCCCGCCGGATATCATGCATATCCAGCGAGGTAAGGGTGAAAGGGTGAGGTAAGAGCTCACCAGCCCCGCCGGTGACGGCGGGGGCTTGGTAAACCCCGCCTGGAGCAAGACCAAATAGGGGAACGTCTGAGGGTGGTCCGCTCGAGTTCCCGGGTAGGTCGCTTGACCCTGTTAGCAATAACGGGGCTAGATGAATGATCATTGTCCCGAAAGCGGGTGACTGCTTCGGGAAACAAGACCCGGCTTACGGACTGCTCCGACATACGCAATCTGTTAAAGATTTTGGAACCGAACTTACCCCAAAAGCTTTTTTAAGTTCTCAATAAGTTCGAGCACCACTTCGGAAATCCTATTGCTTCTCCCGGACTTTTTGAGAAGTTACAAGCTTTTTCTTGAAAACTGAAAGGACGAAATACAAGGAGAAGATATGTTTGTAGTCGGAAATTTTTTGGGCGCAGTAGCAAAAATAATTGACATTGCTTTGACTCTCTATATGTGGATCATTATTGGCCGGGCGGTGATCTCCTGGGTCAACCCCGACCCATACAACCCCATCGTTCGGTTTCTGAACTCTGTCACAGAGCCTATCCTCTATCCATTAAGACGAAGACTCCCCATAAGCCTGGGGGGAATGGATTTTTCACCCATCATCGTGATTCTGGCCATCATATTTGTCCAGTCTTTTCTGGTCAGGAGCCTGGCCGAATTGGCTATGCGAATGGGGTCATAGAAATTGCTCCGGGAGCTGGCGGTTAAATCCAGCCCCTCACCCCCTGATCCATGGTAAGAAGCCAATAACAAGTAACCTATGACAAACGGACAACTCTCAAAAACCCGGCCCGATGCCGTCATAAAAGTGAAGGTGATCCCAAGGGCCTCGAGGAATCAGATCGTTGGTTTTGAGGAAAAAATGATAAAGGTGAAGCTTACCGCTCCACCAGTTGAAGGAAGGGCTAACAAGGCATTGAAAGAGCTGCTTGCCAAACGGTTGGCGGTTTCAAAAGGGAGTGTGGATATTATCTCAGGAGAGCAGTCAAGGCAGAAATTGGTCCGGATTCACGGTCTTTCCGGAGAAGAGGTGGATGCGCTTTTGAAAAAGAGCTAAATTTCGCTGGCATCTGATTTCTGATCTCTACTGTTCACCACACGTATCATCTCCCGGTGTATAATCGGGTTGGCAGCCACAATGGTTTTTAGGTATGGTGAATAGGGGCTTCCCTCAAAGGTGGTGAGTATGCCTCCCGCCTCTTTTATGATAACCATGCCCGCGGCAGAATCCCACGGCTCAAGACCCTTTTCCCAGAAACCATCCAGCCTTCCGGCTGCCACATAACACAGGTCCAGGGCAGCGGACCCGGGTCTTCTAACACCCTGAGCCCTGACTGCCATTTTCTCAAACAGTTCCATAACCTTCCTGGGTCGCTCGTGGATATCATAAGGAAAACCGGTTGCCAGAAGGGCGTCCACCATGGTTTGGGTCCTGGAGACACAAATAGGCTTTTTGTTCAGAAAGGCCCCCGAACCTTTTGATGCCTCAAAATATTCACTTGCAGGGGGTGCATAGACCACCCCCACTACCATTTCGCCTTCAATTTCCAGGGCAATGGAGACGGCATAAAAAGGAAACCCATGGGCAAAGTTGACAGTCCCGTCCAGGGGGTCAACAATCCAGGTTCGGTCTGAGGTCCTCCTGTCTCTGCCAGCCTCTTCGGAGAGGATATTATCTCTTGGAAAAGCTTTCCGTATGATTTCCAGGATGGCTTTTTCAGCCCGCAGATCTGCCTCGGTGACCAGGTCTATCTTACCCTTTTTTTTGATGTGACGCACCTTTCCGAAGAGATCGGCCAGGATCTCGCCGGCGGTCTCTGCGGCCTTTTCGGCAACCGCCAATTCCTTTTTCCACATGGTTGGCCCTTTCCTATTCCCCCGATGCTGTGTGTCCGGCAACTTTTCGATTTTCATAAACGGTTCTCTTTTCTGGACGATATTTATACCAGGGCATTATGGGGTGTCAATGGCGATCGTGTGGTTCGAGCCGGAAACCTACACGGCGGGGACCGGGGCACAGTTCTTTACATGTCACCCTGATCCTGTTATCCTTTGCCGGGCCTTAGGAATTATATAGACTCCTGGCAGGAGCAGTTATGAAAAACCGGAAAGTGAAAACAAAAAGAAATGATCCTTGCCCTTGCGGGAGCGGGCTCAAATATAAGAAGTGCTGTCTGGGCAAATCAAATCTTGAGGCCGGTAACGTGAGGGAGCTCTACTTCAAGAGACACGGTATCAAACTCAAGGGGGAAAAGGACATCCAAGGCATTCGGCGGACTGGGCGTCTTGTGATGGATACCCTTGACCTGGTGGAAGCTGAAATCAGACCGGGGCTGCCGACCGATAAAATCAACACCCTGGTCCATGAATTCACCCTGAAAAACGGGGCGGTCCCGGCCCCTTTGAACTACAGGGGGTTTCCCAAGAGCGTCTGCGTCTCGGTAAACGAGGTGATCTGTCACGGCATACCCGGGGACAAGAAATTGAAAGACGGGGATATCGTGAATATAGACGTAACCCCTATCTTGAATGGGTATTATGCGGATGCCAGCAAGACCTTTTTTGTCGGAACACCGGGGGCGAACGCCCTCAAGATAGTTAATGTGGCGCGGGAAAGTCTAAAGCGGGGTCTGTCCATGGTCTGCCCCGGGAACACCACGGGGGACATGGGGTGGGCCATTCAGAGTTATGCAGAAGGGGAAGGCTGTTCGGTGGTCAGGGAGTTCGTTGGCCACGGCGTGGGATTTGAATTCCACGAACCTCCCCAGGTTCCCCATTACGGGCTGAAAGGGGAAGGCATCCCCCTCATCCCTGGCATGGTATTTACCGTCGAACCCATGATAAATCTCGGGAAAAAGGACCTGGAAATTTTAAAAGACAACTGGACTGCCGTGACCCTCGATGGTGCCCTTTCTGCCCAGTTTGAACAAACTGTTCTTGTAACGGAGGGTGGTTTTGAAAGCCTCACCCCCTTCGATTTATAACAGAAAGCCCCACCCTTCTGATCCCGAACCCGTCTTCGATAAATCGATCTCACCGTTGAAAGAAAAGGCAAAGGCCCTTGGATTTGCGGCGATCGGGTTTTCGCGACCCGAAAGACCGCTGTTTTTTGATCAATTTTGTACGTGGCTCTCCCAAAAAAAATATGGGGACATGGGATGGCTTGCAAAAAATGTGAGGCTGAGAGAGGACTCGGGGAGTCTCTTGGATGGCTGTCAGACTGTGGTGAGTCTGGCTTATCCCTACGCTCCTGAAAAACCCCTCACAAAGGATGGTTTTTCAGTTGCCCGATACACAGAACCCAAAAAAAAAGACTATCATGGCAGGTTGAGAAAACTGGGCCGGCTGCTCGCAAAAGAGATCACCAGAGAGCATCCGGGGTGTAAGATCAGGGTCTGTGTGGATTCAGCCCCGATCCTGGAGAGGAGCGTTGCCTGTTCCTCAGGTGTGGGGTTTATCGGGAAGAACAATATGTTGATCGTTCCGGGACATGGGTCCTATGTCTTTCTTGCGGAGATCCTTACATCGGCTCTTCTCCCGGAAAACAACGCCAAGCCAATGGCGGATCAGTGCGGTTTCTGTACCCGGTGCCTGGATGCGTGCCCTACCGGAGCGCTTGAAAAACCCTTTTTGGTGGATGCCTCACAATGTCTTTCCTATCTGACCATTGAACACCCTTTGGGAGTGGGGAAGGAAACCGGAAGAAAAATGGGTGAGTGTTTTTTGGGGTGTGACATTTGTCAGGAGGTTTGCCCATTTAATCAAACGGCTGGGGTTTTGACGGGACCTGAGCTTCCTCCCACGGGGGAGATCCTACGTATGGGGGATGCGGATTTCAGCGAACAATTCGGAAAAACATCCTTTGCCCGGGCGGGACTCGAAAAGATCAAGAGCAATATCAGGGCCCTTGGATCAGCTGGCAGATCCTAATTTTCCGCCACAACCTTTTTGCCGAATTCAAAAGCCTTTTCCAGGTCCTCCGGTCGCTTCCGGACATCAGAGCCCTTCTCAAGCCTTCTGAAAAAGAGACCCCCTTTATAGGTCATATCCAGGGCATCAAAGAAATATTTTGCAGTCAACTCGGCCCCTTCAAAGAGGTTTTTCCCCCTGGTAGCCCCCACGCCGATGAGATACCCCCTGCCGCTGTCATATTGTTTTCTTTGCTCCGGCGTCTTCTGAAGCATCCGCTTTGACCACATGGCCTGGGTCCGGTCTATGAGCGCCTTTGCCTGGGCCGTAATGCCGTAAAAAAATATGGGGGAGGCAAGGATGATAACATCTGCCGTTTCCAGCAGGGGATAGACCAGCCCCATATCATCTTTGACAACACATTTTCCGGTCTTGTCACAACCACCGCATTCAAGACACCCCGAGATCTTTAGTTCCCGGGCAAATATGCTGCGGGTTTGAGCGCCCCGTGCTCCCGCGCCTTCAAGGGCCTTATCCAAGAGCTGATCGCTGTTTCCGCCCTTTCGCGGGCTGCCATAGATCCCCAGGACCATCTTTTCCATATCTAATCTTCTCCCGAGCTGTGATCAGAAAAACAAATTACATAAGGGACATGAGGGATTCCCATCGCTCGTACTCCGTCCCGGTGGGGAGGCCTCTTTTTTCCAGGGCAGATATGATCTTTTTGTCATTAAATCTCAGGAAAGGGTTTATTCTGGATTCTTCTTCAAGCGTGGAATGGACATGCGCAGGGTCATATTTTTCCAGATATTCTTTGATGTGGGGGTTGTCGGGTTCCAGCTCTTTTGCAAACCCCATATACTCCTCGACATAATCATGTCCGGCGTAGATGATCGTCTCTCCAGGGAGATCCATCAACAATTTGACGGAGTTTAAAAAACCTTTCAAATCTCCGGAAAAACAGCGGCCTACCTTGCCGTTAAACAGGGTGTCGCCGGTGATCAGAAAATTTCCACAATGAAAGGTCACCGAGTCACTGGAGTGGCCGGGCGTGTGATACACCCGTATTTCCTCGCCTTCCAGTTCGACGGCCCTGTTTTTGAGGAGGGTTTCATTGCTCAGGAACACAGCTCCCGATCTCTCGATAAGGGTCTTGTCCCCGGGGGTATGGTCCCCGTGGCTGTGGGTGTTGGTGACATACTTGAGGGTAAGGTCATTGGTCTTTACAAAAGAGAGGATCTCTTTGGCAGCACCCCCATCAATAGCTATGGCGGTTTTTTCCCCGTAAACAAGATAGCCCAGATTATTATCCGATGAATAACGAAATTGTTTTATCTTCATGATATGTTTCTCCAAAAGCCGTTTTTTGTTTTTCCCGTGTATCAGACAGGGATATCAGGGTTGTTTGCTTTTTATAGTATACAGAAAAATAGTAACATCTTCCGATCGAGTCAAATGATTTCTTTGGGGCCCGGGGTGCCTGTACCGCATCCACCGTCTTGTCAGGCTGTTTGTTTTTTTTGCGGTGGTTTCAAGATTCCGGGTGTTGAAAGGACGGCAGCGATGAGGCTGCAGACGGCAATCAGAATCAATGGAAATTTAAATGAACCGAATTGCATGGCAGCGTAACCGCAGAACCAGCCTGAAATAATGCCCGCGAATGCCTTGGCCGTATACGTAATTCCATAATTAGTCGTGGAATATTGGGCGCCGTAGTAGTCACCGATGGTTGCCGGATATAAGGCAAACGGTGAACCGCCCAACAGGGCCACGACAAAGACAAACCCGACAAAAAGCGGGGGGACATGTGCAAACAGTACAAAACACAGAATGGAGACGCTTAGAAGCGAATAAAAGATCACCATTGTTTTTTCTCTTCCGATCTTATCTGATATAGAGCCCGCGATGACCCGGCTCAGGCCATTTCCGAGAGGGAAAAGCACCAGAAGGATGCTGAAATAATCCGGTGGAATATTAAATTCGCTGGCAACCATTTTCATCTGGGCACCGAATGTCAAGACAATTGAGATCGTAAAGGTAAATGAAAAATAGATTAAATACCATTGATGAGTTTTTAACATTTCAATGGGTTTAAACTCCGGTGACACGTCTGTTTTTCGATCTTTGGTGCCACCCTTGGCCAATGGTTGCCCCTGCGGGTATTTAAATAATATTGAGAGTGGGATTAACGTGATCAGCATTGCCACGCCTAAATACAAATAAGTTGTCTGAATACCTTTTGTGTCTATCAAGACCTCGATAAACCAGTTAAAAAGCGCTGTCCCGGCGCCGTAGCCAAACACCACCAGCCCGGTGGCAAAGCCCCGTCGATCCGGAAACCATTTGACTGCACACGCAGTGGCAATCCCGTAAAGAAAGCCGACACCCAATCCGCCCACGCCGTAATAGAGATAGAGCAGGTTCTGACTGGTAACGTAAGAGGTCGCAATATATCCGATTCCAACCAGAAATGCACCGGTGAGCCCTACCATCTTGGGACCGTAAGAGTCTGCTATGTAGCCGGAAAAGGGTTGGCTGAACGTGGCAATATTAAAGATGGTGAACGCCAGCCCGATAGCGGAGAGGCTCCAGTTGAATTGTTCCTGAATCGCATAGGCAAATAAGAACCATGAATATTGATAGATGCTGATGATCATCATGGTGACAAAAGCCGCGAAAAGTATTGCCCAGCGGTATAACCTGTTCTGCTCCATTCAAACTCCTTAGGGCCTGCCCTTAAACAACAAAAAACGAGTGACAAAAAGCCTCTTTTTGCGGTGGGAGAATACGAAAATGGGGCCTTGGGTGTCAAGGTTTAGTTGTCAAGGTCTGCTCAGGTTTGATTTTGTCTAAAAATAAAAAAAAAGTCAAAAATTGACTTAAGTCAAAAAACTGTTCTTCCAAACTTGCTATAAGTTCAAATATTGCTTAGGCTTTGGAATAAATGCCACGTTCAAATGACTAACAAAACCCTGATACCCATTCCCAATGTCTTGAACAACGGTCTTTCAAAAGAGGGCTGTTTTATAAAAGGAGAAATAAATGCCTGTTTTCAGCTATCTGGCATACCCGATAGAGGGGGCAAAACAAGAACTGATCAAAGATCTGAAGGTCTTAGACTATTGTGAGGTGATGCCGGCCGAAAAGGAGGAGATCCTGATCCTTGTGACTGATACGCCCGATGAGGAGACGGAGGAGGCGTTGCAGCAAAAACTTAAGAAACTAAAGTCATTGCAGTCTCTGGGTATGACATTTGGCCATGTTGGAGAATAAACCCTAATGTTGCACAAAGATTTATGCAACATGAGGGTAAATAGGGGACACTTTAATATCTTAATTCTAAGGAGTGGTTCATGGATATTACCAGAAGATTATTTATAAAGTCTTTGGCTGTAAAAAGTGCCGTCGCTGCCGGAGCGACCCTGTTTCCGGGAATCAGTTTTGGGGCATGGAAAAAAACAGATGTTTCTTCGGGGACGATTGTGTGGAAAAAGGCGCCTTGTCGTTTTTGTGGTGTTGGGTGCGGCCTTCTGATTGGGGTTAGCGGTGATCGGGCTGTGGCCGTAAAGGGCGATCCCAACAGCAGCGTCAACAAGGGGTTATGCTGCGTAAAAGGCTATCATTCCGTCCAGGTTCTATACGGCGAGGATAGAATAAAAAAGGCGCTTGTCCGGAAAAACGGAAAAATGGTCGAGGTTCCCATAAAAGAGGCGCTCGACCTAGTGGCAAAAAAACTCAAAGAAACTATGACGAGCCACGGAAAGGATGCAGTATCCATATATGGGTCCGGGCAATGGTCCATTTCCGACGGTTATGTGGCGTCCAAACTTTTTAAGGGGTGCATCGGCACCAATAATGTGGAGGCAAACGCCCGTCTTTGCATGGCAAGTGCAGTGACAGGGTTTTTGACAAGTTTTGGTCTGGACGAACCCATGGGGTGTTATGATGACATCGACAACGCAGATGTCTTTATCACCTGGGGAAACAATATGGCAGAAATGCACCCCGTCCTTTTTTCAAGGCTGCTGGCCAATCGTAAAAGCAAAAAGCATGTGAAAATCATCGATTTTGCCACCCGCACCACGCGCACCAGCCAGGCCGCAGACCAATCGATCCTATTCAGACCCCAGACTGACTTGGCCGTGGCCAATGCCATCTGTTACGAGATCATCCGTAACAAGTGGGTCAATTGGGATTTTGTAAAGAAAAACGTATCCTTTCATAAGGGGAAAACCAACATCGGTTATGGTACCGAAGACCATTTCAAGTTCAAAGACAAAGCGGAAACCGTTGATTTCGAACAGTATAAGCAGTTCCTAAAGGACTACACTCCTGAAAAGGCAGAAAAAATATCCGGTGTTTCTGCAAATGACATAAAATATTTGGCAGCCCTTTACGGCGACCCGGACAAGAAAGTGACTTCATTCTGGACCATGGGAATGAACCAGCATACCCGGGGAACCTGGATTAACAACCTTGTCTATAATATCCATCTTCTGGTGGGGAAGATCTCCACCCCCGGCAACAGTCCATTCTCTCTGACCGGGCAGCCGAGCGCCTGTGGTACTGTGCGTGAGGTAGGCACCCTGACCCATAAGCTGCCTCACGGAGTGGTCATGAATGAAAAAGACCGTAAGATGGCAGCGGAGATCTGGCAGGTGCCGGTGGAAAATATCCCTCCCAAACCCACCTACCATACTGTGGAGATGTTCCGGGCCCTTGACCGGGGAGAGATCAGATTTATGTGGATACAAGTGACCAACCCCATGGTCACGATGCCCAATCTGAAAAGATATCGAAACGCGGCTGAGAAAGAAGGGCGGTTTATCGTGGTGTCCGAGATTTACCCCACACCCACCTCGGATGTGGCCGATGTTGTGCTGCCCTCGGCACTGTGGATTGAGAGAGAAGGTTTTTTTGGGAACTCGGAAAGACGCACACAGCACAACGAACAAATCGTTCCTATGCCAGGGGACACCATGTCCAATACATGGCAGATCATTGAGGTGGCCAGAAGACTTGGGTTCAAGAAACAATTCCCTTGGAGCCGGGAAACCTACATAGAAGACATCTGGAATGAGTATATCCGTTTTCACGATAACCCCAAACACCGGATGGCTCCTTACAAGGTACTAAAGGAACGGCCAGGTGTGCAATGGCCCTTTGTTAACGGAATGGAGACAAAATGGCGTTACAATTCCAAGTATGACCCGGCTGCCAAGGGAGATGGGTTTGATTTTTACGGCAAGCCCGATAACAGGGCCTGGATATGGCTGAGGCCCTATGAACCGGCGGCGGAATCGCCCGACAGTGAATACCCCTTCTGGCTCAATACCGGCCGGGTTCTGGAGCACTGGCATAGCGGATCCATGACCAGACGCATCCCGATTTTGCACCGAGCGGTTCCTGCATCCTATGTGGAGGTCAACCCCGATGATGCGGCCGCATTGGGTATCGTCAATGGGGGTAAGGTCAAAATTATTTCGAGGCGGGGTTCGGTCGTTATGAAGGCAAGTATCAACGGCAGAGGAAACCCCCCAAGGGGGATGGTTTTTGTTCCTTTTTTTGACGAAAAATATCTAATCAACGAGGTCACACTGGATGCCTTTTGCCCCATATCCAAACAGCCGGATTATAAAAAATGTGCTGTAAAACTGGAGAGGGCATGATGGAAAAGCCGGATCAGAAAGTCGGAAAGATTTTTCTTGTTTTTGCCGGGATCAGTGTGATTGCGTTGCCATTTATCGTGCTTTCGGCCTTTTATAATACGCCCAAACCGCGGCCTTTTATAATACGCCCAAACCGATTGAGGCGGCGGTGGTGGAAACGCAAAGCCGGAACTTTGATCAGAACAGCAGGGCCATGTTCGAACAACATGATTGGCTGTCCAAGGACTATCAGAAAGGCACCTCTACCGGACGAACACTTAGTAAATATTATTCCATAAGACAATATCCCGGGTCGCCGCCCTATATCCCGCATCCGGTGGAAATGCATGGAGTGAAGCTTGAATGTCTTTCATGTCATGCCAACGGCGGGTGGACACAGAGATTAAAAAATATGACGCCAATAACACCCCACCCCGAACAGATCAGTTGCAGACAGTGCCATGTCTGGCCAGTGACAGACGATCTTTTTCGGGAGACCGACTGGGTGAGTGTGGCTCCCCCCCGTTTAGGGCGTTCTTATCTGCCGGGAGCCCCTCTTCCCATCCCTCATGATCTGCAGACGAGGGGCAATTGTATTGCCTGTCATATAGGGCCGGGTACGGTAGCAACCATTCGGGTGGAACACCCGTCACGGGGTTATTGCAGACAATGTCATGTTACGGACGTTCCAGTGGAGCCCTTTCGGAGGTAACCGTTTTACAGGTGATAAAAGGATCTTCTTATGAAGAGATTCCCCTTTCAACGTAACGCATCATTAATTCTAATATTGTCATTTCTTATCTTTTTCGGCTGTAAGGAATACTCCGAACACGCCGGGGGAGTCACCGTGACCATAAAAGAGGCGACCGGTCCTTTTGACGATAAAGAAATAGTCGAGTCAATCCCCCGCATTCCAAAAAACCCGGTTTTGGTCAACACAAGATACCAGGGCGGGTTTTTCTGGACAGAAACGCGTCATGACAAGATCGAGCGTTTTAGATGCAGCAACTGCCATAACAACAACGAAGCCCCAATTGACAAGGCCGCGAAGGTGGCCCATGGCAATATCGTTCTGGTGCATGGCCCGGAAAATAAACCCTTGCAATGTTTTACATGTCATAACCAGGATGAACGTGATTTTCTGAATACCGAGAAGGGGACAAAAATAGAAATGGATCACTCCTATCAGATGTGCGGTCAGTGCCATTTCAGACAAAAAAGGGATTGGGTGGGTGGTGCCCACGGCAAGCGTATATCCTACTGGGCCGGTAAGCGGACTGTAATGAACTGCGCCTCCTGCCATGATCCCCATTCTCCGAAATTCGCCAAAAAATGGCCCAAAACATATTCTCTTGCTTTAAGCGAATAAAGGTAGTCACGCGTATCCTACGAAGGAACCAGGACAGAATATTATGGATTCCCGCGAGAACAAAAAAGATCTGATTCAGAAAAGGAACACTCATCAAAACGAAAAGTTGTGCGGACGACGTGAGTTCCTCAAAGGCGCCGTAAAAGCGGCGGCACTGGGCGGCAGTATGATGATGACCGGGTGCGGCACCAGTGTGATGGGTTCAAAGGAAGAGCTCGTATTAGAGTGGAAAGAATATTTCAAAGGCAATTACCGGCTGATGACACAGGAGGAGAAGGATGAGACGGTCCGACGTATGGAGCGTCTGGCCAAACTGAAAATGGGTGCGGATGTGAAGATCAGTTCCCGGGGTCCCCGTAAACAGGTCCTTTACGGGTATGCCTTTAATATCTCCAGATGCAAAGGCTATATGGATTGCGTGGCGGCATGTGTAAAGGAAAACAATCTGGACCGGAAATCAAAGACCCAGTACATCCGTATCTTTGAAAAAGAACACGGCAACATGAATGTGACGTCGGGAAACGGAAAATATTTCCATGAAGTGCCGGCTGAAAATCATTTTTATATGGGTGTTCAGTGCTTTCATTGTGAAAACGCTCCATGCATCAAGGCCTGCCCCATCAAGGCCACCTGGAGAGAACCTGACGGGATCGTTGTGGTGGATTATAACTGGTGTATCGGATGCAGGTACTGTATGGCGGCCTGTCCCTACTGGGGACGTCGTTTTAACTGGAACAAACCGGAGGTCCCCCTAAAGGACTTGACCCGGAAGCAGCATTACCTGGGCAACAGGATGCGCACAAAAGGGGTTATGGAGAAATGCACCTTTTGCATACAGCGGACCAGGGAAGGCAAATTGCCGGCGTGTGCTGAGGCCTGCCCCACGGGCTCCAGGGTGTTTGGAAATCTTTTGGACCCCAAAAGTGAGATCAGATATGTCCTGAAAAACAAAAAGGTGTTCAGGATGAAAGAAGATCTGGGGACGGATCCAAAATACTGGTATTTTATGGATTAGCCCTGAAAGCGGCACCAATATTTAAGGGATAAACTCATCATGAAAATTCCCCCCAAAAAAGGTTTAATCTCATTTGTCACAGATGTCATCCTATGGAATATATCCGGCGGAATCCGTTACCAATTGTATCTGTGCATTCTGGTTGCGTTTATGTTAACCGGAGTTTATGCTTATTCGGTTCAGTTTAATCTGGGGCTCTCCGCCACGGGCATGAGCAATATCGTCAGCTGGGGACTCTATATTTCCAACTTTACATTTCTGGTGGGTGTGGCGGCAGCGGCCGTCATGTTGATTCTTCCCGCTTACATCTTTAAAGACAAGGATTTTTATAAGGTAGTGATCATAGGTGAGCTTGTGGCTGTGGGCGCGCTGGTCATGTGTCTGACATTTATCCTTGTGGACCTTGGCGGACCCTTACGGGTGTGGCATATGCTGCCGGTTGTCGGGTTGTTTAACTGGCCGTCATCAATCCTCGCATGGGACGTGATCGTACTAAACGGTTATCTGGCCCTAAACGCCTTGGTCCCTTTCTATATCCTGTATTGTCATTATAATTATAAACCGGCCAATGAAAAAAGATACCGGCCGTTTGTTATTCTCTCAATATTCTGGGCCTTTGCGATCCACCTGGTCACGGCCTTTCTTTACCAGGGGCTTCCTGCCAGACCTTTCTGGAACAATCCCCTTATGGGGCCAAAGTTTCTCGCTTCCGCCTTTGCTGCCGGACCGGCTTTGATAATCATGATACTGGTCATTATTAATGCAAAGACCACATTTAAGATTGAAAAACAGACCTTTAATAAACTGCGACTGATCATTGTTATTTCATCAATAATCAATCTGATCATGCTCTTTTCCGAGGTTTTCAAGGAATTTTATTTTCCCACTCATCATAGCCTGCCCGCCATATACCTCTTTTTCGGTCTGGAAGGACATAACTCGCTGGTGCCGTGGATCTGGAGCGCGATCAGTATGAATGTGCTCGGCACCCTTATCCTTGCCTTTAACCCGGGCAAAAACAATCCCAAGGTGCTGTTCCCGGCGTCGATTCTGCTTTTTATGGGGATCTGGATTGAAAAGGGAATTGGGTTGATCGTCCCGGGTCTTATCCCCTCACCCATGGGAGAAATAGTTGATTACTCGCCCACTTGGGTGGAGATCTGGATTACACTTGGCATCCTGTCCCTGGGCATATTTGTTGTTACTGTTCTGATCAGACCTGCTTTGATTATTGAGGAAAGATTTAGCACTGGGAAATAGGACCAAATCTGACCCAAATCCGGGCGCCAATTCTGCGATGCTATTCTTGCGCAGGCCCTAAGGTGCCCCAAACTGAAGGTTTCGGTTTTGCCACAGGCGCTTTGCTATGCGGGTAAATGAGAGAATGTTTTCACCGCATCCTCAGACGCCTATTTCATTGACACAAAAGAAAAAACGCCTTATACTTTTTCTTAAAAAAGGCCTGCTATCACCTGGCCGGTGCATGTCTTGGTGTACTTTTCCCTATTGTTTTTGACCGATCCGAGGGCTTTGACCATGCACCATGTATTGATTCTCATCGGGGGGACAAGACCGCTGAAACCATATGTTGTAATTTGGAAATATCCAGCCGTTTTTTTTTATCAACCACAGTTTTGAGTTGGGGGATAAAATGATAGAAAAAATAGAAAAGGTTTTTCTCTCTGAGAACAATATGGCTACTTTTATCTGTAAAGCCTGTGGAAAAGCACGGCGTGCGGATATGTCGAAATATAGGAATCATGATAAGGCCGTCAGAGTAAAGGTAAAATGCCAATGCGGCCATTCCCAATCAGTACTCGTGGAGAGGAGGAAACTTTTCAGAAAAAACGTCTCCTTACCAGGTCGTTTTTCGTGGATCGATTCAGCAGGAGAGAAAAAAGGGGGATGGATGACCGTTCAAAATATCTCCCGGGCCGGTCTGCGGATCAAATTCCATGTAGTGCAGGATATTAAAGTGGGGATGAGGTGCGTCGTCGAATTCAACTTAGATGACAGCCAGGGCTCTTTGATCGAGAAGGAGGGTGTAGTAAGGATGACAGATGGCCTTATTGCGGGGGTCGAGTTTGACACGTCCGGTCCAACTGATCCAACCGACAAGATCCTTGGCTTCTATTTTTTTCCGTGACCAGGGACCCATGAAATTTCAGAACAACGTTGTGGAAAGCGTCAAAGATCAGAAAACGGTTGGTATGGCAAACACAAGGTCAAAGTGCCAGCCCATGAGGGAGTTTTATGGTGCAGTACTTGTTTCATTCATATCTTGCCCCGACAGCAATTGGATTATGTCATCAACCGAAACCCCACCTTCTTTCAGTTTCTGAAAAGCGATCTCTTTAAGCGATCTCATGCCAGTACGGATAGCAATTTGTCTTATCTGGTGAGCAGGCTGACGTTCCATCGCGGCCCTTTTAATCTCCTCGTTGATCTCAAGGAATTCATAGACAATTGTTCTTCCTTTATAGCCGGTGCCATTGCACGCTTCGCATCCTTTTCCCTGGTAAAAAGAAACCCCCTCAAAAAGTTCCATGGGAAAGTGACTGAATTTGAGTTTTTCGTTCCCTTTTGGATCCAACTCTTTACAGTGGGTGCAGATCTTTCTTATGAGGCGTTGAGATACAGCCCCCAGAATACTGGTGGAAACTAGATAGGGTTCAATACCCATGTCGGCCAGACGGATAAACACTTCAGCGGCTGTGTTGGTGTGAAGAGTACTGATAAAAAGATGGCCGGTCAGAGCTGCTTCTACGGAAATTCTTGCAGTTTCCTTGTCCCTTATCTCTCCCACAGCAACCACATCCGGGTCATGTCTCAAGACTTGACGTAGGCCCCGGGAGAAGGTCAGACCGATTTCGGCGTTCATCTGAACCTGGCATATTCCAGGCAACTCGTATTCCACCGGGTTTTCCAGGGTGATAATGTTTTTCCCGTCAAGAACCGGCTCCTGGAGACATGCGTATATGGTTGTGCTTTTGCCACTCCCGGTCGGTCCAGTGAACAAGATCATTCCAAAAGGGTTGCCGAGACATTTTCTCAGATCTGCTATTTCTTCGGGGAAGAATCCCAGATCCGCGAGGTTCATAACCCCTATCTCTTTATCGAGCACTCGGATAACCATACTTTCACCTAAGACCGAAGGCAGACAAGAAAATCTCAGGTCAACAGTCCTTTCTGCAATCCTAACCCTGGCTCTTCCGTCCTGGGGAAGCCTTCGTTCAGCAATATTCATGTTTCCCAGAATCTTCATCCGGGCGATGATTGAAGGCAGATAGGAAACGGGCAGGTTCATTTCATTACGAAGTTGCCCGTCAACACGAAGCTTGACCTCAATCTTCTTTCTTTCTGCGAGAACATGGATGTCGCTGGCCCTCTTGACTACAGCGGTGTTCAATATATGGTTTACAATGGCTACAATTGGTTTTTCTTTCCCTACCTTTTCGCTGAGATCATAATCCGCAATATCCGGAGGTTTTGATATATCAATTTTCTGACCGTCCGATAGTATCTCGTTTATATCAATACCAACACCATAATATTCCTTGATTGCCCACTTGAGAGCCTCCTGGGATGCAATAGCTTCTTTAATATCCAGTGAGGTGGCAAACGAGAGATCGGTTTTGACGTTGAGATCAATTGGATCAGCGCTGGCAACAGTCAAAGAGCGTTTGTCAAGCTTGATAGGGACCACGTTCAGCCGTTTAACCGTTTCAGGGGTAATACAGTTGATGGCCAAGGGGTCCATCCTATATGTGTTCAGATCCACATAAGGCACTTTATTCTGCAATGCAACGGCTAACGCAAGCATTTCACCATTTATTAACTTCATTTCGACGAGTATTTCACCCAAGCGTTTGGCCCCGTGTTTCTGCTGCTCTTTCAGAGCAGTAGCCAGATTGTCAGGTGAAATGGCTCCGGAAGCGATCAGTAAATCCCCCAGTCTTTGGTCGGTCCGGGTTTTTTGCACTTTAAGGGCCCCTGATATTTCGGAATGACTGACCAGTCCCTTTTTTGCAAGTATACCTCCGATACGCATATTTCGCAGCTCATCTTGCTGTTTGAGGCCTTTTGCCAGTCCTTGATCTGTAATCATTCCTTCCTTGACCAAGGTGGCTCCGATCTTGGTCTCTGGGGCACCCGTGGCCGGGGTTGCATCCCCCTGGTCCTTTGGGGGTTCAGATTTTATCCCGGATGTCATGTCTGGCTCCTGTTGATGCTCTCGAAAATCGGAGGTGATTAAAGTGGTCAATGTCAGCGATAATACTAATGTTATAAATTCACACAAAACCCATTGAATGTCAATAATTCTTGAGGGAGGTGGGGTTGAGCTGTTTCTCTCCGGCGCTCTCTAAACCAGCCACTGTGAAAGTGAGACGTAAATCCGCTTTGAGAGAACGCCTCCAAGAAACACCCGAACCCCACTCCAGAAATCCTATTATTTCTCCGGGACTTATTGAGAACTTACAAATAAAGCATATCCGCATCTTGCATAGACGTTACCTGGAGGGCTTGATTTGTGGCATCTGTTTCATTATAATACAAATTGGGTCAAATTTGTCGCAAAGTTATTCACATGTAAGCCCCTATTGGAAGTTATTTCTGCGCAGGCCCTAAAGACAAGCAGGACGATTATTCTGATTGGCAGAACCGGATTTGTCAAATAGTGTCCATCCAGAAATGAGATAGTTTTTGCAAGGTCAAGGAAGATAAGGATTTTAACCACAGGAATACATTGAAGTATTTCGAGGATTGAAATCCGAATCTGACGTCCCGCCGATAGGCGGGATGAAAAACAGCCATTTCTGGATGGGCACTAAATAGAAAGGCATATAGAGATTCAACAATGCAAACCTTTGGGGATTATCTGAAGAGACAAAGGGAAGATAGAAACATCAGTTTGAGAGAAGTTGCTCATTTGACGATGATTACAGAGCGATATCTTGATTCTCTTGAAAAAGATGACTATGCAAAACTTCCTGAAGGCCCTTATATCAGAGGGTATATCTCTTCTTATGCCACGGCCATTGGAATAGACGCAAATGAGGCCCTCAACCGATTTGATGCGCTGTGTCGGGAACAAGATAAAGCCAAGGACATACAGCAGGAGATATCGGAAGATAAGAAGCCGCAGGCGCCTGTTGCCTTTTTATCAAATAAGAGGAGTTGGCTTTTTCTGTGTTTTATCATTCTGATCCTTTCGGCTTTTGGGTTTTACCAGTTGTTTTCTCAGAATCAAAAGAAAGCTCATGTTGCCGCCATTCTTACCGGACCCAAAGACAAGGGATTGTCAGAAACTCCACCCATAAAGACAGACAACGATGTCTCGTCTTTGAGCCCGAATGACTACTTGAGTTCTTCTGGTAAACCAGGCCGCTTTGAAAAAGGTATGGCAAATAGAGATAACAAAGGGACACTGGACCCACCTTCATCACAGAAGGTGCCAGGTCCGCCAGCCCAAAAACCGCCGAGATTGGTGGGGGCGCCATCGCTGCCTTCAGAGAATCCAGCAAAAGTGTCGACGCAAATGGCAAATGTTCAAGGCATGGATACAAAATACCAGAGGGCCTCAAAGGTTGAGGACCCAGCCTCTGAAACACGCCCGCCATTGGAACATCCCATTTCAGCTCAGATTATTTCCGAGGAAAAAACAAATGTGCAATATTCGGAAACGCCAAGACCTGCAAGTCCGTTTTTGAGGGTTGCGACAGGCGAACAAATCGGAGGGCTTCGAGCAAATTATAAAAACAACATAGAGGTTTTAAAGGTAGCTGTTTGCTCTGATGTAAAAAACAAAGTTCCCTATGGAGTGAGCAATTCCTTTCAATGGTCGGTGGGCAGGGTTTGCATATGGAATTTGATAAAAAGCGGCACGTCTCCTTCTTCGATCAGACACATTTACTATTTTGAGGGAAAGAAAGTCGGCGATATCTTATTGGATATCAGACCGCCCCTTTGGAGGACTTGGAGTTATAAGACCATTTTTGACAAGCGCTTGATCGGCCAATGGAGGGTAGACATAACCTCAGTGGAAGGGGAATTGCTGGAACGTGTGCACTTTGAGGTCAGCTGACTGGGGGTTGCGGTCAGGGCCTGCGCAGATCTCGTCAAAAGAGAATATGTTTTTTTCTCCAACCTTTTTTCTTTAAGTCATCACCCTGTTGAAGGGTATATATTGTATCTTTTTTGGGTTTGACGCACCATACATTATAAACCAGAGACAGATCATCCTACAGTTAAGGCTTTTAGTCGAACAGACATGATCCATTTTCGCCCACCCTCGCCAAAGGCTTCATTATACTCCTTGACCAGCCGTTTCATGGTGTCCGAGCGCACGGCTTTTTGCATTGCTTCATAATCCTGAAACTCATAAAGAGCCATAAACTGGTATTCGTCTTCGCCTTCCAGAATTTTGTAACGTCGACCGCTCTCTATGCCGGGAATCCTTTCGATCACCCTTGGCAGGTGCTCCTCATTGTACCATCGATTAAATGCCTCTTCGTCTTCTGGTTTGACCTTTGCCATAACGATAAAAAGCCCCTTCTGCTGCATGCGAGGATCCTCCTTTAATACATGAAAGTTTAAGTGATAGTGTATTCACCTTTTGTAAAAAAGAGCATAGGAAAGTTGACCTTTTTAGTCAAGGGGCCTTCCGATTGCAGGTGGTATTTTTCTTTACAAAAGTAAGCTTTTGCATGATATCATGCATATATGGCCAAGGGCCTCCCAATGGGGACAATTTGAATAAATTTGATCAAATAGGGAGGCATCATAATTATAGCGGATGGGAGGCATGGGGGGGGTGGAAAATGAAAAGGAATATCATTCTTATCTCTGTTCTGGTGCTGACTCTTAATACACTTGGAGGATGTGGAAAAGATGATGGGTGTATTCAGGGTGATTGTAAGAATGGTCAGGGGACTCGGACAACTCCCGATGGTTTAAGATATGTTGGTGAGTTCAAAGATGGTGAATTTAACGGTCAGGGAATTTTGACCTTTCCTGATGGTTCAAAATATGTGGGTAAATTTAAAAAAGGTAAATTCCATGGCCAAGGGGACTGTGATTTTTTCCAGCCGTGAAAAATATGAGGGTGAATTCAGGGATGGTAAATCTTATGGCCAGGGGATTTTCACCTTTCCCGATGGTAAAAAATATGTTGGTGAATTGGGGAAAGGAGGGTATGTCAGTAAATGAAGTTAATTGAATCCATTCAACCCCGGCCCAGTTTCGTGGGCGGTCCGGGCATCTAAAGGCTACGTGATTTTCAGCCCCACAAATTCGTCTATCGCTGATTTCCCATTGACCCAATATGGGAATTATTGTATGTTAGAGAAAAAACATGGAGGCACCTGACATGCAAAATACCGTTCTCAGAATTGATGATGAATTCCAAGAAATCGGCACAAAAACAATCGATGACCGAAACAGGATTACCCTTGGTGATCTCTTTCGGGGATATAAGAGAGTTCGATTATATAAAAATGACCGGGGGGAACTCCTTTTACAGCCCACTGTCGAAATCCCCGCTTCAGAGCTTTGGCTGTTCCAAAATAGGGAAGCGCTTGAGGCTGTTCAAATAGGCTTAAAAGATGCATCTGAAGGTAAAATAGTAAAAGTCGAGCCCGATAAACTTTAGGATCACCAATTGTTTGAAATATTTCTCACAAATCAGGCACAAGACCACTTAAGTGCCCTTAAAGTTGATAAGGGCCTTCAAAAGAGATATAAGGCTGTTAGAAAGGCTATACGTTTTCTGTCCTCAAATCCGAGGCATAACAGTCTGAAGACGCATGAGTTTACCAGCCTAAAAGGACCCAGAGGAGAAAAGGTCTTTGAAGCCTATGCTGAACAGGCTACTCCTGCGGCATATCGAATCTTTTGGTATTACGGTCCTGATGAAAATCAAATTACGATTATTGCGATAACCCCTCACCCATAACTTGTCACGTCGGTTTTCCCTGTGCAGAGATCGTAAATTTAATTCGGGAGACACAATACTAAATTTCTAATGCTTGGTGTCAGACACGACATTATGCGAGACCTTTGAAAAATGTTCAATTTTGGTCAAGATCAAGGAAGGCGAAAATTTTGACCACAAGAATATCTTGAATATTTCGAGGATTGAAATTTGAGTCTGACGCCGAGATTGGCCAAAAGGGGGCGGTTTTCAAAGGTCTCTATGCATCTATGGCACGCATAGCACTAATCATCGTCCCCGGAAGTTCCACAAGTTGACAAAACCACATCGATCATGCTATTGTAATACAAACCACAATCGATGGAGGCATAGTCATGCAAACGGTCACTTTATCACCAAAATACCAAGTCGTTATACCCAAGGCAGTCAGAAATGTATTGAATCTCCGTCCTGGTCAAAAGATGCAGGTTATTGAATATAACGGACGGATCGAGTTTATCCTTGAACGCGATATTGCCGAACTTCGCGGATTCCTAAAAGGCATAAATACGGAATTCGAAAGAGAGGAAGATAGGATATGAATATCGTCGATTCTTCCGGTTGGCTTGCATATTTCGCAGACGAACCGAATGCAAAACATTTCATAACCCCTTTGCACGATACTGCTTCGCTTGTCATCCCATCAGTAACGATATACGAGGTCTTTAAGGTTGTTCTCAGGGAAACAAGTGAGAATGAGGCGCTTCAAGCAGCCGCTGCCATGCAAAAAGGAAAAGTTGTGGATCTATCAGCCATGCTGGCGATTGCGGCCTCAAGACTAAGTCTGGAACAAGGTATTCCAATGGCAGACAGCATTATTCTTGCAACGGCGAAGGCATTCGAAGCCGTAATCTGGACTCAGGATTCAGATTTTAGAAATATCGCTGGCGTGAAGTATTTTTCCAAAAAATAATCCCTGACAAGCTGTTGGTAGTAAAGGCTTTGTTGATAGGAAAAAATCCATACTTGGAATGCCGGCCCGAAAGGCCCAAGAAAAAACAAGGTAAACAAATAATTTAGTATCATGTCCCCGGGTTTTTTTGCTATTAGGCAAAAAATATCGCGAACTTTTTTGCTTTTACGCAAATATATCTTGATTTCCATTCTAGTACATGCAAAGATAGTTCCATGGTAAAAGACAGATACTTAACAAAATATCTCCTTGAAGACCTGGCTGAAAAAATGGTGTTTGTAGGTGGAGCACGCCAGGTTGGCAAAACAACACTTGCAAAAGACATTGTTGCCTCACATTTCTCTGCGCCA
>PVMK01134753.1_pt1 | contig 33223 bp, 32 predicted proteins | sample 1853481 | NCBI WGS metagenome assembly PVMK01 (sample SAMN08533507, study PRJNA380276) | Marine sediment metagenome, whole genome shotgun sequencing project.
GGCTTACCGTTGGACAGGCAGTGGCTTTATTTTTACAAAATCAATATGCCCGTGTGTTTGTTCGTCAATCACGGATACCAAATTATCAGGGATTTACAGGTTTTGACTACCGGGACCGAATTTGATGTCGAGTTCCGCGAACGGGACGAGCAGGGGCAAAGCAAAGGCGATTTTCTCGCAATTGATTTTGCAAAACATGCTGAAAGCCTCGGCGCCCAGGTCCACAAGGCTTCGACGGGGGAAGAGTTGAGCCTGTCGCTCAACCAGGCGAAAAGCGAGGACGGTCTTTCCGTCGTCGTAATTGAAGTGGACCCTTACAAAATGTCAATTGGAACTAAGAATAGTTTCAGGGATATCGCACCGCCAATGGTGTCGAAGGACCCCAAGGCGCAAGAACTCAGGCGTTCTTATGAAGACCGGCGTGATAAAATCCAGCGATACTACCTGTAATCTTTTTCTCTGGGCAAAAAGAGAGAAAACATATTTTTTCTCTGCGAACTCTGCGTCTCGAGCAACTTGTCGGGTCGTAGCTCGCAGAGCGAAGCCTGAAGCGGGCGGTGAAAAACCGGCAAAGGTTCTGCGGTTGGTATTCCCGAATCACATACCCCATCTTAATGCAGCTGTATGCACGGGGCTGTCCCAATGATCAATGATTCTATCATCAAGTATGCACATGGTTATCGATGCACCGGCCATATCAAGCGATGTGGTATAATTGCCGACAAATGAACGACTGATTTTCACTTTATTTTTTTCCAACTCTTTTGCAGCGCAGTTAAAAAGCAAATACAGCTCCATTAAAGGCGTTGCGCCAAATCCATTGACATGTAACAAAACTAAATATGTTAAACAGTACCCGCCTCGTCCATAATGAAGCGGGCAAAGCACTGGGACAATGGCCCTAAGTAAATGTCAAGCGTGTTTTTTTGCTTGTTCTGGAATTGCGATATACGAAAATAACAATGATCCGATAACCCAAAGCAGGTTTTGTTGTCAAGATTAATTTTTTACGCCGGGGTTGCAATTTTAGGTTGATTTGGACGCAGCTTACCACATGGCATGCGGCTGGATTTTTTAAAGGCAGGTTTCCGTCTTCGTTCTTCGAACTACGCCGGGGCAAGTCAAACTGATATTGGTTTCGATCAGGTAATCATCCGCGCCGGGCGATGAGGATTCATCATAGATGATAAGATATCAGGCGGCGGGCTCCTCCATAAATAGGGCTGTGGCTCCCAAGATCGCCGTTATTTTATCCGACACCGTCTTCCTCAATTAGGCTGAACAGTCCGGTTTAAAAGATGCACGTGCATCCGAGGAGCCACTGGCAGAAACATAATATTACCCTGAAAACATTTCAAGGGGGGTGAACAATGTATCCTGTGGCCAAATAGACTGTATTTTTATCTGATAGCATTCATTTTGATTGATCGATGAGATAATTTGTAATGAAATTTCAAAAACAGTTGCAATATATTGAAATTTAGACAAAAATGTGTTTCTATTCCTCAGATTACACGGATTACTCTAATCACTTTAAGAGTGATACGAAATCCGCAGGGTTTAATTCCCCGCAGCTTGCCGCGGGGAGGTTCATTATCTTCATAAAATCTTAAGGAGAAAATAGTATGTATCTGCCGCTTGGGACCCTTGTACCGCCTATGAAACTCGGCATCGTTTCTGCTTCGTTTTTGATCTCGGGGGCCTGATAGATACTGAGAATAATCTATGACGGCTAGAACAGAAAAAAGATTTCCTTTTGCCGAGTCATTATCCGGTGTCAAACGAGATTTCACCCTAAACCTATCAAATTTTTTAATTTTCGACATATTTTTTAAGGTTGTCGCCACGGTAATCTTCGGCCCTGTTTCGGCCTGGATTTTCAACAGAATGGTGAAGGCCGGTGGGTCTTTGGTCATTGGCAACGAGCAGATCCTTTCGTTTATTCTCACGCCCATCGGAATCGTTGCGTTCATTGTTTCGGGAGGCCTGACGCTCGCGATTATTTTTACCGAACAGGCCGGACTAATTTTAATCGCCGCACGAACACAAACGGGCCGCACAATGAAATTTTTTGAAGCGTTTTTTACTATGCTTAAATATCTGCGCGTTCTGATTGAACTAGGCATTCGCCAGGTCATTATGGGTGGATTGTATCTGGCACCGCTGGCGGCGGTGGGCGGTGTAACATTTCTTATTTTAGGCTCGCAGCATGATCTCAATTACCTGCTTGTTGAAAAGCCGCCTGTTTTTTGGATCGGAGCTGCCATCGCCGTCATTCTGGCAATTTGCGCGTTGCTGGTAATCGGGACCTTATATGTTCGCTGGATATTTTCGGTACCGCTTTGTGTGCTCGAAGATGAAAAGGCGGGCCCGGCGCTGCGTAAAAGTCGAAGGTTGGTGGCCGGAAACTTCTTGCGGATAGCCGTGATCTTATTCGGGTGGAGTCTAGTGATGATCGCTGTAACCGCGATCGCCACCTTTCTTTTGGATGTCGTCAGTGAATCCATCCTGAAGGGCATCGGTGAAAATCCAACTTTGGTCATTGCTGCGGTGATTGTCCTGCTGGCGCTTTATGCAATGACCGCGGCCGCTCTGGCCTTTATCGCCTTTGCAGTATCCTGTCTGCTGATTACACGCCTTTACTATCATATCCGCGGCCAAAAAGGATTGCCTGCAACGCCTCAGCCGGGAGACGTTTTGGCAGAAAAGCTACCACAACCATCGCGTCGGAAAATTGTGTGGGGTGTTGCTCTCCTGGCACTGGTGTTTACCACAGTCAGTTCCTTTTTCATCATCGAAGGTATGGATGTTGATCGGAAGGTGGCCGTTACCGCCCATCGTGGCAGTTCAAAAGATGCTCCCGAAAACACTCTCAGCGCCGTGCACCGGGCGATTGAGGACGGGGCGGATTTTGCCGAAATCGATGTACAGGAAACGGCCGATGGGGTCATTGTTCTTTTACATGATTCGGATCTTATGAGGATCGCGGGTGTCAATAAGAAGATATGGGAGCTGACTTACGCTGAAATTAAAACTCTGGATGCCGGAAGCTGGTTCTCATCTGAATTCCAGAGTGAGCGCGTTCCAACCCTGACGGAAATCCTTAAACTGGCCCGGGGCGAAATAAAGCTAAACATCGAACTCAAATTTAACGGTCACGAAAAACAGCTCGTGGAGAAGGTTGTCAAAATTATTGAAGACAACAATTTCAAGTCGCAGTGCGTTATCAGTTCCCTGAATTTCGAGGGGCTTAAAAAAGTCAGAGCGCTCGACCCCGAGCTTAAAATCGGCTACATCGTTGCGAAATTGATCGGAAATATGTTCCGCGTCGATACTGATTTTCTGAGTCTGAATTCGGGTATGGTTACCGCCGATGTGGTTGCTGGGGCAAGAAAAAGAAAAAGAGAAGTACATGTATGGACGATTAATACGACCGATAATATGTCCTACTTTATCAACCTTGGCGTCGACAATATAATTACCGATTACCCCGCCAAACTGGTTGCGCTGATTAACGAAAGGGATTCTTTAAGCGATATCGAAAAATTGCTTCTGGTTGCAGCTGATATGCTGAAGCGCTAGATCACCTAAAAATCAGAATAAGGAAGACAAGGCTTTGATCAGGATCGCATTCATTGATAAGCAGCGCAGCTGGACGGGCCAGACCAAAAGGACCCTACTCATAGTCAGCTCTCTGGACAGAAAAAGTTTCGAACCAATTGCCATTTGCCAGCCCGGCAGTGTTCTGGCAAAGAAACTGCGGCAACTGAATATCTCTGTGTCCGAAGTACGAATGGACGGTATCCGCCAATTTACGGCTATCTTGAAAGTGAAGCGCATTCTTCAGAACAATAAGATTGATATTGTTGATACCCATGGTTACCGGGATCATATCATCTCGGTTTTTGCAGCTCGATTGGCTCGCACAAAAGTGATATTGAGGACAAAACACAACGCCGTGCCGCTGAAAAGTGGCTTGTTCAGCCGCTTTGTTTACAACACCCTCACAACCAGGGTGATCGCTATCTCCGAGCACATCCGTAAGGTCCTTATCGGAAGCGGCATGCGGCCGGAGAACGTCACCACGATCCACAGCTCTGTCGATGTGGAAAAGTTCTCACCGCGCGAGAAGTCTCCCTCAATCCTGCAGGAATTCGGATTGACGGAGCAAACACAGGTTGTGGGCATGGTGGCCCGCATCCACCAAAACAAGGGATTTAACTACCTGCTTGACGCCATTCCTTCTATCGTCAAAACCGGCGTTGACAGCCAATTTCTCATCATTGGGAAAGGTCGTGACAAACTCATAGACAGGTTAAAAGAGCTCGATATTGAGAAAAACGTCATAGCTCCCGGTTTCCGGGAGGATGTGCCCGAGATTCTCAGTGTCGTTGATATCTTCGTGCTCCCCTCCCTGCGAGAGGGATTGGGCACCGCCATTCTTGAGGCCATGGCCATGGGAAAACCCATCATTTCAACGCGGGTCGGCGGTATTCCCGAGGCCGTCCGGCACGAGGTAAACGGTCTGCTGGTGCCCCCGGCTGACACACCCGCCCTGGCTGCGGCCATTAAGGAATTGCTGGCTGAAGAGGAGAAACGCCTGACCATGGGGCGACAAAGCCGCAAGATCGCAGAACACCGTTTCAGCCACACGAACATGGTCTCAGAAATGCAATCACTCTTCCGCCAGGTGCTCAACAATAGGAAGACTTGAACCTGTGAACGGTTACCCTACAGCCCGTCGATTTCTTCCTCTTCTTCGGTGAGATGCCGGTCAGCGCCAAAAAGCCCCATGAATGAGTTGACGAATTCCTTGATGAAGACAGGTTTTTTGTGGTGCGCTCCGGTCGCCTCGGCTTTGAAGCAGGAGCGACAGATCGGTGGCAGTTTTTTCAGGTCCCAATCTCGGATGGCCTCACGCACGGTGTTGGCGAGTTTTCCGTGCCAGATCTCCCGGAGACTCTGGTGCAGGACATTTCCAAGAATTACTTCTCTGCCCCAGTCCGAACAACAGAGAATGACGTCTCCGTTCCAAAGGATATACGACGTGCGAAAAGGCCGGAAACAGGTCATGGGAGATTTAAGCCCTGTCGGGGCCAGCTCTCCTCCCCGCAGATCCACATTTCCAGCCTTGTTCTCGAATATGACAGAAGTTGCTTTGACGCCACGCAGTCGCCAGTACCTCTTGAAACTGCGTACTTCTTTTTTGTTCGAGCCGGTTGCAACGATAGAAAGAACGACACGGGGCGTCTTGCTTTTCGATTGCTTGACCGCCCGTATCAACCGCCGAACGCCATCAACCGTGCGGTCGTATTTGAGTTTGCCCATGGTATACTCATATACTTCCGGATCCAATCCCTGGATCGAGATTTTAATGCGATCCAGTCCAGACTCGATGAGCCCTTTAATTTTTTCATCTGATAAAACCGAGCCGTTGGAAGTAATCATCACCTCGGTTCTCTCGCGAAACCGGTCTTTGGCATAGCGGATCTTTTGCGGCAGATCCCGATCGAGAAGTGGCTCATTCATCAAAAGAAGGGCACAGCGCTGTACATTATACCGTGAGGCTTCGTCGATAATTTTGGTATAGAGCTCCCAACTCATTCGACCCATTGGTTTCTCCCGGGAGATTTGGGTGTAAGGACAAAAAATGCAGCCTGCATTACACCATGAGTGGGTCTGAATATGCAATCGATCTGGGAATTCAGGGACTATATACGTCCGCCGGGCCGATTCTTTGACTCCCATGAATAGCTTTACTCCAATTCTTATTTGATTAAAAGCGTTTGAAAGGTAAATCATCCAGCCAGAAAGTCAACTACATTCATTTGTCCCCGCAAGTTACAATGAGTTGCGACGCCTTTTTCTCTGATGGCGTCGTTTTCTTCGGGCTTGGTATTCGGGATACAGGTGAGGATAATATTTCTTCCAGCGCTTGTGCATCCAAAGCCACTGGTCGGGATATTTTCGGATCGCTTTTTCGACTGCATCCGTGATTATCTGTGTATTGGTTTGCACATCGGAACGTAAATCACCCGTCCATTTCATTTCCAGAGGGGCTTTCACCTCAATGGTCAAGTGGCCGTTGGTTTCTCTAACACAAAAAATCGGCAAAACCGGGCTTTTGCAGCGCATAGCAAGAAATGCGGCGGCCGGGGTTGCGGTAACTTTATGACCGAAGAAAATGACATCCACGCCTTCCGATCGCCGACTCTGATCGACCAATAGCCCCAGTACGCCCCCGCGACGAAGCGTCTGTCGCATTTCGGGTAACGCGCCTTTTTTATATATAATTTTTATGCCGAAGCGTGAACGCAAACGATGAACCCGGCGATTAAGCGGGGCGAAACGTATTTTTTTGGCGATGCCGAGGATCGGTTTCTGCAAATAACAGCAGCCATACTGCAATGCCATTTCCCAGCTTCCCAGGTGCGCTGAAACAATAATCAACCCTTTTTTGCTTTCCAATGCGGGCTGCAAGTTTTCCAGGCCCACAACCCGGACCCTGTTTAGAATATCCTCCCTTGATAATGTGGCAAGTTGGAAAAAGTCAAAAAAAGTAATGCCTAAATTCTGAAAAATCCGCCGGGAAGTTTTTTTTATTTTCTGACGGGACCAGTCCGGATAGGCAAAAGCCAGATTACGCCGAACAATGCGCCGGTGAGGTACATCTATTAGATAGGCGATCCTGCCTAACAGTCTGCCGAATTTGGCAATATGGTTCGGTGGTATTTTAGCAATCAAAGCGTTCGAACCACCGCCCAACCAGCTAAAATCCGTGCCTCTCTCCGGATTGCAGTCATCTAATTTGGATGACATTGAGCGGTCCTTTCCCATAAGACAAAATTATATTGGTTTCAGCACTTACTTTCCCTGACACTTTGTATGTAACGACGCCAAAATGGCACGGTTTTCTTGATGATTAAATCGGCCACTTTGTCAGCCGGCCGGAACAGCGAACCGCAGAATATCGAATATTGAATATCGAATTTCGAAGGATGGAAACGCTTCGCTAAATCTTTTTTAAAACAGACAGAATACATTCATTCGACGTTCGATGTTCGACGTTCATCAGTTTCTTTTTCGATTAGACCGGCCGTTTCTTTGGCCGGCGGCTGGGCTGACACCTGACACCTTCAGTCTTTTACAACATGTTGTCAGAACTACGCCCTTAAGGAGCTATACCTCCTTTGGCGCACCTTGCTCCTCCAATTCTCTTAACTTAATGTATTTGAGAAATTTACCGTAGGACGTGTGAATTGCAATCATAAAACCTTGTTTACCGTCTAATGCGCCAAGTTTAAGAAAATATTTTTTGAAAAAGGTCAGCAGCGGATTCAAGATAATGTCTAACAGCAGATTTGCTTTTCTTCCCTCCGCATACGCCGCCCGCGCGGCAATTTCAGAAAAGCGGTTGATCTGGTCTATATGATCTTTGATGGTGTGGTAGGAATAGTGATGCAGATCACCGGAAATATGAGAGATGCGGCTTTGCTCATTCATCATGACCCGATCGTGGGGATTGATCCCGCCCCAGCGGCCCTTTCTTTTGTCCCACAATCGTAGTTTGGTATCCGGATACCAGCCACTATGCCGAATCCATTTTCCGCAATAGCTCGTCAATCTGTTAAAGGAATATCCATCGAATTGCCAATTTTGTTTCGCAAGTTGAATGGACTGTTTTAATTTTTCGGAGAGTGCTTCATCAGCATCCAGGGATAAAACATAATTGTTGCCTGCACGGGACAGGGCATAGTTTTTTTGTTCGATATGCCCCTCAAAGAAATGCTGAATGAAATCAACCCCTTTATTTTTGCAAATCTCTTGGGTCCTATCCGTTGAAAACGAGTCGATCACCATGATTTCATCCGCGACGTCGTCCAGGGAATTCAGACAGCGCTCGATATTGATCTCTTCGTTGTAGGTAATCACTATGGCCGAAATTTTTACCGGGTTTTTCATATGTAACCGTTCACAGGTTCAGGGTTCAACGTTCAGGGTTAAGGGACAGAGAATGCTTAAAGATCCGAAGTCCGCGTTAAAAACAACAGCCGTCTATAGATAAAAGCTTCCGATAGACGACCAAATTTTGTTCCACCATGGACGCGATGGAAAACTTTTTGTTCACCAGTTCCCGTCCCCGCGCTGCCATTCGGCCGGCCTGTTCGGGCTGCTGCAGCACGTCGATAATGCCGCGGGCCAGGGCTTCCGGATTCGAGGGTTCAACCAGCCTGCCGGTTTCACCGTCACTGATGATTTCGGGGATCCCGCCGGAGTTGGTTGCCACGACCGGTTTGCCCACTGCAAGAGCGTCCAGCACAGCCGTACCCAGCCCCTCCTGCACGCTGCTCATAACGAAAAGATCTGCAATTTTATAAAAAGCCCCCACATCCCGGCGAAAGCCGGTGAAGACCAACTCGCGGGCTATTCCAAGGGAAGCCGCCAGTGCCTTGAGTTCTGCCAGCAGTTGCCCTTTACCGATAATAAAGAAACGCACCCCGGGAATTTCTTTGACGACCCGGGGGATGGCCCGTACCAGAAACTGCTGTCCTTTGTGCCCGGCCAGGTGGGCCACATTGATCACCACCTTTTCATCAGGCCTCAGATTGAACTCAGTAATGAGATGATTGCCGGTAACTGTTTTAAATCTTAGCAGATCAACACCGCTATGAACAACGAAAATGCGGTTCGCCGCGATGCCGTCTGCTACCATGACCTGTTTGATTTTATGTGAGATGGCAATGTAATAATCGGCCATGCGGCGGTACTTGATGCCGGAAAGGCGCAGAAAGCTGTGACGAAAAATGGAAAAATCGACCCGGCGGGTCACCAATCGGCATGTCTTGCAACCGATGGATGCCAGATAGGCCAGGCTATGGGCATGGGAGGTGTGGGAATGAAGGATGTCATAGTTATATGTTCGAATTAACTTCCGCAGTTGTCGCCCGGCAGCCAGGTCAGCTTCGCCTCGCATGGTGATTGGGAACACTTCGATGTCCGCCGCCTGCGCTCTTTCTGCCAGCAGAGATGCGGGTTGACAGACCAGATGACTCCTGATGTGTCGCTGTTTAAGCGATTGGAGCAGATACAGTGTTTGCTGTTCTCCCCCCCGCCAGGTTTTTTCCGTGTTGATGTGAAGAATTTTCATGTAAGTTCGTTAAATGTTTGCCCAAGGGCAATTTAACCGGGATGAAATCACTGTCCACTTATTTCATCGGGGCGATTAAAACAATCTGATATCATGGATGTGCTGACTTAACTAACCGTACCGATCGAAATTTTTCAAGATCGAGGTCATAAATCGCTGTATTCTTGGTCCTGGAAATTTCCCACACCTTCCGATAGACCGCCCGCCGCTGCGGTTTTGTCAGCTGACGATCGGCTGAATAATGGTGATAAAAGCGCAGGCGGTCTTTAATCGTAATGGCGTTGCTCACGGAAGCATTCAGTTGGGCCAGATTGTATATTTTATGGTGTTCGCTCAAACAGCGAATTCTCACGCCGTCGAGATCAACCATGAAATAGTCGCCATTTTGGCACAGGATGTTGCTGGATTTAAAATCTCGCTGCCAGACATGGGTGTCATGGAATTTACGCAGCCACAGAGCAAGTTTCTGCACGGCTCGGCGTTTGAAACCCTCATCGGATAAGGCGGACAGGAAAGTATTCAGGTGGACCCTGTCAACCAGAAATTCTGCCATGAAATGGCTTGTTTTGTCCATGACATAGTAGGCCAGTGAACGGGGCACATGAATACCGCGTACCTCAAGGGCTCTGGACATTTTCCAGCTGGTCAGACAGCGGTCGCGCAAAAAACGCCTGGGGTGTTTTTTGACACAAACGCCCTGATAATGGATAACATGGGTCCCTTTGAGAGGCTGCCCTTTCTCCAAGGCCTGCCGCAGGTCTTGTTCGTCCCATTGAAAGGATCTTCTCCGGAATCCCTTCAAACCGGCCGTTTTAACGCCAATGAATTCAGTGCTGTTCTTGCAGCAGCGTCTGGCCCGCGAGCGATACTTTCTTTGTTGACGGTGTCCAGCAGCTTTCTCAAGTTCCGTTAAGCGAATATTTATTGAAGAATTAAGATGATAGCCCTTCAAAAATTCCATCGACCATTGTCGGATATCCTCGACCGAGCACAAGTTGGAAAAAAAATTTGCTAAATTATGCAACCGCAGCCGGCGCGGCATCCCCGGTAAGAAATATACTTCCTGTGCATCCAGCAGGCAGTATCGGCCTTGCAGCGATAAAATGATATTGTTCGGATGTAAATCGGCGTGATAAACACCGTGTGAATGTAAAGTCGCCGCGTAATCACCAATTTTGCGTGCATCGGCAGCACATTTGAATAGTGAAGGGCACCCCCTGAACTTCTTCGGTCAGCAAAAAAAACATTTCAGGATCAGTTGCTTTGTTTTCTCCCTTTAAAGCCGGTTTGGCTGCCGGAATTTCGGCAAGCAACAACCGATGCAAATTCCGCCATTCCGCCCATTTCCTATTCGGTAAAAAAAAATGGCGCCGACGGTCTTTTTTTCTCGCCAGGGTGCTGAGTTTCAAAAAATATCCTTTGGTCGGGGTTTTGAGATGATAAACCTGGCGTCGGTTATTTTCTTTAATGATTCGGCAGGAGGTCACTTCATCCATCAGACCCTCCAGGCTGACACCGGGAGAAAGAGGACTTTGGGTCACATGGCAACCGGCGAGGACTTGGTGTAGCGTTTTCGCCGAGCAGTGGGGTTTATTGTTTTGATTCATATCGAATCGCAGGTGGCTCAATTATCGTTCTTTTTTGCCTAACCGGCGTTGCAAATATGTTTTACCATAAAAACACTATCACCAGAAGACACAAGTTCTACAACGACTCATATTTGCAAAAAATACAACTGCCGCAACGAGTTTAAACCTTGTTGAATAGTTTACTGGTTGAATGGTTGATTAGGTAAATTATAGTCATAATTTAAGAATGTTGCGATTGTTGAAACATGAAGTGTTCAGTTATTTTGCAAATATGGGATAAATTCATATTTACAACCACTTAACCAATCAACTAATCAACCAATCAACGATATCTGGAGTTACGGTTTGTCCGGAACAGATGATCTACTTCTAATGCCTGAACATCAGCCTTAACAGGAAACGGTCCAGGCCCATGCGTTTTCCCCACGGTCAGACGCGGAAGTCTCCAGGGGTTCGCGCCGGGCAGCACAGCACCCTTGTCTGTGGTACAGGCGCTGTCATAGTCGGCGCCCCGCACCGCATCCTCAACCCTTTGATCATGATTGCCAAAAGGATAACAGAAATGTTTAACCTCCCGACCCATGTGATCCTCGATAATTTTTTTTGAATCAACCACTTCTGCCTGCAGGCGAGTATTATTGCAGCGGGTGAGCTGAACATGAGTCAGACTGTGACTCCCGAAAACGATCCCTGCATCAGACATCACTTTTGCTTGGGACCAGGAAAGTAGCTTCAACGGTCCCTTTATCTTCCCGGTTAACCCAACTATCGATGTCTCTTTCAGCAACCAAAAAAACCACCGCCGGCATCTGGTACTTTACCAGCAGTGGAAATGCATATTCAAAAAGATCCCGGTAACCATCGTCAAAGGTAATCACAACCGGTCGCCTGACATTTTTCCCGCTTCCTTTAAGCCACGAGCATACATTGTCCAGGTCTGATAGATCATAGCGCATTAACCGCAGCGTATTGAGCTGTCCTGCAAATTTTTCGGCGTGAACCGTCAGTTTTTCATACCGCCCATTACGCGGAAACCCGATGCGATGGTAAGTGAGAATTCGGAATTTGTCCATAATTTTAGGCAATTTAAGCCACTCTTGTCCGTCGTCCCTTTGGTGAATTAGGCATTCGTTTACTCTGCTATATCAGCCTGTTATAGCAAGAGGCTGAAGTAAAAAGAACTCAATTCGCTTCGCTCACAATTGGAATAATGGAACAATGGAATGATGGAATATTGGGACCATTCGTGTTCCATCTGGTTGAAAAATACTACGGTTCATGGAATAAACAAACCATGGATCCCAAAAACCTTGATCCAGACACTGAAGTTATGCGTTTTTTACCATTATTCCATTGTTCCATCATTCCATGTAAGCGGCATAAAACCATTGACGTTAAAAGATGCATGATTTCAATATATTATAGAAATTACGAGACGTGCCAGGGAGGGGGAGATGCACTTGATTTCACTTTATTGCCCCTATCCCCGTTAAATTAAAACATATCAATCCAGGGAGATACACGTCAAGGATAGATTTAGACCCGATAAGTTCCCATTTTTTAAAAATTTTTGAATTCTTCTATTGAAAGTTTCAGAATATGTGGTTAAAGTAAATTTGTGGCTTCTGGGATGCTCGTGCATCTTTTTAAACCGGGCGGTTCACCTTAATTTAGGAAGACGGCGCCGGATGAAATAACGGCAGCCCTGGGAGCCACAATATATTTTTTTTCCAATGGAGCGACCCATCATGAATGCAATGAAACGCAATTTTTCTGACAGGCGATCCGGAAAAAGCAGACGCAGGGTTTATAGTTTTCATCGATTCCATTACAAAGGTCCTGAAAGAAGGGCTAAAAAAGATCGAAGATCTCGGCTGGAAAGACGAGATGGTTATGTAAAAATCGACAAATGGTCGAGTGTGAATATGCGGGATTTAAAGATTGCAAAATATTTACGTCCCCACTGAAGGCTCTATGTTGATTTTAAATCCATTCTGATATTTCAAAATAATTCCGCACAGACCTTTCTTAAAAATCTCCTAATTTACTATGAAAACAGCTCATATTTTTTTGGACATTATTTACGCCTATCAGCGCCAAATTAATTCCTGAATCAGACCCATGTCCAATTTTCATGCAATTCCTCGAAAGTTAAAGAGTCACAGCTATTTTCCCAAGCTGAAGGCACGACATGTTACCCTTGTTAATCAATATCGTGCTGTTTGGGAGTTATTAAACTGCACATCCCTAACGCCGGAGTGTGAAAAAGATTTCATAAAACCTGGGAGATTTAGTTCATAATTTGCATTCATCACTGTCTATGGATAATTTATAACACACTGTAATAACGAGTTAAAAACTATTCGCCGAGGTTCAGCACGATTATTGCAGAGTGAAAGTCAGGGTAAATCAGTTGGGGAGGGAAACCTATAAAGATAGGGAGGGTTTAGATTGAAAAAGGTGACTTTAATTCTATTAATAAATTTTGTGCTGGTCTCAAATGTATTCTCATACACAGTTATCACAGATCCGAATGTATTCTATGTCTTCTTTGAAAAACCGGCAAAAGTTATAGATTTCACAGAACTAAAGGATGGTACCTCTTATAATAACATTTCAGGTAGATTCGAACCGGACACCTTTAAGGTATCCGAACCGGATTGCAAAGACACCCGTGCAGGAGATCTGAAAGCATTGACAGTCGGGCCGGGTGCTTTTTCAAATGCCTGGTTTTTTCAGGGCGCTGATCCTGTACAAGTACACTCCTTTTGTGATACGATCCTGTGGTTTGATCAAGGAATATCAACAGGTGACTACAGTATGGCTGTGTCAACAAACGCTGAGCGATCACAACCTTTTGCGATGTACACCAATAAAGGATTTATGGGTATTATTCCGGATACTCCCCAAGAAACTCTTTTTATATTTGAAGACCTTCACTTTATATTCAGTTTTGAAACGGAGTTTTCAAATACGGCCCCTGTCTCTGAATCGAAGGTCTCATTCTTGGCCCAAATTGAAATAAACTGAAAGAACCGTGATTTCAATAAATTGTGGGATTCCGATGCATTTAATTATTTGGGGTTGAGATAGCTGACAGAAGCTGATAGATGACGGGCTTATGAGGAAACACAAAAGACTCACTTCCATTGAAATACTCTTAATACTGGCGATTATTGTGGTTCTTGTGGTGTGGCTTTTTCCAAGATTTTTAAAAATACTTGATTCCAATTCCTCTACGATCGGAACTGTAAAACCGTATATAGGAGAGGCTTCAGGAACCGGCAGCTCAAATAAAAATATCATTGCGTTGGTAAATAATTGCGATAGGGGAGGTATTATCGCTGAAGCTTGGGTGAAAGGTTAATTGAGATGTCAAAAATACAGTATTATCGGTGCCATTTTTTTTATTTTCCCGTCTCCTCTTGACATCTAAAATTGCAGCTGATAGTCGTGTCTAACTATTAGTATTTTCCCATTGGAAATGGTGTTTTGCTTAAATGCCTATTTGAACTTAAAGGAGAGCCTATGAGTTCAACAAATTCATATGTTTACATCAACGATGATGAGGTAGAGTTAAAACAGATTATTATCAGATATGGGAATTTAAGGAAAATGAGGAAATTTACCGTCAGTGAGGCCGAAAAGCGGGGATTGGTCAAAGTGGAATCGGGGCCGCATGCGTTGAGTGGTGATAAATTCTCCAAGGCAATCGCTATCCTTGATAATGAGGTGCGATTGTGCCTCTCAACGAAGAGAACGGAATATTGATCCGTCCAATTACGATTGTGAAGGGTCATCTTTTTCCGGAAAACCCGGCAGCTTTTCTTGCTCGCTTTCCATCCGACAAATACCCTCGATTATCTGAATGACTTCCTGATTTGTGTTGGAATCTCCGGTTGATTTTGAGCCTGTGAAATATATTGCCTCGAGTTGGTTGTTAATCATCCATTTTCGGATTAACGCTGAAGCCAAATTAAGTGGATTTTCGTTTAAATCGACATGGAGATAGGGCCGGCTGTGCTTTTCAGCATAATCTTTAACTATTTTTAATCCAATCGTAAGGTTACCGTGGGTTAATATAGCGGTAGCGTCGGAATCAAGCACATTTTTCTCTATCCGGTCAGAAAAGCTGATATTTGCTGATTCTTTTACTCTGTATTTATCCGGTAAGATGCCCTCATCCGTTCTTCGCGTCTTATAAGTCCAGCCACTGTGCGGAATATTAAGTCTTATGGCGGCATCCAGGGCCGCTCTCTCGACTCCGGGTTGGCCTCCTGATATGATTTTTTTAATCATTATGCACAAAAATAATTTCTAAGTACCTAAGCTTTTTCCGAGACTACGCTCGGAAAAAGAGGCCCCTGCAGGGCAGTTGTCAAGGCTAAAACTTGAACTACAATTGTATAACCGGGATAAAACGGCCTCCGGCTCGTAGATTCGAACCTACGGCTCGGAGAGAAATAACAAATTGCAAGTACCAAATGACAAATAAATTCTAAATTACAATGTCCAAATCTCAAGCAAGACCGAAAGCCAATTGTTTGGAATTTTGAATTTCGATCATTGTGATTTGCCCTTCGACCTGGCTCAGGGTGGTGGTGAGTCCTTCGACTTCGCTCAGGACCGTGAGCCTGTCGAACGGCTTGTCGAACCATTTGGTATTTGTTATTTGATATTTTTTTAGATCCTGACACCTGAAACCTGACACCTTTAGTTTCTGACAACATGTTGTCAGAAAAAACCCGCTAAGGGCCTAATAACGGATCGCCCAATCAATTCCATTTCACATTTTTATATCAGGAGCACTCTTTTAGCAAGCAGCAATAAAACTGTTAAGTCTCTTATACCGGATTATTTTTGCACCTCTTAAAGTGCCCAACGGCATCCAAGCTCTCATAATTGATTGTATAGAGAGGATCAATTATATTTTTTTGAAAAAATGCATCAGTCATGGATTCCCCTGCATAAAGCAGGTCCACCAAACTGTCGGTCGGAATTTTGTCAAAGCAATCCTGGCAGGTAAAAAAACTTTCAAAAATGAAAATCTGGCCGCCGCCGGCATAGAGCTTTTTCAGGTTGTCTTGTGTGATCGTGTGAGAACAGGTGATCCAGGTCTTTGGGGACGTATGATAGTCAGTTCTATCTCCCAGGAGTTTGGTAAAATTATAATTGCTGTCCATCAAAGGACTGATAAAATTTTCTTGAAACTGGCTGTCCGTCATGGGTGTGCTTGATCCGATCAATTCCGACAAATCATCCCTGGATAAAATCATATCAAGACAGGATTCACAGAAACATTTACCCAAAACGATGGTTATCAGACCCGAAGCCAGATAGTATCGATAAACCAAATTCGGTTGAGATAAATGGGGACAAACCAACCAGGTATTCTTCTCCGGATATTTTTTGGGGATATCTATTGTCGGATTCCAAACATCGTTTTTCGTAAAAATTGGTGCCCCAATTGCAATAGCACCGTTTTTCCATTCAGGTTTATCAATAATGAATAAAGATTTTTCGGTTTTGTTCAAATTTGCTCCCATACTAACACCCTCCATAAGCATTTCGAATAACACAAGTCACAGCTTCGAAATTATAAAGCAAGATTCGGACCAATTTGGTAGGGCAAAAAAAGACCTTAATTTTCAGATAGTTGATTCGAATATGGCATAACCCGGTTTCTTGCAGGCGCCAAAATTTTGATTTTAAATGTCAATCCGGCAGCAAATTCCAAGAATATTCAACCATTGGAAAATGGTGAACGTATCCACATACATTTTTTTGCTACAAAATGCACAAAAACAATTACTACAGATACCGTTGATTGGTTGATTAGTTGATTAGTTGATTGGTTAAGTGGTTGTAAATATGGATTTATCCCATATTTGCAAAATAATTGGACACTTCATGTTTCAACAATCGTGACATTCTGAAATTATGACTATAATTTACCTAATCAACCATTCAACCAGTAAACTATTCAACGAGGTCTGTACTAAAGAAAGCGATGATTTATTCAGTACAGCTGGGAGCCGGCCAGAGTAAAAAGCGGTTCCCGGGGGAGCAGGCTCAAAGATCCGACAAAAGGGCCTCCGCCTGCCTGCTAGCCCGCTCAAAAGGATCTGTCTCATATTGATCTTTCGGCATAATAGCCCTATTTTCAAAAATCACAAAATAAAGCGATTGAATCAAAAAGAACATCCAGATGCTCAGCATCCAGGAAAATGCAGAACCGGGTGTGAACACGACCAGCGGGATCCCGCCAAAAACACAGAGCAGCAGTTCCACCACCAGTTTCATCCTGCCAGGATTTCGAAAACAGATCCCACTGCGAATCCAGCTGATGACCACCAAAGATAGAAGGTAAAAAGAGGCAATGGAATCCACCAGAAAGGACGTTACAAAAAGGAGCAGGAGCGGGAATCCACTGGACAGAATCGGGTTTTTGCTCCAACGACTCAACAGCAGTGAGTAGCCTGCCGCATACAGCCAGAGGGTCAGATAAATTACACTTGGCCCGGGGAGCACGTAATTCAGTGCAAGATTGGCGGGGATAAAAGACAGCCCGCAAATCAGACCAAAGAATATGGTTGTTCGGATCGGATACTGAGATATTACCATGTCGCGATACCTCCTGTACGTTCGTCCTTGCGCTTCAACAACTCCAATTCAATTTCTTGGTCAGCCCGCGCTCCATAACCATCATCGCAAACCGGATCGATCCCATCTTTTTCCCACTGCTGCATCTGTGTCTTGTGGAGGTATTCGCTTGTTCGGTTTTTGAGTTGTTCATACCTGAGACGCTGCTGCTGCAGGTGGTTTTTAAACTGTATCATTTCTTCATCCGACGCTTTCAAATGACGGGTAAGTTCTTCGCTCAGATCTTCCAGAGGTTTCATTTTTCTGATGAGCATCCGGGCAATGTCATCTTTATTCTTACGGACGGCCACCGTCAGGTCATGATCCAGTGCTTCCCATTGCTGTCTATATCCAGCGAGATCCTTTAGCCCTTGACTGCGGAGTGCCGTCCTTTTCCTGAGCCTAGCTTCCTTGCGATTAAGTGCTTCCGCCATATCTCTCAGATGTTGTTTGAGCAGTAACCCCCGATCCTCTATCTGATCCATGACGCCGTGGATGTCGGCTTTGAAGATATTTATAATTCTGGTCATAATTGCCATGGTTTGCTCCTTGTGGTAGTGATGGTTCTGTTCGTTTAGATAGTTTAGTTCGTTATGATCGTTAGGATCGTTTAGATCGTTGTAATCGTTATGATCGTTTAGTTGGTTACTTTCGTCTGGTGCAGTATGTGCACCCAAAAGGTGATGCCGCAAGTTTGGAGTATTCACTACTGCCTTCGACCGCTATAACCTTCAAATTGAAGGGTTTTGGCATTGGACTTTTGTTTTTGCCGCACTGCTGCCGGAGCTCCCTCGAACGTGTCTTTTACATAGGTTCTCAGCTCTTTGAGATCTTTATCCAGATTTTCAGCAACGTGGGCCGATCCGACCGCCGCGTTGACCTCTTCCCGTTCTTCGTAGTATTGATCTATTTTTTGTAATGCCCTTTGTTTTTCCCCGGATTTTATGTCGGCGGCCACTTCCTGTTTGAGGCGGTTAAAATCCTCATTGATGACTTTTTCCGACCAGCTTGTCTTATTGATGGAAGAATAAACTTTCTTTTGATCATTTACGCAGGCAATCTTAAAGGATTCCTCCAGGGCGGTTTCGTAAACACGGTTGCCGTACTGATAGCTGAGTTTAATTTTATCGAGCTCAAAAGTCTTTTGGCTGTTTGTCGGAACCTTAAGCGTTAGAAACAGTTTGCGGGTCTGTCCGGAACGCAGGTTGCCGGGGTAAAAAACCAGGTGATCATTTTGATTAATTATCGGGTATCCGGCGGCATCGACCAGGGTGATTCCGCTATTCATAGGTATTTGAATCTTCACTCCGGTCACGGCTGCTGTTTGGGTATTGTAAAATTCTTTCTGGAATACTTCTGCAAACGCTGCCGGATTTTCCATAAAATAATAGCTGCCGGTTCCCCGGTCGGCGATGGCCGTCATCAAATGCTCATTGAAATCGACCCCTACACCCACCGTGCTGACGGCAAATTCCTTTTCCACGGCGACGGCGGCAATATCGGACAGCGCCTTGACATCGGTCAGCCCTTTGTTGGCAAGGCCGTCGGAGATCAGAATGACTTTGGCAGCGTTTGTAAGGTGGCCTGGGGAGATAAGCATGTCGATTCCAGCCTGCAGGCCGGCGCCAAGATTGGTTCCTCCGCCTGCCCGTATTGTGTTAATTGCCGAGGCTATGCGTATCCGGTTGGCATCGGTGACGTTGGACAGACCGGCGGCGATATGAACACGGTCTGAATATGTGACCAGCGCGAAGCGATCTTCGGCGGACAGACTGGACATTAACTCCAACACCGCCCGGCGGGCATTCTCGATTTTACGGCCTTTCATCGAACCGCTGCGATCCAGGACGATCACCATGTCCACATTTCGGGTTTTACAGCCCTCAGTTGCCGTCAATGCTGCGACCTGCAGCGTGAGGTTCAGACCCACGGTGCCGTCGGACCCCTGAAGGACTTTGTTTTGAATGAGATGGCCGGAAACCCCCAGAATTCCATCATTTCCCGCATGATGGCGGGATAGGCCGGGGATCCAATTCGATCGTAAAACACTGATCGTGTTTGACGAATAGGCCATGGCCACACCGGTGGCGGCGATTAGAACTGAGATCAGCAGAAAATTTTTCAGTCGTGTTCGTTTCATCATATGCTCCTTTCGGTTTAGGGGTGGTATATACTACTTCGTGCTCTGGTTCTATTTTACTTCAGATTCCGCCAGACGCAATTCAAAGAAGTGTAAAAAAAAACGGAAGAATTTTTACATAACTTTTACTTTGAATTTGTGAACATCTGGTATACGCTATGCGTAATATAAATGTTGTCCGATGTTTGCATTTTGTGTTGTCATAAAATGTTCACAAATATTAGATGAAGTTTTAAAACCACCTCACTAAAATTGGGAGATGCTTTTAATGAATCAACCCAAAGCGCGGATCCTGGTTGTTGAAGATGATGCGGCCCTGCTGCGTGGTTTATTGGATGTGCTGGTATTCAATGGCTACGAAGTTAAAGGCGTTGAAGACGGAGGCATAGGCCTCAGGGTGGGTGTAGATGAACAATTTGATCTGATTCTGCTGGATGTGATGCTGCCGACATTGGATGGATTTTCAATTTGCAAGGAGATCCGTAAGGAAAAGCCGACCCAGGGAATTATCATCATCACCGCCAAAGGCGCTGAAGATGACATTGTCACCGGGTTTAAAGCCGGAGCCGATGACTATATCACCAAACCCTTTTCCCTGCGAGAAGTCATGGTGCGGGTGGAAGCGATTTTGCGGCGTACCGGCAAAAATCTCGGCGATGAAGAAGTACACTGCCGAGACATCTTTTTTGACGGCAAAAATTTAGTTGCCCGTATTAAGGACCACTCGGAGGAACTTACCCGCCGAGAGATGGATATTATCATCTACCTGCACCGACACAAGGACCGGATTGTTTCCAAAAAAGAGCTGCTCACCGAAGTGTGGCACTATGCCGACGCGGATATAGAAACCCGTACGGTAGATATCCACATGCTTAAGCTGCGAAAAAAGATTTCAGCTCTGATAGGAGATGCGCCTTTGATTTCAACTATTCGGGGTGAAGGGTATCGGCTGGAGACGGGGTGACGGGTTACGGGATGCGAGTTGCGGGTTACGGGTTGCGAGTTGTGGGTTGCGAGTTGCGGGTAAAAAGGGCATTGCGCACAGAGTAAGACATCGCTCAATGGAAGGTAAGAGGAAAAGGTTGCGGGAATGAACTATCCATGCAATCTGATTTCCGGCATCCGTTATCTGTCATCTGACCTCTGATTTCTGTCTTCTGGTATCGTGTTGCGGGATGCGGACTTAGCTCATCCTTCGGTTCGTCTTCGCCCTCGTCCTCGATCCGTTTGGCAATGGGTTTCAACAGCTATAGTTTTCGATTACGAGGACGAGCACGACGACGAGGACGATTTAAACACCTTGCGTATGGCGAGCTATGGTGGTCGGCCCCACTTTGATTTTGCCATATACTGTTTCATACAAGCGCATAAAGTAAGACAATCACCACCCGTTCATGGCGAAACAAAAAAATGAAAAAACTTAAACTTCTGATACTAATTTTTTCACTGGCGCTTTGCATACCGCTTGCTTATTTTATCCTGAGGACCTACCGCGGGCTGGAGCAGGAAGAAGCAGCAACGTTACGTTATTTCGCAGAAACCCTTTTTGACGAGATGGAACAGGCGTTGGCGGTGTTGGTGCAAAAGGAAGAAGGCCGCGCCATCGACGAATTCAATTATCATGTGTTCCCGTCCGGTCGGCAACGGGGAGCCGGCGAGCCGCAGCTGTCTCCTTTGTCTCAAATACCCCGGGAAAACTATATACTCGGATATTTTCAGAATAATCCGGACGGCTCGTTTCAGACTCCGCTGGTGGAAACCGGCGGGCGGATACCACCCGAGCGCGCCAGCCTGATATCAGAGCTGAAAGATGCCAACGAAGTCTTTAACCGCAAACGGGTGGCGGTGACGGATAGAGTTAAACCCCGGCCGGCTGAAATTATGGCGGTAAAAGAAAGTAAACAAAAAACCGGATTTGCCGACAGATATCTGGATCTAGCGCGTACCCAGCGCTCTAAAGCATATCTGGGGCAAACAGAGAAAAGGCTTGAAAAGATTACCGTCAGTCAGGCGGCCAACATTGCCAAACAGGAATCGCCGCAAGTGATGAGCAGTGCTCCCGTTGCCGGTGAAACCGAAGGTCGTAAGGATGACCGCAGAATGGCCGAAGGTCGGGCAGGGGATAAAGCGCCGACCGTTAAAAAGCGCCGATTCGGAGAATCCTATATGGAGGAATCGGCCGGTGTCATTAATCCGGCTCCCGCTGCAGATACCGATGACGCGGCTGGTTTTCAGGTGGAGGTGGCGCCCTTGCGCGCTGTCTTTTTAAACGATGCGCAGATCTTTATCTTCCGGCGGATTATGATTAAAAACCAGATATATCGTCAGGGATTTGTGCTGGGGGTTAACGCGTTTCTAGACTACCTGACCCGGACATATTTTCTCACTCAACCCCTGGCGCAGTTTACAGGACTGAGGCTCAGCGTCGTGGACCAGGGGCGTGAAGCTGAAGCGGTACAAACCGGAGTTATTTCCCAAAATCCCGATTTTATCCTTAACCGTGGCTTTCCCTCGCCCTTCAGCTTTTTAAAAGCCTCGTTGACCTGCGATCGGATTCCGAGGTCCGACGGGCGCAAAACACTGACCATCATGCTGATTGTTCTGGCGGTTATCGTTTTGATGGGTTTGTTTGCCATTTACCGCAGTGTCCGGGCCATTGTAGATCTTTCCGAGCGGCGTTCCCAATTTGTTTCTTCCGTTACCCACGAATTGAAAACACCGCTGACCAATATCCGGATGTATATCGAGATGCTGGAACAGGGCATTGCCGCAAACCCGGAGCGCGAACAGGAATATTTTCGGATTCTGGGCTCGGAAGGTGTCCGCCTGTCACGACTCATTAACAATGTTCTGGAATTGTCCAAGTTGGAAAAAAACCAGCGGCATATCAACCTTCAAAAGGGCACTTTTGAAGAGGTGATAGCTGAAACACAGGCGGTAATGGCCGAAAAACTTAAACAGGAAGGATTCACTTTAACCGTGACGCCGGGTCGGCTGCGGCCCTTTAAATATGACCGCGAGGTGATGATACAGGTATTGATCAACCTGATTGAAAACAGCATGAAATTCGGCAAGAGCGCTTCTGACCGTGAGATAGGTATCCGAACCGTGCAGGAGCCGGATGGGATGAAAATTATGGTGTCCGACACCGGACCCGGTATTCCCCGCCATGCCTTAAAAAAAATCTTCAGCGACTTTTACCGGGTGGATAACTCCCTGACCCGCACCACCCGCGGCACCGGAATCGGTTTGGCCCTGGTAAAAAAATTCATTCACCTGATGGGTGGGACCGTGACCGCTGCCGACAACGACGGTCCCGGGTGCACCATTACCATCCGCCTGCCGGCATAGAAATCGTTGGAACCGTGATCGTCTACCACGAAACACTTGTCGAACTCGAAATTTTAGTGGATTCATCATTTTTTGGTTGCATTTTTTTTGTATTTGAAGCATTAGATACTATTTCTATTAAAAAAGGGGTATCCACTTCGTGGGCCTAAATGATATGCGCAAGAGCAGCGAAACGGATAGCCCGCTGTTAAGTATTCTATTAATCAACCAGTTAATAATATCTGTATATTAGGGGGGATGAGGATGTATAAAATCAGCATCGGCGTTCTTTGTTTGATTCTGGCTGTAATTTTCGGCAATGCAATGGTCGTTTCCGGGGAAAGTGAGGATGAAACCATGGTCGTTCCCATGGGAATCATCCAACTGGAGCCGCCCGAAGATGTAGAGGCAAAAAAAACCGCTGTTGATTTTCCTCATGCCACCCATTTTGAGTTTAACTGTCTAACATGTCATCACCAATGGGAGTTGTATGAGCCTGTTACGAGCTGCGGCACATCCGGTTGTCATGACGGGACTGTTGCCCCCACAAAGGCCGAAAATGGCGAAGTGGATGAAGACCTGGCAATCAGCTATTACAAAACAGCCTTTCACAAAATGTGTATCGGTTGCCATAAAGAAATGAAAGCTCAGAATCAAAAGCTGGAAATGTCAGGCCGGACACTTAAAGATAAGCTGCCCAATACCGGCCCCACAGGATGCATTAACTGCCATTTGAAGGAGGAATAGGTTGCGAGTTACGGGTTGCGGGTTGCTGGATGCTGATTACTGGTCAATGGCTTAAGGCATAGCACATCGGCCATTATCGGGTTTTATCTGACAACATTTTGTGGCAAAAAAAACTTTATTGGGCTATTTTCTCTATCTTCATAATAATTAAACCTTTGCGTTCTTTGCGCCTTTGCGGTGAATAAATAAATCTCGTTAAAAATCCAGACACTTATTTAACCGCACAGCTTGAATATTTTAAATAGTCAATTCCGACTCGTCCGGATTAGTTCAGCCGTTTCTGCCTTAATTCCGTAAATGCATCCAAATTGGCCGTATATCTTTCCCGGATGTTGCGGTTTCCCCTCGCAAAGATCGATACATTCAATCTTTGATTCCTCAACGTTAAAAAAAAGCCGGTAATTTTTCTGATTTCTGCGACCCTGCAGGATTCAGAATCCGGCGCTGGGAAATATCCGGCTTTTCCTGCGATCAGTGCCTTCAGCAGTACGGTACCTTCAGTTCCCCTTACCTCATCATGGCCATTGATCAATTTGGTGCTTTCAAATTGTCCCAGGGTGTAGTTTCGTACCATTTTTTTAAAAACCCGGCTGAGCGTAGCCGGCTTTGCATAGCATCCGATGCCGGTAACCTTTTTATTTATCATTGTGAACCTCCTGACCCGGATAAACCGGAAATAACAAATTACAAGCACCACCTAATCTTAAAATTTGGCCAAATAAATTCCAAATTCAAATGTCTAAATCTCAAATAATATCAAAAACCAATTTTTTGGAATTTTGGATTTCGGTCATTGTGATTTGCCCTTCGACTTGGCTCAGGGTGGTGAGCTTGTCGAACCATTTGGTATTTGTGTTTTGTTATTTGAAATTTTTAATTGCTGAAACCCGACACCTGACACCTTCAGTTCATTTTTAGCGGTGTCCGTTACTGCGCAACACAGGTATCGTTGAAATATTCAACGGCTTCTTCAACCGTGTCGAACAAGATCCAATCACGCCAAATTGTCGTACCATTCTGTTTGCGGGTCAATTCAATGGTGGTGCTTCCGTGGTATTCATAACAATCGGAATAATCCATGTAAGAAATGCTATTTGTCATTTTTTAGCCCCCTTTCGTTAAAATTTTGATGATTAAGAAATTTCCGTTGATCATCTTTGGTTGAAATATAGCACTGCGGTGTGACAGATACGGTCACAGTCTCCAAAAAAAATGTATTTTTTTTTATTGGACACGGATAAAAACGGATTGCACAGATAAAAATTAGTTTTTCTGTGACAAAATAACATCAATACTTTGAAAATCTGTGACGATCTGTGTTAATCTGTGTCCAAAAATTACAAAGGAGCAGCCTCATGGCACGCGGCGATCAGCTGGCAAGACAGTGGAAAATCATTCAGTCATTAATCTCCTCCCGGCTGGGGTAAATCTGTTTCAGATCTATCAGAGAATCTCGACTGCCATACGCGAACCGTGTATCGGGATCTTGAAGCATTGCAGGCGGCAGGGTTTCCGGTTTATACGAATATCGTCGGTGGTAAAAGTATGTGGTCGCTTCTCGATACGGCCAAGAACAATATACCCATACCGTTCAGCCTGACGGAACTGATGGCTCTTTATTTCAGCAGAGGGATGATGGGGGCGTTAAAAGATACCGTGTTTTACGATTCTTTGGAATCTTTGTTTGCTAAGATCAAGACCACTTTGACGCCGGCGTACATTGATTATCTTGGACAGATCGAAAAAAGTTTAGCGGTGAGAGCGAAGCCTTACAAGCAGTACGGAAAATTGCGGGATATTATCGGCACGGTCAGCGAAGCAGCGATTCAAAAAAAGGTTGTCGAAATTGTCTATTACACCATGAGTCGCAAAAAAGAGACCCGACGCAAAGTGGCACCCTATAAAATCATGGTTTTTCGATGGCACGTTTTATTTGATCGGCAACTGCCGGCTGCGGCATGATGTCCGTATATTTGCCCTGGACCGCATAAAAACCATCCAGCATACTGATGAGACCTTTGAAATGCCTGATGATTTCAATATCGATGATTTCATGAAATCCAGCTTCGGCGTGTTTCACGGAGAACCTGTCAGGGTCCGGATCTGGTTTGCGGCTGGCATCGCCGAGTACATCCGGGAAAAGACCTGGCATGAAACTCAGAAAATTGAGACCCAAAAAGATGGTTCCATCATTTTTGAAGCGGAAGTGGCCGGCACGAAGGAGATTGAATTCTGGGTATTGAAGTGGGGTGCAAAGGCCAAAGTGCTGGCACCTGAATCGTTGCGGGATGAGATCCGCTCGGAGATTGAGGCCATGCGGGAAATTTATTTATCCTGATGCTGTCGGCTTATCGCAGGGAGGCGGCTTATCTGATAATCAACAGTGGAGTTCGAGTTTGTAGTAAACGCTGAGAAAGCCATTATATGTTTGAACGGCCATTTTCATGATAACTCCTCAAGGGCCTTCTTCATGAGCTTCCCTATAGATATTTTCCGCGGACATTTTTGTTCTGCCTGCGAATAGTCCAAGTCGGCCATCTGCATTCGGACATTTTCAGGGATTGTGTTAAACTGAGCAACGGCATAATCGCGGTCCCCGTAATTGCAAGCATACATGAGATACCGCATGACATCTCCTATCGGAACATGCTTTCCAACAGCGGGCTCACAGAACTTCGTGCATCCAGCACAATAATCGGAATGTGTCTCCCGGGCATAGCGATTCAGCAATTCAGTATCCCTTCTGGTGAGATCGGTTCTGTTCAATGCAGCGGCGACGTTGGACATCAGAATGGTCATGTTCGGCATCTGCGAGCAGATACTGGAAATATTTGGATTTTGCCACACTGCCATGAGTTTGGCCTGGGCGTCGGTAAATCCTTTTTGTAAAAACTGTCCGGCCATTTTGAGCTCGGTATCCGTATCCGTTTTTATCGAACCCCCGCCCTGGGTTTTCATGGCGGTCATTCCGATTCCCGCTTTGACGCAGGCATCTACTGCACGCTTCATGCGGTCGGTATGCATCAGGCGGTAGTTGTAAGTCATCATAATACCGTCGATCCAGCCGAGCCTGGCGGCTTCCAACATACATTCTTCCATGTTGCTGTGTGTGCTGAAACCAAAAAAGAGGATTTTTCCGGCTGCCTTGGCTTTTTCGGCCCAGGTTTTGGTGCTCTCATCCAATTCATCAATACTATCGATCCCGTGCACAAAATAAAGATCAATATAGTTGGTTTTCATTTTTTCAAGGGAGCGATCAAGGAGTTTTGTCATCCCTTTGGGAGTCCGGGCGTCCGATTTGGTCACCAGAAAGACCCGATTACGATCTGCAGGATATTTTTTGAAATATTTGCCGATGCCATTTTCACTGCCTCTTTGATAGCAATCCGCAGTATCCCAGTAAGTTACACCCCAATTAATGGCCTGTTTCATCAACATCTGGCTGGAGGCGATGTTGAACATACCTCCCAGTGAAAGAATCGATACATTCGCTCCGGTTTTGCCGAATGTGCGTTGCGGGACCTGTAAGGTTTTATCGGTCGCTGCGGCCAGGCGCTTCGTCGGTGCCAGCAATGAGCCCGCACCGGTACTTCCGAGGGTCTTTAAGAAATCTCGACGGGACCAGCAGTTGTTTTCAGCAGACATTTTTTTTACCTCCCATGAATGGACAGAATTCCTTAAATTTAAAATTCAGACCCCTTGACATCTCGTAAAAAAAGATGCAACAGAAATATCTGTGATCGCTTGAACAATATTGAATTGAGGTGAATAGTTCTGATTTTTAATTCTTATTTCTGATAGGATCTTTTTCATCTTGAATTTGCGCTAAATTTTCATGTCAATTTTGTAGGTTGATGGTAAGCAAGGCTTTGCGAGGAGCATTATCAAAGGAGTTCAGTATCTCCGGGATTGCACCCACCTTCTCATCTTCCCAGCCTCCCAATTTCCAACTTTCCAAGCCTCCCACCTTCCAACCTTCTCACCTTCCAAGACTCCCAACTTCACCGCCTCCCATCTTCCCATCTTCTTGTTCTTTCCCACCTTCCAAGCCTCCCAACTTCTATCATCCTCGTAATAGCAGCGAGTGGTTCCGATCCCTTGATTCCCCGTCGGCCGCCACCCGAATGGCGCGTTTTCCCGGAACCGGGCACTCGTGTTCGCAAACACCGCAGCCGATGCAATGTTCGGGATCAACATAGGGCTGTTGAAGCCTTATCTGAATTTCAACGGGACTCCCCGGCGGTGGCGGTGATTCAAAGGGTAGCCCGTCGGCAATTTTCAAACCTCTTTCCCAGCTGCTGACAATTCGCCGCGGGCGATGGTCTGCAGATGTCGGGACCACACAGTAATAATCGCCGGTGGCAAATTGGTCCGCTCCGGGAGCGGTTGCTTGAAATTCAATATACATGGCATCGGCCCTTGCCACCATCAGTTCGGCACCGGTGTCAATCGTGTTAAAAGCTTGCCGGGTTCGGATTGCCTTGGGGCTGACCGGGCAATTCTCCTGGCATACAATGCAGGGTCTGTCCATGGCCCAGGGTAGACAGCGGCCGCGATCAATGAAAGCTGTGCCGATGGTAGTCGGTCCCTTATCGTCAAACCGGTTTCTCCCCAGCCGTTCGTCGAGACTGATGGGCCGGATGGCTGCCGTCGGGCACAGATGGCCGCAGGCAATGCAATTGAACTGACACCCGCTGGTGCCGATGCGAAAATTAAGCACCGGTGTCCACAACCCTTCAATCCCGCCTTCCAGCCCGGCCGGATGAATCACATTGGTGGGGCAAATGCGCATGCACTGACCGCATTTGATACACCTTGAGAGAAACTCTTTTTCGGGCAGAGCACCGGGCGGACGAACCAGATTGGGGTTCCAGTTGGAGCTCAGATTTCCGCTCACCCGCAGCATTGGAATGACGGCGGCCCCCGAGACCGCCGAGACCAGAAATTGCCTGCGAGACAAATCCGGTGTAACGGTTTCACCGGAGGCTGAAGGTGTACTTTGATATGTCATCAACCCGTGCCGGCAATCATCCAGGCAGTTCATGCAAAGGATACATTCATTCCATCTGATCCGGGAGGTGGGGCTGCAGGCGCTTTCGCAGTATTTTTGGCAAAGACGGCAATCAACACATTCATCCCTGATTTTACCGATTCGCCACAGGGCAAAACGACTCAACACCGCAAAAAGTGCGCCTGCCGGACAGATAAACCGGCAGTAAAAACGGGGTATCATCAGATTTAATAATATCGCAGCCAAGAATACCGCTGCAACCAGCCAAGTGCCGTCATACATACGTGGAACAGTGGTAAGCTTTAACGCGGTTTGATCGATGAGCGGCAGAACAATGAGATTAATTGAGCGATACACCAGCGGAATGGGATCCAGCAAACCAATTTGAAGAGATGCCGCGGCTGTTTGATCTCTATTAAATATTGTGTTTAGCAGCAGCCAGGCGACTATGAAACCTAAAAACAAAAAAACCGCCTTAATTGAATTCTTTCGGCCTTGACGCACGGCATAGATCCCAATCGAAAGCATTGCGGCCAATAGCAGGATTCCGAATAGCCACAGGTTGTTTGCAGGCAGAAGAATGAAATCAATTGCCAGCTCAAGGGTTGAAATGGTCAGCAAAAAAGTCAGGATCCAGTATTTGATGGATTGTGCCGGACGATAACGATTGAGCTCTATTTTGGCGGCAGCAGTTTTTTTACGGTTGGCCACGAACCCCACGAACTGGTGAATGGTACCGAAGGGACACACCCAGCCGCAGAAAAACCTGCCAAAAATGATGGTTAGGACAACGGTGGCAACTCCCCACAGCAGGCCCGCATACAGGGTGCGGGTGCTCAGCAAGGTGGCCATTCCGACCAGTGGATCCAGTTGAATGATCCAGTTTACCGGCCAGCCGCGAAGCTGCCACCATTGATCACCGAGGGTCGTGACCACGCAAAACCATAAAAACAGGATCAAGAAAAAAGATTGGCAGATTTGTCGGGTGGTTATGATGTTCATGATTCGGGTTCAGGGTTCAGGGGTTCAGGGGTTCAGTGTTCCGGGTGCAAGGTTCTGGTGTCAGGTTTCAGCCCAGCCGCCGGCTAAAAAAACGGCCAGTCAAATCGAAAAAGAAACTTTACAGTCTCATACGAGAGCTGCGGGGCGAGGACTTAGCTCATCCTTCGGTTCGTTCTCGTCGTCGTCCTCGTACTCGTTCTCGATCCGTTTGGCAAAGGGTTTGACCCGCTATCGTTTTCGATTACGAGGACGAGCACGACGACGAGGACGATTTAAACACCTTACGTATGGCGAGCCAGGGTGGTCGGCCCCACTTTGATTTTGCCATATCCTGATGAAGTTTCATACAAGGTGTCAGTATAGTATGGAGTTCGGGTGTCAGAAGCAATAATCGCGTGGTTGAGAGCCTGATTTTTGAAACTTGATTTCAATAGGCATACTTTTTATAGTTCCTCTGAACAGCTTATCAATTGTTTAGCTCGCTTCATATAGAATTCGATCTACACCCTGGATACCCAGATGATTTTTGGTTGTTCTCATTCTCCTGACACCTGACACCTCTAACATATTCATATCGCTATCCTCTTTTACGCTATGAACTCTGCTCTCTGCGCTATAATGACAATTCCACCGGTTTCAGTGAACGATAGTCGGCAGTTCCAAGTCCGGCTGCTTCAGCCATGCCGATGAATGGGAGATCGTTGGACCTTCTATTAAGTAATGTCGCTCCAAACGCATCCACAGCCACCTGGTCGGTGCCAACAATCATCGTATTGGTCTGCTTGAGGTCTGACAGACTGCCGCCGGTGGGTCCATTGGTCATCATGCTCATGGTTCCGTCCAGGATCACCAGGGACGGGTTTACCATCATGGCCAGTTCCATGATAATGGTATTGATATCCTGATGAAAAATGTTGCGGCGACCCCCCAGAAGGCCGTACCAGTTTTTCATGACCATGGATGCGCCGCTGCGATGGTGATCCTTGACCGGCGCCATACCGATAATTTTGGTGATATCTACCAAAGGTTCGTAAAGGACCGGCCTGTTCCGGATTAATTTCGCCCGCGGTACGGTCAGGGACTTAAATAATTCAGCGCGCGGCAATATGACTTTGGCGCCGGCACCACGGGCGGCTTCGGCTATCCCGGTCAGGTTAAAGCAGCTGGCAGGGTCATTGATGGGATTATCCGTTACCACAACCGATGCAGCACCCGCCCCATAACAAAGGGCCGTCATTTCAGCGATGATTGCCGGATGGGTGGTTGCCGATAACATGGCCGGAGATGCAAAGGCGGCATTGACTTTGAGCAACACGCGATCATCTTTTTTAATAAACGTTTCAATACCGCCCAAGGATTTTAAGGCCAGGCGCAAAGTGGCAACCCTGTCCTGTCCGCGGACGACACTCATTTTAGCTTCCAGGCCCTCAATGGAAAAATCCGGCAAGCGAATGTCTGAATGATGTTCCCCCGGCCGGCCGGGGCCCTTGGTATCATAAAACGAGAAACCTGCGGCACCGGCAGCGGCTATGGAGATCCCGGCTTTTGCAGATCGGGCCAGAAATTGCCGTCTGTTCAAAACACTGCTGCGCGGGTCAGGATTCACCGTTCACCTCTCATTTTGGGTGATGAAAATTACCTTGTACGTGGGTTGAAATTGATTGACACGTTTAGTCGAACAAGCGGCATGTACGGAGCGACGCTTCCCCACAGGGGCCATTTCTTTTGAGTCTAGTCTCGAACGAGGCTTAGCTCTTTATACAGCCGGATTGCCAGTTTTTTTGCCTGGGCGATGGTTACCGCTTCCCGAACGCCGGCCATATATGCACCGTAGAAAAAAATGATTTCATAGGTATCCATGATTTCCACCAGTTGCGCATCCTTGATCGGAAGCTGGGTTTCAATGGCCTGTCCGCCGAAATTTACCAAGAAATTGCGGTACCCGGTGGACAATTTTTCAGCATCATCGACCGACTGCCGGCGCGAGAAATACGCCATCAGGACGGCACCATCCAGTTCATATTCGGCGGTGTACACATTGTCCAAACCTTCATAACCGAAGGCATCCGATGAGATTAAAGCAATGCTGTCTGCAACAAGATCCTGTTGCGGGAACAGCTCCATTTCATTGATGGCGGCAGTTTCTGTACGGGTGTTGCGGATGAATCTTGTGGCCAGCTGTTTCATGGGTTGTACCACCTGCCCGGATGCTTCGGATGCAATTATCTCGACATAATAACTGCCATGAACTAAAAAAAGAGCATTGGATGTCTGGTAAGAATGCAGTGTTATATCCAGCGGAACTCCATCTTCCCGTCGCTGGGTGCTGAACACCGAAAAAGCATTATGACCGTTGGTCATGTCATACACAAAGACTTCTATCCACAGATCAGACGCACGTTCATCTTTAAAACGCTGACTGACCAGACGGGCAAAACCAGCAGATAAATATAACTCCGCCTTACCATTGATTTTATCGGAAAGATTCTGAGCGTCAAAAATCTCGCTGGCTGTTAGGGGCACCAGGCCTTGTGGCAAAGGTAGAAAGGATTTGTCGGAAGACGGTGGGTAAGATCGGCTGATTTTGTCTGCCGTCGATAAAAAGGCATCTTTTTTCAACACCGCCGGATTGTAGCGGTACTGAGCTATAATCACTCCAGCCCCGATAATGATGAGGATGGTTAGTATGGTCAGACTCGACAATGTTTGCCAACTGCTGATGTGTTTGTTTTCCAGAATCATATAAGCCCCAGAATATGCGGATAATCTGGTAATAACCAATTGAGTACCGAATCAAATGGAATACGTAGGCGTTCACAGTTTCAAAAGGTTCAAGGTTGCATTCTCGTCCCTGGACTGCATTTGGGATGCGTATTTACGAGAAAAGCGTCAGTTTCGTCAGGCCTAATCCAAAATTCGGCGCCAAATTGGCAATTATTTGGGGAAATGAGCATTTTTAACAAGGACTTCGGCTTAAATGCCTTCTTTGTCCTTAACCCCCTGGCCCAGACCTGATTTTACGTTGCTCAATTATTTATATTCATATTTGGGCGCCTGACACGGACCGTAATATGATTCTATAAGTCGCACTCTCCGAGGCGTAGGCTATGAGGTCTAGACTACGAGCCGGAGGCCAGGGCGGGCTGAACGGTGAACCCTGAACCTGTGACGGTTATGGTTTACCTTTGAGACATTGAAGGTGTCTGGGGGTGCCGGTGAAGGCTTTACTCGTTTATTAGTGATACAATGTGCCATCATAGTGCAAGGAGCATGGGGTGTCAAATGGAAAGGAAACTTTAAAAGCACCCAAATTTCACATCGGTATCACAGATCAAGCCTCCCTCATCAACCTTGACCCTATGGGTATCGGTATTATTATGCCCTAAGGGCTCACTCAAAACTTCACATTTTGGATGTCGATCCATCCCGTCCGGCGGCGTTGCGGAAGCTCGAAATATGCTTGATATTCCTGTGCTTCCGCGTCTTGCCGGCCGGGCGCCTCAACTCCCAAAATCGTGAATTTTTTTCTTCATGAACCCTTAACGTCAATTTTCCGGCAATATGTTATCAGAACCTATAACTTCAGACCTCATAAGTTACTATGAAAATAGCTC
>PVMK01119469.1_pt1 | contig 33220 bp, 29 predicted proteins | sample 1853481 | NCBI WGS metagenome assembly PVMK01 (sample SAMN08533507, study PRJNA380276) | Marine sediment metagenome, whole genome shotgun sequencing project.
GGGCTATATCGGCACCCCCGGCACGACTCGAACGTGCAACCTACGGATTAGAAGTCCGTTTTGCCGCGAAGCCGTGACCTGCGGAAACGGCTGAAACCCTTGCCGGAACTGGCCATCACTATTCAATGCGTGGAAACGAGATACGCTGCGGAATGGTACGCGCTTGGGCCAGGTTCGGCCCAAGGACTTCTAATGGACTTTCGAGTTGCTATAGCCTTTACGTACCAAGGGTTTACCGCGTGAGACTGGAGATCCACAACTTCTCCCGAATCGCGTCCTGAGCGCGTCCTGGGAGGAGTTGTGGAACGGCGTCCACTTCGAGGGCTGCGATTCGGGCGGTTGTTGGCACGCCCGGGTTTGCGCGTGTGTGCCGAGTTCAGTTCATACCTGGTACTTGGCCGGCATCGTCAATGAGCTCCAGTCGGGCGCGACATAGTCACCCTGAGGTTGCCGCTCAGGGAGGTGCAGAGGAGGCCGCGTGAGATCGCCGTAGGGGATCTGATCGAGGAGGTGGCGAATGACGCTCAGCCTGCCGGCCTTCTTGTCGTTCATGTCCACGATGACCCACGGTGCCCATTCCGTGCTCGTGTGCTCGAACATGACGTCTCTGGCCCGGGAATAGTCAACCCACCTGGATCGAGCCTCGAGATCCATTGGGCTTAGTTTCCACCTGCGCTTCGCGTCCGTGTTGCGTCGTTGGAATCGTCTCTCCTGCTCGTCGTCACTCACATGGAGCCAGTACTTGATGAGGATGATGCCGTCTTGCACAAGCTCCTCCTCGAAACGGGGTCCGAGATCGAGGAAACGCTCATATTCTGCGTCACTGCAGAAACCCATGACCTTCTCCACTCCAAGCCTGTTGTACCAACTTCGGTCGAAGAGCACCATCTCACCGCCAGCAGGAAGGTGAGGGACATACCGTTGGAGATACCACTCGGATCTCTGGCGGTCCGTTGGTGTCGGGGTTGCAACGGTTCTTACGACGCGCGGATTGAGGCGTCGGGTGATGGTCTTGATGGTTCCACCTTTACCGGCCGCATCTCGCCCTTCGAAAATGACGACGACTCGCAGCGCTTGATCGACTACCCACGCCTGGAGCTTGGCGAGTTCAGACTCGAGGTGGCCCAGCTCCGCGTTGTACTGCTTATTCTTCATGGCTCCCTTGTCGTTTCGGTGAGGCCATCCTACGTCTGAGCAAACCCACTATTCAGGATTACATCGGAAGTACATGCGCCTGTCGTTGATGGACACACAATGCATCACCTGTCTGTCTGAGATTGCATCTCAGACGCCGTGTACCGGCAACTCAAACTTGACGCCTCACGAACCTAAGAACAGGGTCCGGGAGGACAACCAGGAACGCCTCGCGAGTCCACGCGGCCAGCCCAAATCCTGTACAGCTGGCTCTTTTGGGAAAGTCACTCCCGAACCCTGACAACAACGCTACGACCCATCGCCGCACTCCGCCAGCGGTTCATCCCGACGCGCCCCAAAACACCCACTTGACACAAAGAGTGCCGTTTGCGCACTTGCTCAGGGTTCCTAGTGAGTCACTCACATCGCGGTCCTTGCGGGCAAGGCCGGGGATCATTGCTAGGTGGTATGAGCGACCCATCCAAAATGCAAGCGGACCGGTGAAAGTGAAGCGGCGTATGTGCGTGTTATCCGGATGACTTCGAAAGACGGATCGACTGACTCACGTTATGTCAGCCCGATTCGGTGGCGTACCCCATCTGCTGCCAGGCACTGGTCCCTCCGGGCGGTGTGACCTGATACGAGCCTGCCCACCTAGCGGTGTGGCCCTACCCAGTCCTGTCCACCCAACCCACAAGCTCCTTGACAAAACAACGAACATACGAGACTCAATATGCGCTGCCATAGCGAGTTGCTGTGAGTTACTGCAACGGCTTCGACAGCTACTCAGGTGCTTGGCACTTGCAGCCCAGCGATGGCCCATCTTGGCTCGTTGGCAATGTGTTGGCATGGGGCATGGGGCACGGGAACGCATGTTCAAACGTGGTGACCTGTGGTCAAGCTACCTTGAGCAAATCCCCCATTACTCCACGTTTCTCCCCACGGAAGCACACGGCTCCGGACGCTTCCTCGGACTTCTAATCCGTAGGTTGCACGTTCGAGTCGTGCCGGGGGTGCTCAGAAGCCCAAGAAGTGGACGCGGGGTCCCAGCTCCTGTCGCACTTTGACGACATCCGTGACAAAGCGAGTCACTGCATCGTGGGCTCGGTAGACTTCCGGCGAGTGCTGGCGCGACCCCGATAATTGCGGTGGAATCGCCCGCGCTTACATGGTGGCCGTAGCTCAGTCCGGTTAGAGCACCTGGTTGTGGTCCAGGAAGTCGCGGGTTCAAATCCCGTCGGCCACCCCAGTTCCGCGTTCTCCTCCTCACGACAGAGGGGGAAGCGCGGATACATGCGATGTCTAGGAGTGAACGTGCAAACCGAGGTCAAGGAATCCGGAAGGTTCGAGAGGACGTTGACCGTCCATCTCGAGGACGAAGAGCTTGCAGCGGCCAAGAAAAGGGCCGCTGCCAAGATCTCGAGAAACCTGAAGATCAAGGGCTTCCGCCCCGGCAAGGCACCGCTCCAGGTCGTGGAACGACACGTCGGTGCGGACTATCTGCGCTCAGAAGCCGTGGAGGAAGCGATCCAGAACATCGTTCCAGAAGCAATCGATGAGGCTGGCCTCGAGCCGGTGACTGCGCCATCGATTTCGGCGATCAGAGACGACAACGAAGACGGCACCGTCGAGATCGACATCGTCGTGACGCTCTGGCCCGTCCTTGATGCTCTACCTGAATTCGGGGACATCGAGATCGAGGTCGAGAACCCAACAGTCACACAGGAGGAGATCACCGAGCAGGTGGACGCGCTCCGTGAACAGTTCGCCGAACTTGTTGACCATGAGGGCGACCTGTCGGATGGCGACTTTGCACTCATCGACATCGCCGTCGAACATGATGGGGAAGTGGTCGAGTCCGCCGGTGCGAAGGACCTCATGTACGAGATCGGATCGCAATCATTCTTCGAAGGAGTTGATGTACTCCTCGTGGACGGCGCCGTCGGCGCAACCGTCACCGGTGAAGGCACACTTCCAGAGGGCTATTCGGACAAGGGTGGCGAGGACGTCACGCTGACGATCACCATCAAAGAAGGCAAGAAGAAGAACCTCCCGGAACTCACGGACGAGATGGTCGAGGATGCGACCGAGTTCGAGACAACAGCTGAGCTGGTCGAAGCGATCGAGACCAACATGCTTGCCTACAAGGTGCACACGCAGCGAACCGTCCTCAGGGACAAGGTTGTCGAATACGTTGTCAACGAAGTCGAGTTCGATCTTCCTGAAGCGCTTCTCAGCGCAGAGGTGGATGGCCGTGTGAGGAGCCTCGTCGCACGTCTCAAGGAGAGCGACATCTCGATTGAGGACTATCTCAATATCATCGGCCAGGACGAAGCCACGTTCATCGCAACAACCAGTGCCGAAGCGGAGCGGGCACTCTCCATGAGGATCATCCTCGAATCGATCTCAGCCATCGAAGGCTGGGAGGTGGAGGATGACGAGCTCATCGACCACGTCGGGAGTCTCCTCAGCGTCTCTGAGGAGGAAGCGGCCAGAGTTGTGGATGGCTGGACGGCAGATGGTCAAGTAGAGGCACTCACCGGTGATATCCTCCGCGAACGGGCCCTCGCCAGTCTCGTCGATTCCGCAACAGCGGTCGACTCTGATGGGAACCCCGTCGATCTGACTCCGGTCGTGATCGAGCAAGAACAAGAGAAGAACGAGGATGAACCCGAGGCCGAACAGGTTGAGGGAACCTCCGAGGCGTCCGATACTGATCAGGACGCCGTAGATGAGTCTGAGGAGCAAGGATGAGCTATCTGGTCCCAACCGTTGTCGAGAACACCCCTCGTGGCGAGCGTGCCTTCGACATCTACAGCCGTCTTCTCAAGGACCGCATCGTGTTCCTCGGAACACCGATCGACGATGGCGTCGCAAACATCATCATGGCCCAGCTTCTTCACCTCGAGGGTGAGGATCCTGACAAGGACATAAACCTCTACATCAACTCACCGGGCGGTTCCACAACGGCACTGATGGCGATCTACGACACCATGCAGTACATCAAGCCGGAGGTATCGACCATGTGCATGGGTCTCGCTGCCTCGGCAGCTGCCGTTCTTCTCGCCGCAGGCGCAGAAGGAAAGCGGTTCGCCCTGCCACACAGCAGGATCATGCTCCACCAGCCACACATCTCCGGCCTCGGCGGCCAAGCAACGGACATCGAGATCCACGCACGCGAGATCCTCAAGACCAGGGAAGACATCAACGAGATCCTTGCCGAGCACACGAAACAGCCCCTAGAGGTGGTCCAGGCGGACACCGAACGCGATTTCTGGCTCGGTGCTGTCGAGGCAGTCGAGTACGGTGTCATCGATTCCGTGCTTGCAGGTCGTAAACTCGAATCCGTCGAGAGCTAGGGAGCGATAGCTTGGCGAAGTACGAAGGATCCGAACTGCTCAAATGCAGTTTCTGTGGGAAGTCCCAGAAACAGGTCAGGAAACTGATTGCAGGTCCGGGCGTCTACATCTGTGACGAGTGCATCGAGTTGTGCAACGAGATCATCGAAGAAGAACTCTCCGACATCGAAGAGGTCAGTTTCACGGAACTCCCCAAGCCACACGAGATCTACGGGTTCCTCGATGAGTACGTCGTCGGCCAGGATCAGGCGAAGAAGGTTCTCTCCGTCGCGGTATACAACCACTACAAACGAGTGCGCGCAGGTCAGCGCTCAGTCGATGACGAGGTCGAACTCCAGAAGTCCAACATCCTCATGATCGGGCCCACCGGCTCGGGCAAGACGCTCATGGCCCAGACTCTCGCCAGGCTTCTGAACGTACCGTTCGCGATAGCGGACGCCACAGCCCTCACCGAAGCCGGGTATGTCGGTGAAGACGTTGAGAACATCCTCCTCAAGATCATCACCGCTGCAGATTTCGACACGAAACGTGCAGAGCAAGGGATCATCTACATCGATGAGATCGACAAGATCGCCCGCAAGGCTGAGAATCCCTCCATCACGCGTGACGTGTCCGGTGAAGGGGTCCAGCAGGCCCTGCTGAAGATACTTGAAGGGACGGTCGCTTCTGTGCCTCCCCAGGGAGGCAGAAAGCACCCTCACCAGGAGCTCATCCAGGTGGACACGACGAACATGCTGTTCATCGTCGGCGGCGCATTTGCCGGACTCGAAGAGGTCATCAGCAAGCGGGTCGGCGACAAATCCGTCGGTTTCGGAGCAGATGTACGGTCCAAAGAGGAGATTCGCCCATCGGAACTCATCGATCAGGTGATGCCCGAGGACCTCATCGGGTACGGGCTGATACCCGAATTCATCGGTCGACTCCCCGTCATGACCACGGTTGCAGACCTCGACAAGGAGTCCCTTGTTCGTGTCCTCACCGAGCCGAAGAATGCCATCGTCAAGCAGTACCAACGGTTCTTCGAGATGGATGGAGTCGAGCTCGTGATTACCGACGAAGCCCTCGAAGCGATCGCTGAACAGGCGATGAAGCGCGGCACGGGTGCCCGCGGCCTGCGGGCCATCATGGAGGAAGTCCTCCTCGACACGATGTACGAACTGCCCTCTCGTACAGATGTGGCCAGGGTTGTGATCGACGGTGACGTCGTCCGGGACCGTGTCAATCCGACATTGGTGCCGATCCAGGACCTTGTCGAGTCCGATATTCCTGAAGAACGCTCCGCCTAGCAGGGGCGCTCGCGTCACGATCATGGAGGTGATCCGGTGAGTCGAGCCTGGCCGGACTGCGCCAAGGTTGCGTTCATCGGATCGCACGGAATCCGAAAGACGACCGCAGTACATGCGTTCGCAAACACGATGCAGCGAGCAGGCCGCTCCGTTGAGCACGGGCGCGAGGTTGTGCGAGACAACCCGCTCGGCATCAATGAGTCTGCCACCGGTGAGGCTCAGCTCTGGGTGATCGTGTCACAGATCCGCCAAGAACTCAGGCTGTCACGCAACTCCGAAGTCCTTGTTCTCGATCGTGGCGTGATGGATAACTATGCCTACTACCTGCGAGCGAGCTCGGGAGAGGACCCCTTCGATGTCGGACCGCTTGTGGCCAGGTGGTCAGAGACCTATGACATGGTCGTGAGGCTGCGGCCGGACATCGCGCTGCGCGAAGACGGCGTGCGTTCGACCTCAGACGATTTCAGAAACGAGATCGAATCGATTCTTGACGATCAGCTTCCGGGACTTGTCGCCGAGCGGCGGCTTGTCGAGTATGACGCGTCGACCATCAACGACACCTTCGACTGGTGGCCCGTGGCCGAACGCCTTGCAGGCCTCATGGAGCAGCCGCTATTTGCCGACGGAGTTCCGAAACGTAAGGCCCGCCGCGTGCGGGCGGAGAAACCGGAGGTCCCACAGCTCGAGATGGAGATCTGAACGTCGCTTTCTGCGCCGTCAGTTCGTCAACTACGCTTCTCGCCATGGCACATCCTTATCCGACCTATGCGGGTACCGAGAGGGAGACGCTGGCCGCGTACCTCGATTACTACCGAGAGCTGATGATCGACAAGGCCGGGGGATTGACACGTGAGCAGATGAACACCCGCCTCATGCCGTCGACGTTGACGCTCATCAACCTCATCCACCATCTTGCGATCGTCGAGCACTGGTGGTTCCACGAGTTCTTTGCCGGCAACGACCCTCTCGAGCCGTGGGCGTCGATCGATTGGAAGAAGGACCCCGATTGGGAGTTCAACATCTCGCCGGAGCTGGAGCCAGCGCTGATCATCGAGCGATACCGCGAAGCGATTGAGTTGTCCCAGCGCGTTATCGATAGTGCAGAGACAGTGGAGCAACTATCCGTGAGGGATCGCGATGGAGAGCACCGGTCGCTTCGATGGATCCTCGTCCACATGATCGAGGAGACGGCCAGACACGCAGGCCACGCCGATCTCATCCGTGAATCGATCGACGGCGCCACGGGCGACTTCAGGGACGAGTGAGCTCAATGGTCCTTTCGCGAGATAGGGCATCGCTTTGATGGTGAATCAGGCCGGCGCTTTCACGTTCTGACCGCCTTGCCAGATGTGGGTGACGTGGTTGGGATCGCCCCAGCCCGAGTTGTCTTCGATGGGGTTGAAGTCGATGGCGATCACGTCTGCGTCGTAGCCATCCCGCAGCTGACCGGAGAGAGGCGCCTGCGGCCCAAGTGTGTCCGGTCCGTTCGCTGTTGCCGCCTCGATCGCTTCGAGGGCGGTCATGCCCGCATCCTGGAGCAGTTTGATCTCCAATGAGTTCCGCCCGTACTCGTCGCCACTCACGAAAATGTCTGTTCCCATCGCTATCTTGACGCCCTTCGAGATAGCCAGCTTGATCGCCGTTGCTTGATGACCGGACACCATCACGATCTTCTCGTAGGCATAACGCGGCATGACGTGCTCCATGGACAGCAGCAGATCGACGACGAATCGTGTGGGGACGTAGATCGCCCCATTCTCGACCATGAGGTCGGCGGCCTCTTCGTCCATGTAGGAACCGTGCTCGATCGTCTGGACACCTGCGCGCAGTGCAGCCATGATCCCTGGCTTGCCATGACAGTGGGCTGCGACGTACCGCTCAGCTCTCCCAGCTTCTTCGACGATGGCCACCAGTTCCTCGTGGGAGAATTGCTGGTGGATCGGGTGGTCGACCTCTGACATCACGCCACCGGATGCGCAGATCTTTATGATTCTGGCGTTCTTCCTGAGATTGGTCCGCACTGCCTTCAGGACCTCAGGGACGCCATCTGCGAGGATCCCCAGGCCGGGGACGGCGTGCATGAACTCGAGCGGGATGCTGTGTATGTCGCCGTGGCCACCCGTCGTCGAGAGAACGGCGCCGGCGCCGTACACCGTTGGGCCCTGGACCCGACCGGAAGCGATCGCCGGTTGGATATCGAGTCCATAACCGCCGACTTCTCTCACAGATGTCACTCCGCCCATCAGTGTTCGCTGGAGGTCTCCAACTGCCCTGGCGGCGAGACGTGGCACGGGCTCGGTCAGCAACGCGATGAGATCAGGTTCCTCCATGCCGACGAAGTGGCCGTGGCACTCCCACAGCCCGGGCATCACGGTCGTAACCGTCGAGATGTCGGCATCAGGCGTGTCCGGTGCGCTGACCGCCTCACCGGCGTAGACGATCGTGCCGGTCTCGAGGACGACAACCCCATCCGATATCGGTTCGCCACGTCCCGGAATCAGCAGGTCAGCTTCGATGCGTACCGTCATTGCCTCCTTGTTCCTGTCGCGCGAACATACCCGAAACGGCATCGCTCTGGCGATGGCTCGTCATCTGTTGGCCCCATGGATGTGTCTTGCCCGCATGGGTCGAACGGCCTACGTTGTAGCCGAGCACATTGCTTGGTCCGGGTGAACCGGCGGATCGACACCAGAGACAGGAAGGCAGAGCCCGGGGATGGGTCCCCGGGCTCATCGCTTCGGTACACTGCATCTCCTGAGGCTCCCGTGAGTGAAGGCCGTGATGAACCAAACGTATCAACCAGACGACGTCGAAGCGCGCTGGTACTCGATATGGGAGGAGTCCGGGTCCTTCCGGCCCGAGGTCAATCCCGATGGCGAGCCGTACAGCATCGTCATCCCACCTCCCAACGTCACTGGCGTGCTCCATACAGGTCACGCACTTGACCATGCGATGCAGGACATCCTCGTTCGCCGCAAGCGGATGCAGGGATACGCAGCGCTCTGGCTCCCTGGGACGGATCACGCGGGAATCGCCACCCAGAACGTCGTCGAGCGGGAGCTTCGCAAAGAAGGTATGACACGTCACGATTTCGGCCGTGAGAAGTTCATCGAACAGGTATGGGCATGGAAGGCGAAGTCTGGGAACACCATCTCCACCCAGATGCGAAAGCTCGGCGACTCGACCGACTGGTCGCGGGAGCGGTTCACGTTCGACGAGGGACTCAGCGTCGCGGTCCGGAGAGTGTTCGTGACTCTCTACGACGAGGGCCTCATGTACCGCGCCACCAGGATCATCAACTGGTGCCCACGCTGTCACACCGCCTTGTCAGAGATTGAGGTCGAGCATGAGAATGACCCCGGGGAGCTCACCTTCATCAAATACCCGTTCAAGGACGGTTCGGGTCACATCACCGTCGCCACGACCCGACCAGAGACGATGCTCGGTGACGCCGCGGTTGCCGTGCACCCGGAAGATGAGCGCTACAAGGACGCAATAGGGAGAACCTTGCTGCTGCCCATTCTCGACCGCGAGATCCCGGTGGTGGCAGACGAAGCCGTTGACCGCGAATTCGGGACAGGTGCTGTCAAGGTGACGCCAGCCCATGACCCACTTGACTTCGACATCGGTCAGAGACACGACCTCGAACAGATCATCATCATCGACACGGAGGCCAACATCACAGCGGCCGGTGGACCGTACGTCGGCATGGATCGATTCGAGGCACGTGAGGCCGTGCGGTCGAAGTTAAGAGAACTGGAGCTTGTCGAAAACGTCGAGGAGCACCCGCACTCAGTCGGACACTGCTCGCGCTGTCATACCGTCATCGAACCATTGCTCTCGCTCCAGTGGTTCGTCAAGGTTCAACCCCTCGTGGGTCCGGCAATCGAGGCTGTCAAGAACGGCGATACCACCTTTCACCCTCGCAGTTGGGAGAACAGCTACTTCCACTGGATGGAGAACCTCAGGGACTGGACGGTGAGTCGTCAGCTCTGGTGGGGTCACCGTATACCTGCTTGGTACTGCGGCGCCTGTGGAGAGACAATAGTTTCGGTAGACGATCCGACCGACTGCTCATGCGGTTCGATTGATCTGGTGCAGGACGAAGACGTTCTTGACACATGGTTCTCGTCTGCACTGTGGCCGTTCTCAACGCTTGGTTGGCCGGAAGAGACGGATGATCTTGCCAAGTTCTACCCGACGAACGTACTCGTCACCGGCTTTGACATCATCTTCTTCTGGGTTGCACGGATGATGAAGATGGGTATCCACTTCACTGGTGAAGTGCCGTTCCCGGACATCCTGATACATGGAATGGTGCGTGATACCGAAGGCAAGAAGATGTCAAAATCAGCAGGCAACGCACTCGATCCGATCGAGCTCATCGATGAGTACGGCGCCGACTCGCTCAGACTCGCGCTCATCCAGGCCGCAGCGCCCGGGCACGACATCCCTTTGAGTGTTGACTCGATCGATGCCGCCCGGCGCTTCGGGAACAAGCTCTGGAACGCCGTGCGCTTCGTCGTTGAGTTCATGGATGTCTCCGACGTTCCCTTCGAAGGCGGCTACCCGGACGACCCGGGCCCAGAGGACGCATGGATCCTTTCGAGGCTCGGCTCGGTTGCCTCAGAGGTCGACAGGCTCATCGATGACTACAGACTGTCCGACGCATTTGCGGTTCTCTACAACTTTGCATGGTCAGAGGTCTTCGACTGGTACCTCGAGATGGCCAAGTCGATCAAGGAAGCCGACACCGACCGTCACAGAGCCATGCGCCAAACCCTCGGTGCCGTCACTCGTGACGTGTTGAAGCTCTTCCACCCTGTGATGCCGTTCATCACCGAAGAACTCTGGTCACATCTCGGTGATGGGGCAAAGCTTCTCATCGTCGCGCCGTGGCCGAAAGTGCCACCGCTCGAGGTTCCGGCGGAGATGGAATCGCTCCAGGGTGTCGTGACGGGGATAAGGCAGTTCAGGTCCCAGCATCAGATCGGACGAAAGGTCGACATGCCCGTCATCGTTGCCACGAAACAGAGCGATGACCTTCCGGCCTGGTGGTACTCACAGGTGGCATCACTCACCGGAGCGACACCTCAACCCGGTGCCCGCCCGGAGCCGATCACCGGTCACACAAGGATCTCGGCCAAGGGGGTTGAGACGTTCATAGCGCTCGAAGGGCTTGTCGATATCGAAGCTGAGAAGCCAAGGCTGGAGAAGGTGATCGGTGATCTCGAGGCGGGAATCGCAAGGTCGATGGGAAAGCTCGGGAATCCCAACTTCAGGGACCGTGCGCCCGCCGAGGTCGTCGCACAAGAAGAGAGCAGACTGGCTGAGCTGCAGGCCGAACTGGTCAAGCAGCAGCGTCAACTCTCGGAACTTGGTTGAGCGATGGCCGGACTCAGTGGTGTGCAGGTAATCAAGACACGCGACCAGGCCGAGGCGTTCCTTGATGATCGCATCGGCCACGGCGTCCAGCCGGGTCTCGAACGGATACGCGGTCTGCTCGAATTCATCGACAACCCGCAAGCCTCATATCCCTCGATCCATGTCGCTGGCACCAATGGGAAGACAACGATAACGCGTATGATCCAACAGATCCTTGGCGCACATGGGCTCGCGACCGGTGGTTTCACATCGCCACACCTCGGATCAGTGGAGGAACGGTTCACCCTTCATGGACTCACCCTCGGCGAGCAAGATTTCATCGATGCGGTTGCAGACATTGCGTGGTTCGTCGAGGCATACGAAGAGCAGGCCAACACATCGATCACGTATTTCGAGGTCACCGCAGCGTTGGCGTTCTCGATCTTCGCCAGCGCGGCAGTTGACGTGGCAGTTGTCGAGGTTGGCCTCGGTGGCAGGCTCGATGCCACGAACGTTCTCGACTCAGTAGTTGCAGTGATCACCGGTATAGATATCGACCATATCGAATTCCTCGGATCTGACGTTGAGCAGATCGCGGCGGAGAAGGCAGCGATCGTCGGCGAGAAGGGAACTCTCGTGTCTGGCCCCCTCCAGGCGAGTGTTGAGAGCGTCTTGGGGATGCGTGTCAGAGACATGGGAGCCAACTGGATCAGGACCGATTCTGACTTCTCGGTGCTTGATGCAACGATCGCTGTCGGCGGTCATCACGTGGCGATCGATGGCGTGTTCGGCCGGTACGATGATCTCTATCTTCCCATCCACGGCCGACACCAGGTCGACCATCTCGCCACCGCCATCGCCACATCTGAGATGTTCCTTGGGAGAGAACTCGATCATGAATCCCTCGATGTTGCTGTTGGTTCGATCACTGCGCCGGGGCGCCTTGAGGTCGTGAGCCGTCGCCCCGTTGTGATAGTGGACGGTGCTCACAACGTGCAAGGGTTCCGCGGTCTGGCATCGACGCTCGAAACCGAGTTTCCGGCAATCGAATGGCACCTTGTCCTCGGCGCCAGAGGTGAGCGAGATGTGAGGGACCTTGTCGCACCTCTCAGAGGCCTTATTGGCAAGGTGTACGCCACCGCCCCGGCAGACTCCGCCGCCATCGATCCCGAGACCGTGGCCACAGGTGCAGCTGACGCACTCGACGTCGATGCTGATTCGTTCCAAGAGGCCCGCGATGCACTTGCTCATGCCGCGGATGCTGCTGGAGCTGACGGTGGCGTCATCGTTGCAGGGTCCCTGTATCTCGTCGGAGAGGCGAGAGAACAGTTCGCGGCTCCGGAGGATCGCACTGCAGATGCGCACCGCAGGTTCGAGGCTGAGCGCTTCGACCATCTCGATGAAGTGGATGAAGATCCAGAGGCGTCGCACTGATCCTGTCACCGGTACCCTTGTGCCTCTCGCGATCGGTGATCGCATTTTTCCTACCCGGGAGATATGAGCAATGGCAATAGAGAACACCTTCGTCATGGTCAAGCCAGACGGTGTCGCGCGCGGCCTCGTTGGCGACGTCATTTCGAGGTTCGAGAGCAAGGGCCTCACGCTCGAGAGGATGAAGATGCTTGCCATCAGCGAAGACGTCGCGAGGCGTCATTATGCAGAACACACAGAGAAGCCGTTCTTCGGTGAGCTGGTTGCATTCATCACTTCTGGCCCTGTCGTGGCAATGGAGTGGTCCGGTGAATCCGCTGTCTCGGTTTCCAGGACGCTCATGGGTGGCACGGATCCTGCCCAAGCATCACCCGGAACGATCCGTGGCGATTTCGGTATCGTGATCACGCACAACATCGTGCACGGGTCCGATTCGGTCGGCAGCGCCGAACGCGAGTTGGAGATCTTCTTCGGTTGACCATCCTTATTGGGTCGATTGCGGGCCTTCTGGCTACACTCATCACAATCACGCCAGGAAGTTTTCTGTGAGCAACTTTTTGTCATTTGCCGGTAAGGACATGGCCGTCGACCTGGGTACAGCGAATACCCTCGTATTCGTGCGTGGCCAGGGCATTGTTTTGAACGAGCCCTCCGTTGTCGCGATCAACACACGCGACAACAAGCCCCTCGAGGTCGGTATGGCAGCAAAGAGGATGATCGGCCGTACTCCTTCCTACATTCAGGCCATTCGACCGCTCAGGGACGGTGTCATCGCCGACTTCGATGTCACAGAGAAGATGCTTCGCTACTTCATCGACAAGGTGCACACCGGCCGATTCGCCGCCCGGCCCCGAATCGTCATCTGCGTTCCCTCGGGGATCACTTCAGTTGAGCGCAGAGCTGTGGAGGAAGCCGCGTATCACGCCGGTGCACGCAAGGCGTACACGATCGAGGAGCCGATGGCGGCCGCGATCGGTGTTGGGCTCCCGGTCCATGAGCCGACAGGTTCGATGGTCGTCGATATCGGTGGCGGAACAACTGAGGTCGCGGTGATCTCTCTCGGTGGCATCGTGGTATCGAAGTCGATCCGTATCGGGGGCGACGAACTGGACGAGGCAATCATCCAGTGGGTCAAGAAGGAGTACTCCCTCATGCTCGGTGAACGAACCGCCGAGCAGGTGAAGATGGCCATCGGATCCGCATGGCCGTACGCTGATGAACCAGCTGCCGAGGTTCGTGGACGGGATCTCATCTCGGGTCTTCCGAAGACGATCGTGCTTTCGAGCGCCGAGGTGCGAGAGGCGATCGAGGAGCCCGTCGAAGCGGTCGTCGACGCCGTCAAGTACACACTCGACAAGACACCCCCCGAACTCGCAGCCGATGTGATGGAGCGTGGCATCGTCATCACCGGTGGCGGTGCCTATCTCAAGGGCATCGATATCAGGCTTGCCCATGAAACCGGTATGCCGATCGTGACTGTGGATCGCCCATTGCACAGCGTTGTACTTGGGTCGGGAGCATGCCTGGAGGAATTCGACATACTGCATGTCGTTCTCCAGTCGTCCGGACGCGCCTAGACGGGCGCCGCCCCCTTATGTTTTCCTCATCGGGTCGTCGAGTTGATCGGGTAACGGTCTTGTTCTTGTCGCTCGTGGCATTCGGATTCATCGTTGCCACGTTCGACGTTCGATCGTCGGGCGATGGCGTCGCCGAGGTTCTTCGGGAGGGCACTCAATCGATCTTCACGCCGCTGCAAGAGGCCGTCGACTTCGTGACTCGGCCTGTGGTCGGATTCGTTGATGGTGTTTCGAACCTTGCCGGTCTAAGAGATGAGAACGACCGCCTGGCCGACCGAGTTCGTGTGCTCGAGGCACAGGTCCAGGAAACCGAGGCTCTCGAAGAGCAGGTGATCCAGCTCGAGGCGATCCTTGGCCTCGAGGTGCCGGACGATCTTGCAACGGTTACGGCCAGGATTACAGCCTCGGGGCCATCGGCCTTCGACAATGTCCGCTACATCGACAAGGGCTCGAAGGATGGCATCGTTGCCGGCCAAGCCGTTGTGGATGAGGACGGGCTTGTTGGGCGCGTTGATCTTGTTTCTGCGGGAGCAGCAAGGATAAGACTCATCACCGATCCTGTCGTGTCTGTGGGTGTGCGCGTTCTGTCCACGAACGAGACAGGGATCATCACAGGGAGGAGCGACGGTCCGCTTCGTCTTGAGATGTTCCGTGCCAAAGAGGCCGTCAGCGAGGGCGACCGCGTCGTCACCGATGGCTCACGGCTTCCTCCGGGTATTGCCGTGGGAACCATCCGTGCATCGGCTGTCGCCGAGGTCGGGTTCGTGCTCCGGACCGATGTCGATCCAGCAGCCCGGTTGTCCCAGATCGACTTCGTGAAGATCATCGTTGGATGGTCGCCGATCGATGCAGGTTTACAAGATGGTGAAGACTTGCTCTCGACCACCGGTGGCAACTGATGAGCCGGTCACGCGTTGTGATCGCGCTTCTTGCTGTCCTTGTTGCGATCGTGCTCCAAACCACGCTCTTCTCGCCCGGCAGAATCCAACCTCTTGGAGTAGCCCCCGCCCTCGTGACGCTGGTCGTGATCGCCATCTCCACAAAGGTCGAGCCTGAGTATCTCCTGATGATCGGGTTCACGGTCGGGATCCTCATGGATCTCATCGGGAGCGGAACGCTCGGGCTGTGGGCCATGACCCTCACGGTGATCGCATATTCCGCAGGCAGGCTCAAAGGTCGTTTCAGCGACGGACCTGTATATATCGCAGCCGCCGTGGTCGGCTTGACAGTGTCTGGACAGTTTCTCTATGTACTGCTCGGAACCCTTTTCGGACAGGGCACGATTTCAGAGCCAGAGCTCGTGCGCAAGATCTTTCTACCCGGCGTATGGAACCTGATGCTCGCTCTGCCCGTTTTCTGGGTATTGGGAAGAGCGTTCAAGTCCAGGCCGGGTCGGTGGGCCGTATGAACAACTCGATGCGTATCGGCGTCGTTGGTCTTGTCTTCGCGGCCCTCTTTGGGGTACTTGGCCTCAGGCTTTGGACCATGCAGGTGACCGAGGTTCACGCATACGCTGAGCGTGCGGAGAAGCAACAGGTTCGAGTCGTCTCCACTCCTGCGCCCCGTGGAGATATCGTCGATGTCAACGGTATAAAGCTCGCAGGTACACGATCTGCCCTCGCAGCCGTTGTCGATCTTGCGCTTGTCGACAAGGATAAGATCGAGTCCCTCGCTGAGAACCTGGCCGCCTTTCTTGATGAACCGGCATCAGATATCGTTGAGCAGCTCTCTGAGGACAACCGCGGCGCTCAGATCACGGTCGCAAAAGACCTGACAGACGCACAGGCGACGTTCCTGCTCGAGCACAGGGAGGAATTCCCCGGAGTAACCGTCATACCCCAACCGATTCGAACGTACCCCCTTGGCGACCTTGCAGCTCACGTCCTTGGATACATCGGGCGTCCGAACGATGAGGACCTCGAACGCGATGACGTGGACCACAACGACTTCGTGGGAAGAGCCGGTGTCGAGAGGAGCTACGACGTTCAGCTCCAGGGCGCAGAGGGCATCGTGCAGTACCGCGTCGATGCCAGACGAAAAGTGCTCTCTCTTGACGGGGAGAGGCCGCCAACGGCTGGAGGAAGCCTGAGACTCACTATCGACTCCCAGGTGCAGGATCAGCTCCAGGAATCGTTGAGGGATGGCCTTGACCACGCCAGGCGTCTTGAGATGGAAGAGCGTGCCGAGGAGTTGGCAACCCGCTCCCGTCCCACGAGGCTCGCGGATGCACTCTCTGAAGCCCGTCAGGAAGCAGCAACGGATCCTGAATCCTCAACGGATACGAATGCAACCGATGCGGCTGTCGGGGTGGATGACGATGACGTTGCTCGTGCAGTGGAACCGATCACGGTGGATCCTGCCGAGGTGCTCGGGCCCCTGTATCCCGGTTTGCCGATAGACAGAGATGGGGTGTGCGTGCCTGTCCAGCGAGTAGTGATCCCTCTCGGTGGTGAGGGCACGCTCTCCGGAGTCGAGCCACGATTCATTCGTGTCGACTCGATCGCAGAGATGGACGGAGAGCTTGTGGCAACCGTGACGATCGCAGGTGTCAAGACCTCGGTCCAAGCCAATGATTGGGTTGACGATGAAAGACAGGTGCTGCAGGTTCTCCAATTGTCTGAAGACGAGATCGTCCTGTGGCACAAGGATCCGTGGTGTCCGGTTCGTGCGACAGGTGTGATTCTCGATCCGAACGACGGCTCGGTCATCGCGATGTCATCGTTCCCCACGTACGACCCGACGATCTTCGTTGACGGTCTGAGTACCGAACAGTGGGCTTCACTCGGGACCGTGTCCGCATTCCAGAACTTCGCCGTTCAGGGCCTCTACGCACCCGCGTCTACCTTCAAGGTTGTTCCCTACGTGCTCGCGGTTGAAGAAGATTTCTATCCGCTTGATCGTGGTCGAGGCGACAAGGAGGTCGACGAGGACAGCCACGAGACGCCGGCTCCGCTGCGTAGCGATACCGATGAGTACTTTTGCGGTGGTGAATTCAAGTTCACCCTGAATGACGGCACGGTCCAGACCAAGCGCGACTGGATCTACCCGAACAGTCATGGCCCGCTTGACCTGCATGGTGCACTCGAGAGAAGTTGTGATCTCTACTTCTGGGATCTGGCGTTGCGTTTGTGGCAGGAGCGCAATGACGATTCGAACATCGACAAAGAGAACCTCCTCCAGGAGTGGTCCCGCAGCTTCGGGTTCGGGAGTGTGACGGGGATCGACCTCCCGTTCGAGAAGAGCGGTCTCATCCCTGACCGTGCATGGTTCACAGAAGAGCAGAGCAAGGAGACGGGACGCGTGCGCGATGGGCCGTGGGTTGGAGGTGACCTGATGGACATCGCGGTCGGGCAGGGTGCAGTCCTCACGACACCACTCCAGCTCGCGAACGGGTTCGCCGCAATGGTGAATGGCGGTACGGTATGGCAGCCCCGCGTGGTATCACAGATCGTCAATGCCGACGGAGAGATCATTCACGAGAACCCTCCGGTGGTTGTTTCGAGAGTCGATCTCGATCCTCGCACGGTCAGGATGTTGCGTGAGGATCTGCAAACGGTTGTGCAAAGTGGAACCGCGAGCTCTGCGTTCAGTGGATTCGGTGACAATGTCGAGTTGGTCGGTGGAAAGACCGGAACTGGCGAAGTGATCAAGGCATCAGAGGATGTCAAACAGGTTGACAATTCGCTGTTCGTGGGTGTGGCTCCCATCAACGACCCGAAGTGGGTGGTCGCAGTCGTCGTGGAGCGCGGTGGTGGAGGCAGCGTCGTGGCGGCGCCTGTTGCTCGACAGGTGCTTCAGTACCTTCTCAACGGGGCCGAAGGCGTGACCGAGCTTGCTCCGGGTCTGGATGCTGGCTGATGCCACTACGTACACGACAACGCGCAACCTCGGTGAGGATGAAGGACGAACCCTTCAAGCCTGACCTCGTGCTCGTTCTCACCTACCTTACGATCTCGGCCATTGGGCTGCTGATGGTGTATTCGGCCACAGCGCCTGGATTGGAGGCCCTTGGCGAGGACCCAGCAGCGGAGTTGCGGTCCCAGGCCATCTTCGTTGTGATCGGGTTCATCATCTTCGGCGTGGTCTCCACGATCGATCTCGTCGAACTCAGAGGGTTCACAGGACCGATGTACGTTGCCGCCGTTGTGCCTCTCATCCTGGTGCTCACGCCCCTGGGTGAGAGTGAGCGATTGGCACAACGATGGCTGCAGCTGGGTCCGATCCAGTTCCAACCGTCTGAGTTCGCGAAGATCGCAGTGATCCTCATGGTTGCATCACTGCTCGCCGCAGCCGAGGTGCCCCTCAAATGGAATACCGTTGCTCGAATCCTCGTGGTTGTCGGGATTCCAGCAGCGCTGATCTTCAGACAGCCTGACCTCGGTACAACGCTTGTGTTCGCGTTCGTCGTGTTGGTGATGCTTTTTGTTGGTGGTTCTACGATGAGGCAACTCGGGTTCTTGTTTGTGGCGACCGTTGTAGGAACAGTGGGGATCTTCCAGCTGAACATCATCAAGGCGTACCAGATCACCCGTTTGACCGCATTCATCGACCCGGAGTCTCACTCCCTCGACGCGACCTACAACCAGGTTCAATCCGAGATCGCCATTGGCTCAGGGGGGTTGTTCGGAAAGGGTCTCTTCGAAGGCTCCCAGACGAATCTGCAGTTCGTCCCCGTCCAGTCGAGCGACTTCATCTTCACGGCCGTTGGGGAGCAGTTCGGGTTCATCGGAAGCGTGATCGTGATCGGCCTGTTCGGAATCCTGCTGTTCAGATTGTTGATCATCGCAACGAGTGCCCGGAGTCGATTCGCATTCCTTGTGACCATCGGCATCGCGTCGATGCTTGCGTTTCACATTTTTGTCAACATCGGCATGACCGTTCGAATCATGCCGGTAACGGGTCTACCTCTGCCGTTCATGTCCGCAGGGGGAACTGTGTTCGTTGCGCTGAGCGCATCTCTTGGTTTGGCCCACTCGGCATGGATTCGGCGCAATTCGCCGGTCGGCGAGTAGCACATGAGAGATGCGAGAAACCAGATCCGAGACACCAGACAACTCGAGTCTGGCATCCGGTAGTCTCCTTGGTCATGCACCGACGAGCAGATCAAGGGTGGATCGAGGTCATTGCCGGACCGATGTTCTCAGGCAAGAGTGAAGAACTCATCCGAAGAGTGACACGCTATCACCTCGCCAGAATTCCGACCCAAACGTTCAAGCCCATGTTGGATACCCGTTTTGCCGTGGGAGAGGTCGTTTCGCACTCGCGGATGTCAACCGCCGCGACCCCGGTTGCCGACTCGGACGAATTGTTGAAGGCGATCGATGATCGAACCGTGGTGGTTGGCATAGATGAGGGCCAGTTCTTCGACGAAGGACTCGTCGAAGTCGCGGCGATGCTTGCCGGAGCGGGAAAGAACATCATCATTGCAGGGTTGGATCTCGACTATCTCGGCCGCCCCTTCGAGCCGATCCCGTCTCTCATGCTTCGCGCTGAGTACGTCACGAAGTCCCTTGCGGTTTGTCATCGTTGTGGAGGTCCCGGCCTGTTCACACAGCGTGTTGTCCAGTCGGACGAATTGGTCGTGCTCGGTGCGACGGATTCGTACGAGGCCCGTTGCCGGCGCTGCTACGACCCGAACGAGGCATCGCAGCAATCGCTTGACGTTGACGTTGCGACCTGACCAGGGACGACAGGTTCCAACATTCTTGCTGATTCGAGATCTCGAACCGAAGATCGGGATTGAACCTGTCGGCCATGAGGGAGCAATGCGACCGTTCGGTCGTCGGACCTCAGAAGATCACTGACTTGCCGGCCCTGCTTGTTACTCTTCGCTCTCACGCCGCACTCGCGGCAGTTATTTTTCCGACCCAGGATGGGTATGGCCAGCGTCCGATCGCTCGAAGCGCTGTCGACAGTTCGACAGATCGTCTCGCGAATCGTGCACTTCGACTACGTCGAGGTAGCGCGTGGCATCGCTGGCCCTCAGTCTCTCGTGAATCGCTCCAACGCGCATGCAGGATTGCATGGTTTCACCCGAGTATGTCCCGGATCGGATCTACCAGAAACTCGCCCCAACGGGCACTCGAAGGAGTTGATCCATGGGACTCTTCACGAAGAAGACACCCACAGTCATTCGCAAGGGCACCGCAGCAGAAGACCGTCAGGTCAAGGTTGTGGACGGCCAAGAGGTCACCGTCCGGAGGTTCGTCAGACCTGACGAAACGAAGTCGTCCGGAGTGACGACGAAGCAGAAACCCCGTACCCAGGGCCAGAACCGGCGTAAGTCGAGAAGTGGTTCGAGGACCGCGCCTTCATCCCGACGACGTCCACCGATGGAGATCATCGAGCCCCCAGAGACCGCTCGCAAGCAGATGCTTGTGCGCAGAAGCCCTAGTCAGACCCAGATCGTTGTGCTCGAGGGACCCGTCCTCGTCGAACACTATGTTGCGAAGACTGATCGCCAGTCGATCGTTGGCAACGTCTATCTCGGCAAGGTACGCAACGTCCTACCCGGCATGGAGGCAGCGTTCATCGACTTCGGTGAAGGCAAGAACGGTGTTGTCTACGCAGGCGACATCAACTATTCCGAGCATGATCTCAAGGGGAAACCGAAACGCATCGAGAATGCTTTGCACACCGGTGACTCCGTTCTCGTCCAGGTCGTCAAGGACGCGATGGGCCACAAGGGCGCAAGGCTCACGAACCAGATCAGCCTCGCCGGTCGATATCTCGTTCTCGCGCCGAGTGAGGACGTGCGCGGAATCTCGCGACGCCTTCCCGACGACGAGCGTCGCCGCCTTCGTGAGGTTGTTGGTGATCTGAGGCCGAAGGGAACGGGGATCATCGTACGCACCGCTGCTGAAGGTGCCACCGAAGACGACATCAGAGGTGACATCGACAGGCTGAAGGCCATCTGGGACGAGATCGACACCAAGCGCTCAGAATCGGCGGCGCCGGCTCTGATCTACGAAGAGCCTCCTCTCGTAATCAGAGTGATCCGCGAACACTTCACACGGGATTTTCGCAGACTGCTCATCGAGGATCCGGATATGCACAAACAGGTGCTCGACTACCTTGCCGGAACCGAGGCCGACCTTCTCGAAAAGGTCACGCTGTACAAGAACGAGCTTGCTCTGTTTGAGCGATACCACGTCGAGGACCAACTTCGCAAGGCACTCGACAGACGCGTATGGCTCCCCTCGGGTGGGCATCTCGTGATCGACAGAACCGAAGCCCTGACCGTGATCGATGTCAACACAGGCCGATTTGTCGGTTCGACGAATCTCGAAGAAACGGTGCTCCAGAACAACCTGGAGTCAGCTGAGGAGATAGCAAGGCAACTCAGGCTCCGTGACATCGGAGGCATCATCGTGATCGACTTCATCGACATGGAGTCCTCGAAGGCTCAGGAGTCTGTTCTGAGGCGGCTCAAGGAGCATCTGGCGAAGGACAAGACACGTACCCAGGTATTCGAGGTCTCCCACCTCGGACTTGTCGAGATGACACGAAAGAACGTTTCAGCAGGTCTTCTCGAGTCGTTCTCTGAGGTCTGTCAGCACTGCGGTGGTCGGGGAGTGTTGCTCCACGAGGAAGCGGCAGCAACCGGCGTACCGGCGCACGACGCAGGAGCAACTGAAGAGGTTGACAGCTGAGGAGTGAACGGTTCACGTCTCGGAGACGTTTCGAAACCTGATAACTGCACTCTGATCACTGATACACTCCCAACACGTTCCCGCATGGGTCGTATACCGCGCCTGAATTCAACACACGGAAAGACCACCGAAGCACAATGTACGCGATCATCCGCGCCGGCGGAAAGCAGGCCAAGGTTCAAGAAGGCGATGTGCTCTCGGTTGAGCGCATCAAGGACGCCGAGCAGGTGTCCTATAGGCCGTTGCTCATCGTTGCAGATGACGGATCGGTCATCTCTGACCCGGCCAAGCTCAGGAAGGCGACCGTCATCGCAGAGATCGTGGGTGACTCCCACGGTCCGAAGATCGACATCTTCAAGTACAAGAACAAGACGGGCTACCGCCGCCGTCAAGGTCACCGTCAGAAGTACACCACCATCAAGGTCACGGCGATCAACACACCCGGCACCAAGAAGAAGGCAGCTGAACCCAAAGAGGCAGCTGATGATGCTGGGGACCAGGAGGGGTAACGATGTCAAAAACCAAAGCAAGCGGCTCATCCAGGAACGGTCGCGACTCGGCGGCGAAGCGTCTTGGTCCGAAGGTCTTTGATGGCCAGACCGTCAACGCGGGCGCGATCATTGTGCGTCAGCGCGGCACCCGTATTCACCCTGGTTCCAACGTGGCCCGAGGCGGCGACGATACGCTCTACGCGCTCGGGGCCGGCACCGTCAAGTACGGCTCGCGCCGCGGCCGCCGACAGGTCAGCGTCCTGTTGGACCAGCAGTAGCGGGTACGACACAGTACGAGAGAACCTCACCAGCCGACCGCCCCAGTTGGGGGTCGATGCACCTGTCTACTGTGTGAAACGTATATCGTCACCCTCATGTTCATTGACCGTGTAGTCATCAAGGTTCGGGCGGGAAACGGCGGTGCAGGTGTCTCGTCCTTCCTGCGTCGCAAGGGTCTTCCAAAGGGCAGACCGAATGGCGGTTCCGGTGGCTCCGGAGGACACGTCACGCTCGTAGCGGACGGATCGGTCCCGACGCTACTGCGGTATGAACGTCACCAAATCTGGAAGGCGCCGAGCGGAACGCATGGCGAGGGGGATCTTCGTCACGGAGGGCGAGGAGACGGCCTCACTCTCCCTGTACCCGTTGGAACAACGGTCAAGGATGCAGATGGGATCATGGTCGCCGATCTCGTTGAGGATGGCCAGGAGGTGTTGATCGCCCGTGGCGGGAGAGGTGGAAAGGGAAACGCAGCTTTCGTGGGTCCGAACCGGAAGGCTCCGACCTTTGCCGAGCAGGGCGAATACGGTGAGGAGGTCGATATCAGCCTTGAGATGAAGCTCCTGGCTGATGCGGCACTGATCGGGTACCCGAACGCGGGGAAGTCGACGCTCATCTCACGCGTATCAGCAGCGAAGCCCAAGATCGCCGATTATCCGTTTACAACTCTCACCCCGAGCTTGGGTGTGGTGTCCGTTGGGGACCGAGAGATCGTGCTTGCCGACATCCCCGGGTTGATCGAAGGTGCAGCCGCCGGGAGAGGTCTTGGCCACGAGTTCCTCCGTCATACCGAGAGAGCGCGGGCGCTCGTCGTGCTGCTCGATCCATCCGATCTCCAGGAAGATTCGCCCAAACGACAACTCGAGGTCCTCATCGATGAGCTCGACGCTCATGACTCCGAACTTGCTGCGAGACCGAGGATCGTCGCAGTCTCAAAGGTGGACACGTTGATTGACGACGATTTCGATGAGTTCGATCTTGGTCCTGACACGATGGGATTCTCTGCACTGACGGGAGAGGGGATCGATGCTCTGATGTTTCGCATCGCCGACGTTGTCGAACAAATCTCCCTTGAGACGCCGCAGCGCGAGGGCTTCGTCTTGCACCGACCGTTGCGGGACGACTTCGCCATCCATCGATCTGCTGGAAAGTGGATCGTGGAGGGCATTGCTGCCGTTCGGGCTGTCAACCTCTCCGACCTCACCGACCCGGACGCTGCAGACTTCGTGTCCAAGCGTCTCGTCCAAAGCGGAATCGTTGATGGCCTGATCGATGCGGGTGCAGAGGCTGGCGACGATGTGAAGATCGGTACGATCGTCTTCACATTTGACCCCGCACCCGAGACAGATGTGGAGGTCGAGCTGTGAGGCGCCCGGTGACCGCTGGTGCTCCGGTCGTTGTGAAGGTTGGGTCATCCAGCCTCTCACGTCCACAGGGCGGTCTCGATGAGATCGCCGTTGAACGTGTCGTCAACCAGGTTGTTGGCCTGTCGAGGCGTGGCAATCCACCTGTACTCGTGACGTCCGGTTCCATATCCGTCGGCTTCCCTGCACTCGGCATGAAGGCGCGACCCACCGAGATCGCAGAACTTCAGGTCGCTGCCGCGATCGGCCAGACCAAGCTCGTGGAGAGTTATGCCTCACGCTTCACAGAGAGTGATCTCGCCGTGGCCCAGGTGTTGCTCACCAAGGACGTTCTCGGAAACCGAGCCCAGTATCTCAACGCAAGGGCAGCTCTTGATCGCATGCTCCTGCTCGGGGTGGTCCCGGTTGTCAACGAGAACGACACGATCGTTGTCGATGAACTGAAGCTCGGCGACAACGATCAGCTCGCGGCGATCACTGCGCATCTTGTCGGAGCGGGTCTGCTCGTGATTCTCACAGATACCGATGGTCTCTACACGGACGATCCGAACCTGGTCGCTGATGCGAAATTGCTGTCCGCCGTTGAGCACTCAGACGTCGTGCTTGATCGTATCAGGCGTACGACCGCTGCTGGCGCTCTTGGTTCTGGAGGGATCGCGACGAAGATCGCTGCCGCCCGGATTGCCGCCTTCTCCGGTATTCCCACGGTGATCGCGAGCGCAGATGCTCCTGATGCAGTGCTGGAAGCTGTCGCGGGCGAAGACGTTGGCACATGGATCGACCCTCGTTCTGAATCGCTCCCCGCACGGAAGCTCTGGATCGCGTTCGGGCTTCCCGCGATGGGCGAGATCACGCTGGACGCTGGCGCGGTCGACGCCGTTCGTAACGGCGGCGGATCCCTGCTCGCGGTGGGTTTGGCCGGTGTGACGGGAGAATTCTCACGTGGTGATGCCGTCGAGGTGCTCGACCAACACGGGTCACTCTTTGCAAAGGGGATATGCCGGTTCAGTTCTGAGCTCCTGGCTGAGAGAGCCGGTGATCACAGCGATGCCATCGGTGGAGAAGTCATTCACAGGGATGACCTTGTGGTCTTGACGTAGAATCCGTTCGCTTCGCTTCGCGTCGTCCGTCGTTTGTGGTCTGTCCTCTGGAGTGTGGAAGTTCAGGGACAGCTACGCTGTCACACCATGCCTGTCAATTGGAACACACCTGCCGACGTTCGCTCAAGTCTTGAGGGTGCTGGGTACCTGGCCGATGATCGAATCGCACAGGTGGTGTTCCTGGCCGCGAAGCTCGACAAGCCGATCCTTGCCGAAGGACCTGCAGGTGTCGGCAAGACCGCTCTTGCGTTGGCGCTTGCGGATGCGACGGATCGCAGGCTTGTGCGTCTTCAGTGTTACGAGGGACTCGACGAGGCGAAGGCCCTCTATGAGTGGGACTATCACAAACAGCTACTGCGTCTCCAGTCGGATGAGGGTGCGCAATGGGACGACCTCGAGGGCGACATCTTCTCTGAGTCCTTTCTCCTCGAGCGGCCACTTCTCACGGCGATCCGATCAGAGGAACCCGTCGTGCTGCTCATCGACGAAGCCGACAGGGTCGAGGTTGAGACCGAGGCACTTCTGCTTGAGATCCTGGATGCGTTCCAGGTGACCATCCCTGAGCTCGGGACGATCACGGCCGTTAGCCAGCCGCTCGTCGTGCTCACGTCGAACAACACGAGGGAGCTGTCCGAAGCTCTCAAGCGTCGATGTCTCTATCTCCATATTCCCTACCCAACGATCGAGCGTGAACGGGCGATCCTTCGCGCGAGGGTTCCTGACCTGCCCGAACAGTTTGCCGAAAAGATCGCCCGAACGGTCGCCTCGATTCGTGAGATACCGATGCGCAAGGCACCTTCGGTCTCAGAAACGATCGACTGGGCCAGGACCCTTCTCGCTCTTGGTGCCGAGGACCTGAGCGATGAAACCACTGCATCCACCCTCAACGTGCTCCTCAAGTACCAGACGGATATCGAGCGAACCGCCAAGGAACTCTCGCTCGACCTCGGCGAAGGGGCCGATTCGGAGTGATTTCGACCCTGTCCGAGTTCGTTGACGAGCTCAGGACGGTTGGTATCCCTGTGTCCATGGTTGAGGCCATCGATGCAGCAGAGGCGATCGAATACACAGATCTCGACGACAGAGAGAACCTCCGCGCGACACTCGGAGCCACTCTCGTCAAGAATCCCCGCCACTACCCAGCGTTCGATCGGGCGTTCGATGTGTACTTCGGGCTCGAGCCGGTGGGCGAAATCACTTCGTCCCCAGACGGCCCATCACACCCGGCCGGTGGCTCTGGCGCAGGTTCGGGGGGGAGCGACGGTCTCCTTGACTCGTTGGTCGACGCGCTCATGGGAGGCAGCGGTGATCAGCTTCGAAGGCTCGTTGCGAAGGCTGTCGACCGGTATGCAGCTATGCAGCCAGGGAGGCCTGTTGGCGGCAGGTACTACGCGTATCGTGTGCTTCGGCGCATCGACACCGAAGAGTTGACGGCGAGGCTGATGGCGGCTCTCATCGGAGATGACCCTGTGGATGGACTCGATGCACGCATCGAACACGAGCGCGCGGAGGCACTTGTCCAACAGGTGCGGGATCAACTCGAGCAGGAGATCACTGGTCGCCTCATCGCTGACAGGGGTCGCAGCAAAGTGGCATCCAACAGGCGTCTCCCCCTCGTCGAGGATGTCGATCTCATGCATGCCACGCGCACAGAGATCGAAGATGTCGAACGCGCCATCAGACCGCTCGCCAGGAAGCTTGCAACAAGGCTTGGACAGCGCAGGCGTCATGGTGCGAAGGGAAGACTCGATGTTCGACGTACGATAAGGCGGTCACTCGGACACGGGGGAGTGCTCCTTGAACCGCAGTTCAAGCGTCCGCGCAAGTCGAAGCCTGAGATCGTGATCCTGTGCGACGTGTCGGGGTCGATGGCGACATTTGCTCGATTCACGATGCAGCTCACATATGCGATCTCGGCCGAGCTGGCGAAAGTGCGCGTGTTCGCATTCATCGATGGCCTCGATGAGGTCACAGACTATTTCTCGACGAACATCGACTTCGCGCAGGGTTTGATCACGATGAGCAGAGAGGCCGACATCGTGCGGAGAGATGGCCACTCGGACTACGGAAGATCCTTCAATGAGATGTGGGACCGCTACTCAGATGCCGTGACGTCGCGCTCCACGGTCATCATCACCGGAGACGCTCGAAACAACTATAGGGATGCTGGTCTTGAGGCTTTCGAGCGGATTGTCGACAGGTCGAAGGCATCGTTCTGGCTGAATCCCGAACCAAGGAGGTTTTGGGATACGGGCGACTCCGTGATGTCGACCTACAGCGGGTCATGCGACAGCGTTGATCAGGTCCGTACGCTGCGCCAACTCGAAGCTTTCGTGGAACGGGCGACCCTTCCGATCGTGCGACGTCGAAGGCTTGTCTCATAGGTGCTGCCCGTGCGTCCACGCGTTGTCGGTACTAGAAGTTTCTACGGAACCAGTTCTTCTCGAAGAGCACCTTCCCTATGTGCCAGCGACGTCCGACCTTGTGAAGCTTGATCTGTGGTGTTGGGTCTGCGTAAAAGTCCCCACCGCCGAAGCCTGCTTTTCCGCCGCCCGTCTCGATGAAGCACTCTCCGTGTCCATCGAATTCCTTCCGTGTCCCTGTGCCCGTGATCTCGGTGGCGATGTTGTGTGCCACGGCTTCTGCCTGTCGTTCTGCGAACACTCCTGCCATGGGCAGCGGCTTGCCCATCTTGAGGAGGATCCCGCTTACGTCGCCGATCGCGTACAGGTCGGGGTACCGGGTGTCCATCGTCCCTGGGTGAACCGGAATCCAACCGGAGTCGTCGACAAGGCCGGAGTCGCGAACCACCTTCGGGGCGCGGTGAGGGGGTACATAGGCGAGTAGATCGAACTCCGCACTTGCACCATTGTCAAACGTGATGCGCCTGGTCTGTGTGTCGACTTGGATCACCTGATGTTCAGGGTGGAACGCGATCCCAGCGCTCTCGACCATGTTGCGAACGCCCTGTGACACTTCGGGCCCGGTGACGCCCATCGGTCCCGGCTCTGCGGCATAGAGGTCGATCAGGGTCTGGTCGCCGATTCCCCGCTTGTGGCAGTAGTCATGGATGAGCATCGCAGCTTCGTATGGTGCAGCCGGACATTTGTAGGCTGGGGTCGCCGTGAGGACGACGATTCTTCCACCGACGAAGCTGCTGAGCGCATCGCGAAGGTTCTCAGCGCCAGGAAGCGTGTAGAAGTTGTGGCCGGCATCTGCCAGACCTGGGATGGTTTCTGGGGCGAGCTCGGCACCAAGGGACACGACGAGGTAGTCAGCGTCGAGATGTCGGTCGGCGAGGTGTACGCGACGGTTTGCGGGGTCGATCCTCTCGATCTCGCCGTGAACCACCTCGATTCCTCTCTTCTCGAGACGACTCAGCGGTCTGCGTATCTTGTTCGCTGTGCGCTGGCCGATCATGAGCCACAACAGGGACGGTGCGAACAGGTGGTCCCGTTCCCGATCAACGATGATCACGCGATGCTGGTCCGGCAGTTTCTTGCGGAGCGTTCGTGCCGTGACAACGCCACCTACGCCGCCACCGAGAATCACAACTGTCTTGGAATCGGTCATGTCGTCACATTCCTTCGTCGTCCGTACGCGCCTGACCCACCCACGTGTCACCCCACCCTGACACTGGCAGGGTCATCGAGTGGTGAAGAGTGCAGTTTGCGGTTCGCTTCACCATCGAGGCGACGCACCGAGTTGGCGACCAGCTCTCCGTTAGGTGTGGGCCTCCCATAGAGTTCGCCTTTGAACGCACCGGCCGTTGTGTGGTCCCGAGACATCGTCTCTCGGTATTCGAACGAATGATATGTCATGTACGACGAAGCAGGCAAATAGGTAGAGACGGGAGTTCGCGATGATGTCAGGCTGGGGTATGGGTGCAGGATTGATGTTCCTGTGGATGGCACTGTTCTGGACCGGTGTCGTGGTTCTGGTCGTGTGGGCGATTCGCCAGTTCGCCCAGAACGGTCGTCCGGCAGGCAACCGGGCCCTCGAGATCCTCGAGGAGCGATATGCCCGTGGCGAGATCGACCATGATGAATTCGAGTCCCGGCGCGGCGATCTGCGGGCGTGAGCGCATCGTGAGCAATAGACGTCTTCTCGGGTTCGGGATCGTTCTTATCTTGGTTGCTGTTGTCGGTGGCACCATCACCGCCGGATCGGTGTGGGGTACGGGATGGATGGATTTCATGGGAGCCCACGGCCAGATGATGTGGTCCGGATCGGGCGCATCAGGCACATCCGGTGAGCCGATACCCGATGCAACCGAACTCATTGTTGAGGCCGACGAGTTCGGTTTCTCACCAAGCACGATCACCGTAGATGCCAACACACCGGTCAACTTCACTCTCGTCAACGCGGGCTCGCTTCTTCACGACTTCACAATTCAAGATATCGGATTCCAAATCGTCGCCACCGGAGGCGACCGTGTCACGGGTGGGCTCGTCCCCGAGATGCCCGACACATTCGATTTCGTGTGTTCCATCCCCGGCCACGTACAAGCAGGGATGACCGGCACGCTGATCGTCAGGGCGTCATCGTAGGAGCCGTTCAGGTTGGGATTCTTGCAGTCCCATCGGCGCAGGTTCCGATACCACTCACGCCTGGGAGTGGTGATGGACCACTAGGACCCATCGGTCTGAAGCGGTACTGTTGATGGTGTGGTCGGTGGTGACGGGTGACCATGGAACGTGTTATCGCCGCGCTGCTCCTCGGCGTTTCCCAGCTCGTGTCGTCTTGTTTCGGCCTCGGGATTCCTTCTGACTCCGAGGTCGTCCGATCTTTTGCCCCGATCGGACGCTGGGCAGGGCACTGGGGGATCGACATTGCAACACCGGTCGGTACTCGGTTGGCCTCCGTCGGCTCTGGCGTGGTGCGATTCGCGGGAACGGTTGTGACGAACACCACGGTCTCGATCGATCATGGGGGAGGGGTTGTGATCTCATACTCATATCTCGACCGTGCTGTCGTCGGTCGAGGTGAACGTGTTCGGACGGGATCGGTTGTTGGCGTCTCGGGTCTGCACAATGGAAGAGAGGCATACCACCTCTCGGTCAGAGTATCGGAAAGATACATCGACCCCCAGAATGCGTTCCGGTGTTCCCGCGCACCCGGGCGCGCCCTCTACCTCGCGGGTGGTGAGCAGACCTATGCTGTGTTACGTGCAAGGGATTCTTGGCGGCACATTCGATCCGCCCCACAACGCTCATCTCGCGATGGCCAGGGCAGCCCACGCCCAGCTCGGCCTCGATACGGTACGTCTCATGCCAGCAGGGGACCCGTGGCAGAAGCGCGACATCGCAGTGTCGGCTGCATCGGATCGGTGGGCGATGACCGAGCTCCTTGCGCGTGAGGATGACAGGCTCGTCGCCGACGATACCGAGATCTCAAGGATCGGCCCGTCCTATACGATCGACACGATCGAACAGCTGGGTGAGCGACACGTGCTCATCGTTGGTGCCGACGCCGCGCTCGGAATCCCAACATGGCACCGAGGTGACGAGCTCCTTGAGCAAGTTGACCTGGCCGTCGTGCCCCGCCCCGGCATTCTCGTCGGCCAAGTTGAGCTTGCCGTCGGCCGGTCGGTTGAGTGGCTCGAGATGGATCCGATCGATCTGTCCTCGACGAAGATCAGGGTACTGGCAGCTGCAGGTGGGGATTATCTCGATCTCGTCCCGGCGTCGGTCTATCAATACATCCAAGACAGGCAACTGTATGGATCGGGTGATTCTCGTCATGCTCGATCCCTATCATCAACCCCAATGAAGAGACACTCGCCGGGCGCTACCCAGGACGCCATCGAAGCCGCAAGGGCAGCCGCCGTCGCCATCGACAGAAAATCCGGTGAGGATGTCGTTCTGCTCGATCTGTCCGGGCTGCTGGTTGTCACCGACGTGTTCGTGCTTGCCACCGGTACATCACGTCGGAACGTGCTCACCCTTGTCGATGAGGCTGTTGCTGCCCTGAAAGTCATCGATAGGCAACCCATCCGCAAGGAGGGCGCTGACCATGGACAGTGGGTTCTGCTCGATTACGGGGACGTTGTGATTCACGTCTTCGACAGGCAGACGCGCGAGTACTACGACCTGGAGAGACTCTGGGCCGACGCCCCGAGAATTGAGTTCGAGCCAAGTTCATCAACAGCGGAGTCTTGATAAACTCCCGTTCCGCCAGGGGCTGTAGCTCAGCCTGGCAGAGCACTTGACTGGCAGACAGTTCAAGCCGGGATCTAAGCCAGGCGTACCAGGGCTTCTCCAGGGCTAGATGTGATACACAAAGGGTTGTTGGCGGTTCACGTCGCGGGACCTCGACATCACTGGCCCCAGTTACGGACTGAGATACAGGGTGAAACCAGCAACGCGACCAACAATTCTCGAACGGAACTGAACGCCCGCTGCCCTTGAATCCCCGCGTGGATAATCGAGACAGTTGCTGGTGAACGTCCGGGACCGGGCGGCGCCATCCCAGAGCTGGGGCGTGCATGATGCCGGATATGGGCGACGGCTGCATGACTGTGCCCGTGGTCGTGAGTCAGCCTCGTCGGAAGAACCGCATTCTCATGTCGTTTGCTAGAGGTAGACCAGCACGCCGCCTGACAGGAACGAATCGTGCAGTTCGAGCACCGACCCAGCGCCGCCCTCCGGGAACGCCGGAGGCATATCGAACAGCACCGTTGCCTCCAGCACAATCCCGGGATTCAGCTCCTCAAAGCTCGTGCCGTTCCATGTGAAGCCCTCCGCATCAAACTCTTTGTCGTCCCATAGGACCTTCTGGTCGCCCGCCGAGAACGTCTGGCTCTCGTCACCATGTTCTCAACAGTCATGAAAACGATGAACCATTCGCCAACCGCCTCATCCTCAAACACGTCGTCTGGGTCGTAGACCTTGCCGGGTTCTTCGATACCTGTAACGACGAACTCGAACTTCCCGTCCCTCACAGGATCACCGATGCCCGGAAGGTCCTCGGTTGTTGTGGTTGTCGGTTCGATGGTTGTTGTGGTCGCCTGCCCTGTGGTCGTTGTCGATGCCCCCGCTGTCGTGGTTGTGGCTCCGGTGGTTGGCACGGTGGTCTCGGAGCTGTCCAGCGTCGTGGTCGTACCTTGTTGCCCCTTGGTCGTCGTCGGTGCAGCAGTACCAGCGTCCTCTTCGAGCGGCGTCAACGCTCCACCGACGAGCAACACAACGAACGAAACTCCCAAGACGATGCCTGCTTGCTTGCGATTCTGAATGCGGAGCGCTGTAAGTGGTCGGAACAGCGAAATCAAGCCAACAATGAAGCCAGCGATCCCCACCAGCCCTAACAATGCACCCATGTTACGAGTCTCCCCAACCGGCTTTTGGTAGCCAGCCTACCTGCCCCGCAACCGACGGAATTGACCGTGCATCGCACCGGATATGTGCTGTCTGGTGAGCATATGCACACCGTAAGGTCGCTGACTATTGTTGGTGGTTGAGGCTGGCCGCGGAGGACGGGCTGCCGCGTCGCCAAGCGCTAGGGGCGGTAGAAGCCGCCACCTGATTGTAAGCCAGTGGAGCAGGTGCGGATCGAGAGGCGAAGAAAGAAGAGGGCGGGACATGGAAGTCCAAGAACTGCTTGGAAGTTTGTTCAACGTTGCGTTGGTGATCATGATCGTGGCGACGATGGTGTCGGCAGGATTTACCACCACCTTCGCCAATCTGGGAGCCGTGCTGAGTCGTGTCGGTTTGGTGCTCATGGTTCTCGCCACGGGCCTCATCATCCGTCCCCTTGTGGGGTGGGGAACCGCGGAGTTGTTCAGTCTGTCTGAACCGGCCTATATCGCGATGGTGCTTCTTGCGGTGGTGCCCGGCGCTCCACTGGGTGTGAAGTTCGTCATGGGTGCCAAGGGCGATGTCACCACCGGGGCAACCTTCCAGGTTCTGCTTGCTGTTGTGGCATCGTTCACGTTTGCGGCTACCGCCAACTTCATTCTCGGAGCGGCCGATCTTGGGGAGGGCGTTTCGCTGCCCGTGGGTGATCTGCTCAAGACGATCGTTTTCCTGCAGGTTCTTCCGTTTGTGGTTGGCCTGTTGATTCGGCACTGGAACGAGAAGGGCGCCCTCGAGTGGAACAAGACCGCGATGGCCATCTCTGGCCCGGCCTTCCTGGCTGTTATCGGGTTGGGGGTGATGACGAGTTGGCGGACGATCATCGATCTC
>PVMK01132961.1_pt1 | contig 33217 bp, 47 predicted proteins | sample 1853481 | NCBI WGS metagenome assembly PVMK01 (sample SAMN08533507, study PRJNA380276) | Marine sediment metagenome, whole genome shotgun sequencing project.
TGCCATGACGGTATGCCGGTGCCGACCTGCACAATTGCGTTCGGTGCGTAGCGCGAGTACGAAACCAACGACACCGATTTTTGCGCACTGGCAACAATGTCCCCGGCCACAGCAGGTCTATCGGAGGACATTCGACGGGAGAGCTCGCGAACTTTTTGCTCCATTTCCTCGTCCGCGTCCATCATAGTATCCACGGCACCACGGACCGCATGTGACGCCGGTGCCTGGGCAAATATCTGGCGCTGTGCTTCCAGCTGCGGATAAATCGCGATTCGTAGCTGCTCGGCGACAAACGGCACAAGCGTCAATATCAGCAACGCCGCGCTCGCCAGCTGGTACACCCGTACCGTCTGACGCAAACGTCCTGCGGGCGCAACACGCAACAACGCGATTGCGATTAAAAGATTTAGCCATAGCCACGCGGGTGCGCTGATTTCGTGAAAACTTAAAGCAAGCGCCGCAAGAGCAATGACGCCTGCGGTTGGACCAAACAACCGCCAGGCGGAAATTGAGATAATCAGGACCAGGAAAAAGTCCAGCAACTGCCATCGACTGGCCCAACTCCCGGACGCTTGGTCTACGCCGGGGGCCGCCAGTAACTTGTGCCCTGGCGGCAGATTCAAAATCGTTTGTGCGCTCGCAAATCGCGCGTCCCAACCGGTTGCAGGCAACTTGCGACCAGCCCCGGAGCGGCCGACAGCGGCCAGCTCCAGTCTGGGATAGCGCAGCTCCACGCCGGTCCGTCCTTCGCTATCGCCATCAGTGATCAGCAAATTCTCTCCGTTAACCGAGGCGGTCAGCAGTGAAAATGGTGACGACATATCGAGCCGCCATTCGGCTCGCATGGTGCCGACAATGCGGTCGCTGACCACGAAACCGGAGCGATCGAAGTCCATCCACATCGTGCGCAACAGATTGAGATTATTCTCCGCAGACACAATGCCGCGGCTGCGTTCGATAATCTTCATCGAATCTATCGGCGTCATTCGGAATGCCGGCAATCTAGTCCAATTCCCGGGAACACCGACCTGCAACGGATCTACAGGCGGCAGGCCTTCAGGTGCGGTGACACGGAGCACGTCATTCGATCGGTAACTCCAGATCTCGGTGTCGGAAAGATTAGTTTCCGGAGTCGGCATGGTAATGACATCGAGCACGCCCGCCGCCCTGGCGGTTAACTCGATATTCCAGCTACCCGGACGTACCTGTACTCGAAGGTTTCCATCCGGTTCCAGTCGCGCGGGAAGCCCGCTTTCAATGGTCAGCGGCACAAATCCCTCGGGGAGTAGCGGTCCGAACAGCTCTTCGCGGACGCTGCCGGAAACCTGAATTTCCAACCGTGTTGTCAGCCTTGTTGGTACGTCGTCGCTGACGAGTCGATAGACATTTGTTTCGACAGTGTCACGCGACTGAGTTTCCGCCCTTCGCTCCCCAAGGAAAACACCGCCACGGGTTCTTTCAGGCCGCGCGACGGATTGGCCATTGACTGTCAAAGAAATCAGGCCAGTCTGCCATGGCAGACGCAGGTTTCCGGGCCGTTCGTCCCACTCGAAAGTGCCGGCGATTCGATAAGAACCGGGCGTGAGAAAAACACTGGGAACATTGTCGTGCAAGACCACGGCAATACTGCGCCCGTTCCCGGTGACCCGATGGGGCCAGTAATTTGTATTACCCGGCAGTTGAATCCACTGCTGATCAGCATAAACAGTCCACTGCTGGGTGAACTGGCCACCGTCGGCATCGACCGATAGTTCGAGCTCGCCGGGCCATGCGCAGATAAAATCACTTCGCCCTGTCGCAGCGTGATTAAAGATGAATGGGCAGCTGCGATATTCCCTGTCATTGAGGACCCATCCCTGCCAGTCCTGCAAGTCACCAGGAACGTAAGGGTCACTCGCCGAAACCGTCGCGGGCAACAACAGCGCGGCAAGTACCAGCCTGAATATCAAGGACATGAATGCCTCCCCGGCAGTGCGTGGGTAATTACTATACGTTAACGCGGGTGGCGCGGTAATCGGGTCAATAATGCGGCGGCCGGTCGTCTTGTGGCGCGTTGCCGGGGATTGATTCGCCCATCGCCCGCACTCGTTCGACCAGCGAACTGCAGAGCTGTTCGAGCTGCATGATCTTCGCCTGTTGTTCGGTGATCACCTCATTCAGTTCGAGCATAAGCTGATCCTGGTGCGCCAGCTTGCTTTCGATATCGATCAGTCGTTCTTCGCTCATGGTAGCCTCTGCCCTTGCTTGTCCTGACCCCATTGTCGCGCCGCGAGCGGCGCTCCTACAAGACCTATGTCACTTTTGCGCTTCGATGAAATATCGCTGGACTTCGGCGAGCTTAAAATTCTCAGCGAGGCCAGATTCTCTATCGAATCCGGAGAACGGGTTTGCCTGATCGGCCGCAACGGCGCCGGCAAGTCGACAATGCTCAAGTTGATCACGGGAGAGATTGAGGCAGACCGTGGCCAAATTGTTCGCAGTACCAATCTGGTTATCAGCCAGTTGCGTCAGAACCTACCTGAGGCGATTGATCTGCGCGTGCACGACGTCGTTCAATCCGGACTCGCCGAGACGAAATCATTGCTCGAGAAATACCAGCAACAGTCGAATCTGGAACTTGATCGCGAAGGCATGCGGGAACTCGCAGCGTTGCATGCAAGAATTGATGCCCATGATGGCTGGCACATCGACCAACGGGTTGATGAAACAATTACGGAACTTGATCTTCCGGCCGACAAGAAGATGAATGAATTGTCCGGCGGCTGGCGCAGACGCGTCGCGCTTGCGCACGCGATCGTACAAAAGCCCGACCTGTTGTTACTCGACGAGCCCACCAACCATCTCGATATCGCAACCATCAAGTGGCTGGAGGACCGCGTTTACACTTGGCCAGGCGCGGTGTTGTTCATCACGCACGACAGGATCTTCCTGCAGCGATTGGCTACGCGAATTCTTGAAATTGATCGTGGCAAATTGACGAGTTGGCCCGGTGATTACGGCAACTACATGATTCGTAAGGAAAAAATGCTAGAGGACGAAGAAGCTGCCAACGCCCGATTCGACAAAAAACTGTCCCAGGAAGAGGGGTGGATTCGGCAGGGAATCAAGGCGCGACGAACACGAAACGAGGGCCGATCCCGAGCACTGTTCAAGATGCGCGAACAGCGCGCACAGCGTGTTTCCCGCGACGGACAAGCGCGTATTTATATCGAGGAGGCAGATCAATCTGGCCGCAAAGTAATTCGCGCGCGCAACATCAGTTACCGTTACGGCGACGACCCCTTGATCGAGAATTTTTCGATAAAGATCATGCGCGGTGATCGTATCGGGTTGATTGGTAACAACGGCGTCGGCAAGACTACGTTGCTGCGTTTGTTGCTAGGCGACCTGAATCCAGTGTCTGGCACATTGAAACACGGCACCAATATCGAAATCGGATACTTCGACCAGTTGCGGCAATCACTGGATCTCGATAAGTCAGTCGCTTACAACGTCGGCGAGGGTCGAACGTACATCAAGTTAAACGGTAAGGACCGCCACATCGTTGGCTACTTGAAGGGATTCCTGTTTAGCCCGAAGCGGGCGATGACACCTGTCAAAGCGCTATCGGGTGGTGAACGAAACCGTGTGATTCTCGCCAAGTTATTCACTCAACCTGCCAACCTGCTCGTGCTGGATGAGCCGACCAACGATCTCGATATCGAAACGCTGGAAGTGCTCGAGAACAAATTGACCGAATACAGCGGAACGTTAATCGTTGTAAGCCACGATCGTGAATTCCTCGATAATGTCGTAACCAGCACGATCGTCTTTGAAGACAACGGTCGAATTCAGGAATACGTCGGTGGCTATTCCGACTGGTTGCGACAAGGCCATGCGCTCGCCGAGACTGACAGCCCTCACGATGCAAAGGCGCGAAAACGACGCACAGCCGAGAGACGGCAGCAGAGGAAACCGACCAAGCTCAGTTACAAACATCAACGCGAGCTGGACCAGTTGCCTGCAAAGATCGAGTCGATCGAGGCATCGATCGTCGACATGCAGCAAAAAATCGCCGATCCAGGCTTCTACTCACAGGACCACGAATTCGTGCAGGCGGCAGTGCAAGAGCTTGCTGACGCCGAGGCCACGCTCGAGCAACACGTGGAGCGCTGGAGTGAGCTCGAAACACTGCAGGCCAGTATTCAGCTAGAGTAAATCAGAACGCGCCGTTCGATGAGCCATGATAAACTTCTCAATCGAAGATCCAATAAGAATAAGAGGAGTACGCACTCATGCTCAAGACAATCTTTTGTCGGAGGAATTACATCGTGGCCATCGCGCTCACGGGAACCATGCTGTTCGCAGGCTGCGTAACCACTAAAGAGTACAATGCGGTCGTGAGTCAGCGCGACGTACTCGCGCTGGAGAACGCGGAATTGCGCAGTGAGACTTTCGCCGTGGAAACCGTCGCCATTGCCCTGAGCGCCGAGCTCGACCTGGCTGAGCACGAGATTGCCATGATGCAGCTTCAGCAAGAAGAGCTGGCCGACGAGATCGCAGTCTGGGCCGTACAAGGAGCGATCAAGATGAAGCTCCTGGCAGATGGATTGCACATTTTGTTGCCGCACGACGTGCTGTTTGCGAGCGGCTCAACGGAATTGAAATCCGAGGGCCGGAAGCTGCTTAGCGAGCTCACCGCAGAGATCAAGGAGCAGCCTTACCAAATCGCCGTGCTCGGCTTCACCGACAACGTTCCGGTCGCAGCGGCGCATCGGGCACAGTTCCCGTCCAACTGGGAGGTTGCAGGCGCGCGGGCGGCGAGCGTGGTCCGGCTGATGGAAGCGGAAGGCGTGCCGTCAGAGCAGCTCGTGGCAGTTTCGCAGGGTGAGAATCAGCCGATCGCCTCGAATGACACGGCCGAGGGGCGTGCGCAGAACCGACGGATCGACGTACGCATCCGGCCGATCGTCATGCAATAACGGCCGTATAGGACATCGAGTAAGCGGCGATCTCGCCTCTTTTCCGGATGTCGTCAGATCCGCTGGTCGTCAGTAACTCTCGTGGCCACGAAAACCGACTCCATGACCGCTTCCATCCACCGGATGCTGTTGCTTCGGCTGGGCGCAGCGACGATCGTACTAAGCCTGTTATTCGCTGCAATCGCGTTCTTCACGAACCAGCAGCGAATGCAACGGGAGGTGGTCGAGCTGGCCCAGCTGCGGGTCGGCCAGTTCCGACTGGACATTCGGGATCTGCTGGATACCGCAGGCGCTTTGGACCCTGCCGTTCTGGAACAAAGATTTAACGAGTTTGTCGAGGAGTCCGGCCGTGTCGTCGTCCGTGATGGTCGTTTTGTGCTTGTGCGCATTTATGACCAAGGCGGCCAGTTACTGCTGGACGTCGAGGATGAAAGCTTCGCGGCAGTACCTGCGGTCAGGCGAGTGATGGACGATGCAACGATGTCGGCGCTCAGTGCTGATGATTTTCGTGTCGTAACAACCAAGATTGAAGGACTGCCGTTGGTTGGCGTGGCTCTGCCGTTGAACAGTGCTGCCGATGAGGTCGTAGCGCAAATCGTTGGCGTATTCGCAGTCTCCCCGGAGGCAATAGCCAGAATGCGCGGCAATATCCTGCGCACAATGCTTTACGTCATTGGGCTGGTCGCCGCCACGGCGCTGGTTATTTATCCAATTATCGGCCGGCTTCTCGACCGACTGTCGCGTCAAACCGTGAAACTTCTCGATTCAAACCTGCAGATCCTGCAGGTTCTCGGTGGCGCCATCGCGAAGCGCGACAGTGATACCGACGCACATAACTACCGGGTGTCCGTCTATTCGGTTTGCCTCGCCGAGGCCATCGAGCTGCCTCGCGATCAGATCCAGAGCCTGATCAAGGGTGCGCTCTTACACGACGTCGGCAAACTCGGTATCCGCGACAATATTCTTCTAAAGCCCGGCAAGCTTTCCGAGGATGAATTCACTGTAATGAAAACGCACGTCGATCACGGTATGGAAATTACTGGTCGCGCGAGCTGGTTAAAAGATGCGCAGGCAGTAGTCGGTGGCCATCATGAAAAATACGACGGTGCCGGTTACCCGGATGGCCTGAAAGGCGAAGCAATACCGCTGACAGCGCGAATATTTGCGATCACCGACGTGTTCGATGCCCTTACGTCACGGCGCCCGTACAAGGAACCGCTATCCTTTGATGAAACGATGCAGATTCTCGATGACGGACGAGGCACACACTTCGACCCGTCGCTGCTCGACGTTTTCAGCGACATCGCGCGTGACCTGTATGACACGTACTCCGGTACAGACGACCAAAAGCCCAAAGATCGACTTGAATTGATGACCGAAAAATATTTCAAACGCGACGTCGCCGACTTACTTTCCTGATCCAGCACCGTTCGACTTTCTCCACCTCAGCGTAGGCCCGGTGCATTTTGAATCTCCGTACTCTCAACAGGGCACGTAAGGTAGTCGGCAATGCCATCAAGCGCCGTTTTACCGGGGCAGTCAGCAATCGTAAATCCCATGGATTTATAGCACTCGTACGCAGGCTTGTTGTCGGGATAAACGAACAATGAGAACCGCGGGCAAGAAAACATCGGACGACCGACTGTCATCAACATGCCAACCAGGCGTTTGCCGACTCCCTGGCCGCGCATCGTCGGATTTGCGACAAGTCGTGCCAGGTTAATGCAGCCGAATTTCTCATAGAGTTGGCCAAATGCCACGAGATTGCCTGACGGATGTCGAAGACTGAACGAGGCCATCTTTCCCCAGTGCATGTCCTCTTCAAACGAGTCCCTTGTATATGGAAAGCGAAACCCAGGACCTCCCCAGAGGTCAATCGAATCTGCATCGGGCAACCACGCCATCAGGCGATCGACATCGCCTGCAATGGATTCATCCAGGGTCCAACCGTCGTCAGAGACCAATCGCGGCACGGTAGCAGCAACCCATTCCCGGAAATCTCACAATTCCCTCGGCATGGTCTCGGCGAAATATCGGTCGAACGCACGATGCACGATCTCAGGGGAGATGTTGACCGCCTCAACCGCCTGATTGAATTTCTCCATTTCGGCAACCTCCCTGCGGCCATCTGCGGCGATCACTTTCAGCGCCATCACAGCAATGTCTTCCTTGTCCTCGTCCGATAAAGACTGTCCAACCTCGGCCAGTAGCCGACCCAGTTCCGGTTTCTCCGCGAGCTCGCTCATCGCCCGCGTCAATAACGCAAGGCTCTCGGCTCCCTCCAATTGAAAATGGCCCTCGATCAGATCGAGCATTTTAGCCGTTTCCTCGGGCTCTATCGCGCCACTGCCGCGAGCAATAAATATGAGCAATGCTGCGACAAGAAACTGCGAATCGTAGGTCTCAGAACCATTACGGGTCTCGACAATCAGTGTCGTACCTTCGAGCCGCGATCTGATTATCGTATCGCTCATAATTGTGCCTCCTGCAACACCTTGCGCTGATAATACTCCGGACGCTGACGCATATCAGCTGGATTGACTGAGTGTGTTTAGTGTGACGTGCCGAAAAGCCGATCGCCAGCATCACCCAGACCTGGAACGATGTATTTATTTTCGTTCAGATGATCGTCGATCGCCGCCGTATAGATCGGTACGTCCGGATGCGTCTTCTCAACCAGCTCCAGGCCCTCGGGGCAGGTAACGATGCATACGACGACGAGCTTGCCCGCCCCACTTTCTTTAAGCAGATCAATCGCTGCAACGGTTGACCCTCCGGTCGCCAGCATCGGGTCGATGATGATGCAGGTACCATCCTTGGCCTGCGCCGGCAAACGCTGATAATAGCTTACCGGTTGCTTGGTAACTTCATCACGGTACAAACCAATGAATCCAACCCGGGCAGTTGGCACCAACTCCAGAATTCCTTCGAGCATGCCGACGCCCGCACGTAATATCGGTACCACCACGAGGTCCGTGTCGATCTTTTTGCCGATTGCCTCGGCCACCGGTGTCTGCACCGAGACTTCTTTCACTTCAATGTTTTTGAGTGCCTCATAGCAAATAAACTTCGTGATCTCAGTCGCAAGCTCACGAAAACGTTTGTGACCAGTATCGACATCGCGCATAATTGTGAGCTTGTGTTGCACGCAGGGGTGATCGATCAACTCGTGCATCGTCAGTACTCCATCAGCTACTATTCTGTTCCCTTGTCCGACCACATCGCGTACTCATTGCCAACCGGGTCAACAAAGTGAAATCGGCGACCGCCGGGAAAATCAAAAATTTCCTGGCTGACGGTCGCTCCAAGGTCTTTGGTCCGTTGCACATCGCGCTCGAGGTCTTCGCTGTAGAACACGAGTAATACACCACTTGCGGGTGCCGGCTCGTTTGATCGGCGCAAGCCTCCTTCGAGGCGGCCGTCATTAAAGCTAAAATAGTCTTCGCCCCACTCCTGGAAGTCCCAGCCGAGCAGGGCTGTGAAGAAATCTCGCGCCTTGGCCGGGTCGGTTACCGGAATTTCGATGTAGTCGATGCGCTTATCGACCATCAGACTGCCCGCATTTCGCCAAGGCGCTTGAGGCTGTCCGCCGACCAGGTTTCCCTGAGATCGTAAAAAGCCTCGAATGACGGCACATCATCAGGAATGGTGACCCACGGTTGTTTGGAGCGCGTAAATATGTGTACGTCGGGTGTAAACGCAGACGGATCATCCAGAGTGCCGGCACGCACAAATCGTGAGCCTGACGGCGACTTATGAAAATAGCCCCAAACCGCTGTTCCACAGTTGGTGCAACTAAAGGAATCGTACGGCTTGCCACTTTCACCACCGGGCGCTGTCTGTTCCACCAACTCGCCTGACTTCAATATGACGTTGTCGCGCTCGATCCAGAGATTAACTGCAAACGCGCCGCCGCTGCGGCACTGGCAGTTCGTGCAATGGCAAGCATGCACGATCATGGGTTCACCGTGAATTTCGTAGCGAACGGCACTGCATCTGCAGCCGCCTGCCTGTATCGAATCTGACTTTGCCATCGAATGCCCGTCTTGGTTGTATGGTTGTTGTGGACGCCCCGGATGATACACGGTTGGGAGCTTGATGGTCCCTGTCAGCCGAACGCCTTTCCGACCCACACACCTATGAAATGCGACAACACAACGACCAGTAGCGCGATCGCGAGATGTTCCATGATGATCGCGATGGGCGAGGCTTCCTGGACACGAGCGATAAAGTAGCTCAATACGGTGATGACCAACATTCCCCACACGACTGATGCCATGACAGCCAGATCAAGCGGCAAGAGCAACAGCGGAATCGCGAAACTGAGGGCAAATACGAACTTGTTCAAGAATGTGGACACCGTGGCTGCCCAAATATGCTCCGTCGTCGAGTTCGGGTCCGCCTCTTCGGCTAGGTGGATGCCCAGCGCGTCGGACATGGCGTCCGCAACGGCGATAACAAGAATCCCGCCCAGCACGGCCGCAAGCGAGTGCGTGCCGGCATTGAGGCCGATCATCAGGCCAAGCGTCGTGATAACACCCGAGGTCGCGCCGAAAAACAGCCCAGTGCGCACACCCTTATTGCTTAGAAATCCCACCTGGAACTAACGTCACGCCTGCAGCGACATGCTGTACAGGCTAACGTCCTTTTCCTCTCCGTGGAGTCGGGCGGTCTTTTCAAACCGCAAGCCGAGCTTTTCAGTCAGCCCTATTGACGCCGCGTTGTCGGGCGACACGATCGCAATAATTCGCGCCAGGCCGATATCTGCTCGTGCATGTTCGAGTACGGCGCGGGCTGACTCGTAGGCGTATCCACGGCGACAAAATTCGGGCAGAAAACCGTAACCGATGTCCGTGTTCTCCAGCCCCTCGCGCCGAAATAGTCCACAGGTACCAACTGCCGTGTCATCAGTCTTTAGCGCCACCCGATACGGACCATAGCCATAGTCTTCGTAGAGCTTGAGCGCGCCCTCCGACATGTTTGCGCGAGCCTCGGCGATCGTGCGAATGCCGCGGTCGCCAACATGGAAAACAAACGCCGGGTCGTTCCAGATAGCGAGCATGAGGTCGGCATCGTCAAGTGTCAGCCGGCGCATGCTAAGACGCTCCGTCTCAATCAAAAAGGCATCGCTCACGGGAATCGATCTTTGAACGTGAAAACTTCAGCGTTTGGTCCATCACTCCAGAGAATGTCGAAACGCTCTTTGGCCTCTTCAACCGAGGGGAGATGCCCGGCGTCGATCCACCATAGCGCGAGCGAAGCCCGATTAGCTCGCTCGAACCACTCCGCTTTTTTCTGCAGAGCCTCAATGTGATTGCTTCGATAGACGAAATTCTCCAGCGCCTCAATCGACTCCCACACCGACATATTAAAAAGGATTAACTCGTCATTGAATACCCGAACCTCGGTAGCATCACCCGCGTCCGTCTGATAACGCCACACAAATCCCGGACTCTCGTCGGCGAGCGCGTTCAATGGCTCCAGGCGTGCAGCAAAGCCTGCCATTACGTCGTCTTCCAAAGGCCCGCGCATACGCGCCACATTTGCTTGCGCGAGATGAGAGGTGAGCGTCTTATTCTGTGGATCCATTACTCATTCCAGCTCAGGCACCGAGTTTGCGTATTCCAATCGCTTCACGTATTTCTTCGAGAAACGGCACAGCAATTTCCCTTGCGCGTTCCGCGCCCCTGACTAGTTTGGCCTCGACTATCGCAGGATCAGCTATCAATTTTTCATATTCGTCTCGAGCGGGTTTGATGTGTTCGTTGATGTAATCGAACAACGTCTGCTTCATCTCGCCCCACGCGATTCCTTCCGCGTAAAGTTTTTCGATACGACGGGTTTCCTCGGGTGTTGCGAACGCCTTATACATGTCAAATAAGGTGCTGTCTTTTGTCTCCTTCGGCTCACCGGGCTCGAGGCTGTTGGTCTTAATCTTCATGACTAGTTTTCGCAATCGTTTTTCGTCAGCGAAAAGCGGAATCGTGTTGTTGTAACTTTTCGACATCTTGCGGCCATCGAGGCCCTTTAGTACTGCTGTATCTTCGCCGATCACTGCTTCTGGCAATACAAACGTTTCTCCGTAGTGGTGATTGAATCGTTGCGCGATATCTCGAACCATTTCGACGTGCTGCTTTTGATCCTGACCAACCGGTACTTTGGTCGATTTGAACATCAGGATGTCGGCGGCCATTAGGATCGGATAACTATAGAGTGCAAGGGAGATGCCCTTGTCCGGATCCTTATTGCCATTATCGACATTGGCCTGTACGGCCGCCTTGTACGAGTGCGCTCGATTCATCAGCCCTTTGGCTGTCATGCCCGTCAGTATCCAGGTCAGCTCGGTAATCTCGGGAATATCCGACTGGCGGTAGAAATATGCATGCTCGGTATCGAGCCCGAGTGCCAGCCAGGCAGCGGCGATCTCAAGCGTCGATTGGCTAATCTTTCCTGGGTCCTCATTCTTGGCCAGAGAGTGATAATCCGCCAGGAAATAAAAATGCTGAGTCGATAGATTCTTGCTTGCGGCAATGCCGGGACGAATAGCGCCCACGTAATTGCCGATATGTGGTGTGCCGGTGGTTGTAATGCCAGTCAGGTAAGTATCGTGCGCCATGCTTTGCAAAACCTTGCTCTAGTAACCGGCCGCCTGGCCATCCTTGCGCGCTTCGGAGGCGCCATAGTACACGCCCTGCTCTTCATCCCACATTATCGCCTGGTAGCCGCCGTAACTGCCGATGCCGGCGCCAAGCGTGTGGCCTAGTGCCTTTAGTGCATTCCGTACGTTTTGACTAATGCCGCTTTCGAGGTACAGCGATCCGCCATCGTCCATGGACTCGCCCGTTGGTTGTGACGAACCGTAATGGCGAACGCGGGCAGCATCACCAGCCTCTTGAAGATTCATGCCGAAGTCCACCATGTTAACGATGATTTGCACGTGGCCCTGTGGCTGCATCGCACCACCCATGACGCCGAAGCTCAGCAATGGATCGCTGTCTTTCATCACAAACGCCGGAATGATCGTATGAAAAGGTCGCTTCCCAGGTTGTAGTGAATTGGGATGTTCGCTATCCAGGCTGAACAGGGAGGCTCGGTTTTGCAGGACAAATCCAAGCTCGCCCGGCGTCATGCCTGATCCCATACCCGAATAATTACTTTGAATCAACGACACCATGTTGCCGTCCGGGTCTGCGACCGTCAGGTAAATCGTGTCGCCGTCTTCCAGATGCGCGTCGCCCGCCGCAAAACTCGGCGCCGCTTTTTCGGATGACATCAGACTGCGGCGCGCAGCTGCATATTCTTTCGATATCAGCGCAGCAACCGGCACATCGGCAAAATCCATATCCGCGTAATAACGTGCCCGATCCTCATACACGAGCTTCTTGGCCTCGACGAACGTGTGAATGTACTCCGCACTCGCAAAGCCCATCGAGGCGATATCGAATCCCTCCAGAATATTTAGAAATTGCAGAGCCGCGATGCCCTGTCCGTTCGGCGGCAATTCGTAGACCTCCCAGCCACGATAATTTGTCGATACCGGCGTTACCCACTCCGAGCGATGTGCAGCAAGATCTTCGTAACGCAACAAGCCACCGTTCTCGGTCATGTAGGAATCGATTCTCTTTGCGATTTCACCTTTATAAAAAGCGTCCCGGCCTCCATCAACAAGCATTTGATAGGTTTCGGCAAGACGCGGATTGCGGAACATTTCGCCTTTTGCAGGAGTTTGCCCATTCGGCATGTAGGTCTCGGAAAATCCCGGGTAATGGCCGATTCTTGCCGCGTTGTGAACCATACTCTCCGCGATCATTTCTGAAACCGGAAAGCCGTTTCTTGCATAGGCGATTGCCGGCGCCAGCACGTCGGACATGGGCAGCTGACCGTATCGCCCGTGCAGCGCGAACCAGCCGTCAACGGCACCGGGAACGCTGATCGGCAACGGACCGTAGTCGGGGATGGAGAGGAGGCCGTTCTCTTCAAAATAGCTCAGAGTCATCAGCGCCGGCGCACGCCCAGATGCGTTTAGTCCAGTCAGTTCTTTGCGCTCAGCATCCCAGACAATCGCAAACAAGTCTCCGCCAATACCGCTGCCGGTCGGTTCCATGAGTCCGAGCGCGGCATTAGCGGCAATTGCTGCGTCTACCGCGCTGCCCCCGGCTTTGAGGATGTTGAGTGCAATTTGCGTCGCCAGCGGTTGACTGGTTGCCGCCATACCATGTGGCGCAATGACTTCCGAGCGCGATGCAAAATTTCGGCCCGACGTCCTGTCATAACCAGGTTCGGTTTCGGCCATGCCAGCACCTCCACAATTAATGAGTAAGACAGCCGTCCAAAAAGCGTTTCTAGTCACGGATTGATCCGCCGCAAGCGGTGAAGACGGCCATGATGCCTAGATTGCTCGTGGAATGAAACACGGTATGATCCCACCCATGAGTGACGATTATTCCGACAAGAACCCGAATCTCGCGACGCTGTATCCGCAGCATCTCGAGGCCGTGTGCGAGCGCCACGATTACGCACTGGAGAATGTCGGTGCCAGCCATGCTGTAGTTTTTTCCGGCAGTCTGAAATATGTGTTTTTGGACGACTATTCCTACGCGTTCAAGCCAAACGCGCACTTTGTCAGTTGGGCGCCCCTGGTCAATCTGCCACTGTCATACATCGTCTATACGCCCGGAGAGACGCCACGGCTGATTTTTTACCAACCGCGTGATTTCATCCATGTCGTCCCAGCTGACCCGGACGGATACTGGACGTCGCATTTCGACGTGCAGATCGTGCATACGATCGACGAGGTTGCAGATCTTCTGCCGGCAGACCGCAGCAAGTGCGTTCTTGTCGGCGAGATCGATGATGACGCTCATGCGTTCGGCATCGAGCGCGTCAACCCGACAACGGCTATCAACATTCTGCACTATCGGCGCGGCGTAAAGACAGACTACGAAGTTGCTTGCATGCGCCTGGCATCGCGGCGTGCCGCTCGCGGACATGTCGCCGCTGAGGCCGCGTTTCGCGACGGACAATCGGAATTCGAAATCCACCGCGCCTATTGTCAGGTGGTCAGTCATGTCGACAGCGAATTGCCGTATGGCAACATCGTCGCACTGAATGAGCATGGCGCCGTTCTGCATTACTCCGCGCTCGAAAGAGACCCGCCTGCCGAGAGCCGATCATTCCTGATTGATGCAGGGGCGCAGGTACACGGTTACGCGTCTGACATTACGCGCACGTACTCGCAAAGTGATACCCGATTCGCAGAATTGATTGAACGCATGGATGTACTGCAGCTCGACGTCGCAGGACGCGTACGCGCCGGCGTGAATTATTCCTAATTGCACCTTGAAACGCATCTCCTGGTCGCTGGTGTACTTGTCGACGCGGGCCTGGCCACGGGCAGCGCCGAAACCCTGCTCGAAACCGGTGTCACTTCCGCGTTTCTGCCGCACGGCCTGGGCCACCTGATCGGCGTTCAGGTGCATGATGTCGGCGGGCACATGGAAGGCGAGTCAGGGGCGCTCAAAGACCCACCCAGTGGCCATCCTTATCTTCGCCTGACGCGTGTTCTCGAAGAAAATATGGTCCTGACAGTCGAGCCCGGTTTGTACGCCATCGACATGTTGCTGGAAAATCTACGCGGCAGCCCGGCCGAGGCTCATGTGTCATGGGACGATGTCGATTGGTTGCGGCCATTCGGCGGGGTACGCATCGAAGACGATGTTCGGGTTACCGCGAGCGATTGCGAAAATTTGACTCGGGACGCGTTTGCTAACGTTTAGCCTTCAATCGCGCTTTGACCTTCGCGCCGCGGCGCTCAAGAAGTGGTCGCATCGCGCGGCCCAGCCAGGGCATCAGGTACATCAGCGTAGTTAGCACTCCGCTGATTCGGGGCATGGATATTTCGCGTTGCTCGTTGCCGCATAGATCGAGTATTACCTGCGCAACCTCTTCAGCCGTACTTATTGGTTGCGAGAATGTCAGGTCGGACGTGTTGTCGATATTCGCCATGATGAAACCGGTATCGATCGGACCCGGGGACACAACCGCAATCTTGATCTTGTTATCACTGAATTCATTGGCAAGGGAATACGTAAATGAGCGAATTTCGGCTTTGCTGGCTGCGTAGGTTGCGCTATTCGGCACGGGTGTCCGACCTGCCAATGATCCAACGTTGATGATTGCGCCGCCGCCGGCCTCGCGGAAATACGGCAGTGCGATTCGCGTCAACATGATCGGGGCTTTGAGATTGACGTCGATCATTTTTCCAAGATCGGCCACATCGACTGATTCAACGGGACCACGTTCGTGAAATCCGGCGTTGTTGATCAGTATGTCTACCCGACCGAAATCGAAATTCGCCTTCTTGAAAAGATCCGCACAGGCATTTGCATCGGATACATCCATTGCGAAAATTTCGACTTGCGTTACTTCGCGCAACTCCTCGGCGATCGTCTCAAGATTCTTTTTGCCACGTGCGACGAGCAGCAGGTTCGCTCCGGCTGCCGCGAACAGCCTCGCGGCAGCAGCGCCCACACCCTCGGACCCACCGGTGATAATCACGGTCTTATCTTGGAATATCATCCACGAAGTCTATCAGGGCCTGCCCATAGGGTATTCTGCATCGGAAATAAAGCGCAGCGTAGCGAGCCATTTCGATGCGGAATGCGCTATGGGTTGGCCCTATTAGGCCTAAGTGCTTGCCCTTCTAAACCCTAGAAACCGAGATAACCCTTTATCTTCTTCCAGAGCGAGAATTCCCAGCCGTAGACGTCGAGCTGCTCGGAACCGAGCTTCACGACAGGCATAGTGGTATCGGCCTCATTGGCATCGTTGGCGGCGACGTCTTCGGGACGTAGCTCCAACTTCCCTTTCTTACCATCGGCCGCATCAGTCAAGCCATCGACCTCGAGGCTCAGGTAGGGCAATACCTCGTCGTCGACGATGTCCTCATGAAACACTGCGTCGGGATCGAACGTCTCCGTCGATAGAATCACGCAGTCATCGAATGACTTATTTGTACTGATGGCCTTATTCCCTCGGATGATCCGTCCCAGAATAGGCCGAAATGAGGAAATAAGCTGTGAGAGCCCTCACAATTTGGCGGGATTTACCCTTCTGTAGCTGCTTCTTCGACCGCCTGCTCTGTCAGCATGACTATCGCCATGGGCGCGGCATCACCAGGACGCGGACCGGTTTTCAGAATACGCAGGTATCCACCCGGGCGATCCTTGAATCGTGGGCCGAGCTCGGAGAACAACTTGCCGACAACTTCCTTGTCGCGCAGACGATTGAACGCCAGGCGACGATTCGCGACGCTGTCTTCTTTTGCGAGAGTAATCAGCGGCTCTACGACGCGACGAAGTTCTTTGGCTTTCGGCAAAGTCGTTCTAATCGTTTCGTGCTTCAGCATCGACGTCGCCATATTGCGAAACATGGCTTTGCGATGTGAGCTGTTGCGACCGAGTCGACGACCGGATTTTTTATGACGCATTTTTCTGTCCTGCTAAATTCTTTCTTGAAGGCCGAGTTCGTGTTCCGGACGCAAGCTCGCTGGCGGCCAGTTCTCAAGACGCATGCCCAACCCCAAGCCGTGACCCTCGAGAACTTCCTTGATCTCGGTCAGCGATTTCTTGCCGAGATTTGGCGTTCTTAGCAACTCGACTTCGGTACGTTGCACGAGATCACCGATGTACATGATGTTCTCAGCCTTGAGGCAATTCGCAGACCGAACGGTCAATTCGAGCTCGTCCACAGGACGAAGCAAAATCGGATCAATCAGGTTCTCTGCCTGTGCCTGCAGCCCGTCTTCCTGACCCTGCAGGTCGACGAATACGGATAGCTGATCTTTGAGGATACTGCCGGCACGGCGGATTGCTTCTTCAGGATCGATTGTGCCGTTGGTCTCAATTTCGATCATCAGCTTATCGAGATCAGTACGCTGCTCAACACGCGCGGCCTCAACGTTGTAAGTAACACGCTGAACCGGGCTGAACGATGCGTCAAGCTGAAGCCGACCAATCGGTCCGGACTCGTCTTCGAAAGATGGGCGGTGCGTTGCCGCACGATATCCGCGACCACGCTCGACCTTGAGCACGATATTCAGTTCGCCGATTTTTGTCAGATTGGCAATGACGTGCTCCGGATTCATGACTTCGACGTCGTGATCCAGTTGAATGTCAGCGCCGGTAACCGGACCAGGCCCTTTCTTCGAGATTCTCAATTCCGCCGTGTCGCGAGCATGCATACGTATCGCAACCTGCTTCAGATTGAGAAGGATGTCGACTACGTCTTCCTGGACGCCCTCAATGCTCGTGTACTCGTGAAGCACACCTTCGATCTCGGCTTCGGTAATCGCGGCACCTGGCATCGATGACAGCAAAATACGACGCAGCGCATTGCCAAGCGTGTGTCCGAATCCACGTTCGAACGGCTCAATGACCACTTTGGCCAACAAATCATTAACCGGCGTCACTTTGACGACGCGCGGCTTCAGAAAATCATGTACAGATTCCTGCATGGTATATTCCTTCCTGACTACTTGGAGTAAAGCTCGACGACGAGGTTTTCATTGATATCCGGCAGGATGTCTTCCCGGTCCGGCACAGATTTCAAAATCCCCGACATCTTCTTCGCATCTACGTCTACCCACTCGGGCAGGCCTATCTGGCCAGCAATCTCTATCGCACTTTGAATGCGTAGTTGTTTACGGGCTTTTTCACGAATGCCGATTGAATCGCCTGCCTTAACTTGGGCAGACGGAATGTTAACGATCTTGCCGTTCATCTCGATGCTCTTGTGGCTTACGAGCTGGCGTGCTTCTGCACGCGTAGAAGCAAAGCCCATACGATAGACGACATTGTCCAGCCGACCTTCCAAAAGGCGCAACAGGTTTTCACCCGTCGATCCTTTTAGCTGTGCGGCACGCTTGTAATAGTTGCGGAACTGACGTTCGAGCACACCGTACATGCGACGTAATTTCTGCTTCTCGCGAAGCTGCAAACCATATTCCGACAGACGCGGACGACGCTGTGGGGCGCCGCCAGGCGGCACATCCAGTTTGCACTTCGACTCAAGCGGCCTGATGCCACTCTTTCAGAAACAGATCCGTACCTTCGCGGCGGGACAGTTTGCACTTTTGGTCCTAAATATCTTGCCATTTACTCAGCCTCTATACTCGCCGCTTTCTTTGGGCGGGCGACAGCCGTTGTGAGGAATGGGTGTCACATCCTCAATGTTTTGAATACGAAATCCCAGGGCGTTAAGAGCGCGTACTGCGGACTCACGGCCGGGGCCTGGCCCGCGTACGCGGACGTCCAGGTTTCTTTGACCCCGAAATCGAGTGCGGAACGGCCGGCCTTTCTCAGACGCGATCTGCGCAGCAAACGGTGTCGACTTACGCGAACCGCGGAAGCCGCAACCACCTGCTGTTGCCCACGACAGGGCATTACCCTGGCGATCGGTGATCGTGATAATCGTGTTGTTAAAGGAAGCATGAATGTGCGCTATCGCGTCAACGACATGCTTCTTCACCTTCTTTTTCTTTGGTTCTGCCATGTTAATTATTGCTCGTTTTGTTGTGCGCTCGTGGAGCGCGATCCGTGTGCTATTCGTCGCCTCAAGCGGAACGCTACCGTACTATCGCTTTTATAGGCCGCCGCGGCCCTTTCCGCGTGCGAGCATTCGTGCGGGTACGCTGGCCGCGCAGCGGCAAGCCCCGCCGATGACGGATTCCACGGTAAGAACCGAGGTCCATCAAACGTTTGATATTCATGGAGATCTCGCGGCGAAGATCGCCTTCGATCTCGAAATTCGCGACAGCGGTCCTGAGATTTCGCAACTTCCGGCTCGGCAAGATCCTTTACCTGAGTCTCCGGAGCGACGCCGGCCGCTGCGCAGATCTGCTTTCGCGCGCGAATGACCGATACCGAAAATCGACGTCAATGAGATCACGACGTGCTTGTTCAACGGAATGTTTATGCCTGCTATTCGTGCCACTAATTTTTCCTCGATTCGAGCCTGGCGCGCTTACGCCACCCTCGTTGATTATCCCTGGCGCTGCTTATGTCGCGCGTCAGTGCAGATCACCCGCACAACTCCCTTGCGACGGATGATTTTGCAGTTTCTGCAGATTTTCTTAACCGATGCTCTTACTTTCATGAGCTCGCTCCGCTATGCCGCTGATTCACTCAGCGTACCTGGCCACCCTTGCCGTAGTTCCGCAGGTTGGCTTTCTGCATCATGCCTTCGTATTGATGGCTCATCGTGTGCGCTTGTAGCTGCGACATGAAGTCCATCGTTACGACGACGAGAATGAGTAATGACGTGCCACCGAAACTGAACGGCATGCTTGGATAGAACATTCGTACAAGCTCCGGAAGCAAACAGACTCCCGCGATATACAAAGCCCCCCCAAAATGTCAGTCGTGTCAGTACCTTGTCAATGTATTCGGCCGTCTGCACACCGGGGCGAATTCCCGGCACAAACGCGCCTGACCGCTTCAAGTTGTCCGCCGTGTCCTTCGAGTTGAACATCAATGCGGTATAGAAGAAGCAGAAAAATATGATCAGTGCCGCATACATCAACACATAGATCGGCTGTCCCGGGCCCAGGTTCGCTCCGATAGTCTGCAGCATTTGTTGCTACGAAGCTCGGGATCGCCTGAGGTCGACTGGCCAAAAAACTGCGCAATGGTTGCCGGGAACATCAAGATGCTCGACGCAAAAATAGGCGGGATCACGCCGGCCATGTTGATCTTGAACGGCAGATGCGTGCTCTGTGCCTGGTACATCTTCCGTCCCTGTTGGCGTCGAGCGTAGTTCACAGTAATGCGCCGCTGTGCACGTTCCATATAAACAACGAACACGATGGCAGCAACAGCGCCGACCAGCATCATGATTGCCGTCGCGGGTGACATCTCGCCGTTACGCACCAGCTCGGCCGTTCCGGCGATTGCCGCAGGCACACCGGCGACAATGCCCGCGAGAATGATCATCGAGATGCCGTTGCCGATACTCGTTCTGTGATCTGCTCGCCGAGCCACATCAGGAAAATCGTGCCGGTTACCAGCGTGATCATTGCCGGAATCACGAATTGCGGACCGGGATTGACCACGACGCCCGCCTGATTCTGCAACCAGGATGCCGCGGCGACCGACTGAAAGCTTGCCAGCAAGACCGTGCCGTACCGCGTGTACTTGACGATCTGGCGACGACCCTGCTCACCTTCTTTACGTAGCTGTTGCAGGCTCGGCACGATATGGCTCGCCATCTGCATAATAATCGACGACGAAATGTACGGCATGATGCCCATCGCAAATATGCCGAAGCGTGCCAGTGCACCACCAGAGAACATGTTGACCATGCCAAGCAGACCACCAGCCTGCTCCTCAAAAAACGCAGCCAGCGCAACCGGATCCACGCCAGGTACCGGAATAAAGGTACCCGCACGGAATACGATCAGCGCACCAACAAGAAACAGGATACGAACTTTGAGTTCGCCCAGTTTGCTCGCTGCTTTTGCGACATCTGCCGGATTTTGATTGGACTTCTTGGCCACGGTATTACCTAGACTTTCCTATTTCTTTAGTCAATGATGCTACCGCCGGCCTTTTCAATGGCCTCGCGCGCACCCTTCGTTACAGCGAGGCCCTTGAGTTTCACTGGCTTCGCAATCTCACCCGATTTGATCACTTTCACTTTCGACACAAATGCCGGAACGAGATTCGCTTCTTTCAAGACGGCCATGTCAATGACATCAGCCGCCGGAATTTCAAGTTCATGCAGGCGCAATTCGGCGGTCAACCGCGCTTTGCGCGAATTGAATCCCACTTTTGGCAAGCGTCGCTGCAACGGCATCTGGCCGCCTTCGAAACCAACCTTGTGGTAACCACCCGAACGAGCGTGCTGGCCCTTCTGGCCACGTCCACAGGTCTTGCCCTGCCGGCGGAATGTCCGCGACCCCGTCGCTTGCCTTCTTTTTTCGCGCCTTTACTGGGCGACAATTCGTTCAAACGCATGTCACGCATCCTCTACCGACAGCAGGTAAGAAACGCGATTTATCATGCCGCGATTCTCCGGTGTGTCAGCTACTTGCACTGTCTGGTGAATCTTTCTGAGGCCGAGACCGGCCACACAGGCACGGTGCTTTTTCAAGCGGCCGTGCTTGCTCTTGACGAGCGTTACTTTCAATTCTTTGGGCTTCGCCATTATCTTGTCTCTGCTTGCTGCTCCCGGCTTACGCCAGGATCTCTTTTACTTTCTTGCCGCGCTTCGCGGCGATCGCCTGTGGAGAGTGAATCTCCGACAACGCCTTGATGGTTGCGCGAACTACGTTGATCGGATTGCGCGAGCCGTAACTCTTTGCCAGCACGTTGCGAACGCCGGCGCACTCGAACACAGCCCGCATCGCACCGCCCGCGATAACACCAGTACCTTCAGACGCAGGCTGCATATAAACCAGCGTCGCGCCATGACGACCTTTCTTCGCGTATTGCAGTGTGTCGTTGTTCAGGTTTATCTCGATCATGTTCTTGCGAGCACCCTGCATCGCCTTCTGGATCGCAATCGGCACTTCGCGTGCCTTTCCATAGCCAAATCCAACCTGGCCCTGACCGTCACCAACAACCGTCAATGCCGTAAAGCCAAATTGACGGCCACCCTTCACAACTTTGGCAACACGATTGACCGTCACGAGTTTTTCGATCAGATCGTCGCTTGCTTGTCCATGTTCGTTTCTTGCCATATCCGGTTACCGTTCTTTCCCTTTAAAACTTCAATCCAGCTTCACGAGCGGCGTCGGCCAATGCCTTGACGCGTCCGTGATAGCGAAAACCCGAACGATCGAACGCGACCGTATCGATTCCGACTGCTTTGGCCTTCTCAGCGATCCGCGCACCAACGATCGAGGCGGCTTCAACGTTGCCGCCACATTTGACGCCCTTACGCACCTCTGATTCCAACGTCGATGCAGATGCCAATACAGTGCCGCCATCCGGACCGATCACCTGCGCATAAATATGCTGCGGCGTACGGTGAACGCTCAGGCGATTCACTTCGAGTTCACTGATCTTGGCGCGCACCTTGCGGGCGCGGCGTAAACGATTTTGTTTCTTGTTGAGCTTCATAACGTTCTCTTTAACCTATTTCTTCTTCGCTTCCTTAAGCACTACGCGCTCATCGGCGTAGCGCACACCCTTGCCTTTGTACGGCTCAGGCGGTCGGAAGCGACGAATTTCGGCCGCTACCTGGCCGACTCTCTGTTTGTCTGTACCCTTGATGACGACTTCGGTCTGGCTCGGCGTCTCAACGCTGACGTCCTTGGGCACCTCGTAAACGACGGGGTGTGAAAAACCAAGCGTCAGATTCAGCTTGCCGGCCTGCGCTTGTGCACGATAGCCGATGCCAGACAGTTCAAGCTTGCGCTCAAAGCCGTCCGTGACACCCACGACCATGTTGGCGAGCAATGCACGCGTCGTACCGGCAATTGCGGTCGAGAACCTTGACCCCGAACGCGGTGCCACTTTAAGGACACCATCGTCATGGGCCAGCTCCACTTCCGAGTTCAGCTCAAGTGACACAGCACCCTTGCCGCCCTTAATCGTGACAACATTGCCATCCTGTTTAAATTCAACCCCTTGCGGTAGCTGAACCGGTGCTTTAGCAATTCTAGACATAGTCTTGTCTCATCCTGGAAAGATCTGATGCATCACGAAACGATGCACAAAACCTCGCCACCAATTCCTTTCTCTCTTGCCTTGGCGTCACTCATAACGCCAGCCGATGTCGACACGATTGCGATCCCCAGACCACCCATTACCTTGGGAAGGCCTTCCTTGCCGCGATAAATGCGTAGGCCAGGCTTACTCGTACGTGCGATATGCTCGATAACAGGCACGCCCTCGAAATACTTGAGCTCAACGGAAAGCTGCTTGGCAGCACCCTCACCATCGCTCGAATAGCCCGTGATGTAGCCCTCACTCTTCAATACTTCCGCGACTGCTTGCTTGGCATTCGATGCCGGCATGGAAACGCTCACTTTGCGAGCTTTCTGGCCGTTTCGGATGCGGGTCAACATGTCCCCGATCGGATCTGTCATGCTCATTTCTGTCTCCGCCTACCAACTGGCCTTCGTTAATCCCGGAATTTCGCCGTTCATGGCGGCTTCCCGGAGCTTGTTTCGGCCGAGGCCAAATTTGCGATAGACACCATGCGGGCGCCCTGTAATCGCACAACGATTACGCTGACGTGACGCGCTGCCATCACGCGGCAAAGCATTCAACTTTGCCTGTGCCACTGCGCGCTCTTCGTCACTGCTGTGAATGCTGCGAATCGTAGCCTTCAACGCTGCCCGTTTCTCGGCATGCCGAGCTACCAGCTTCGCGCGCTTACGTTCACGCATAATCATTGATTTTTTGGCCATGTTTGTTAGTGCTCGTTTTCCAATAGATAAAAAATTGGTTGTCTCGAATTACGTTCGTTTCTTTAGTTCTTGAAAGGGAAGTTGAACGCTTTCAGAAGCGCCCGACCCTCTTCCGCATTTTTCGCCGTCGTGGTGATCGTAATATCCATACCGCGAATTGTGTCAATCTCGTCGTAGTTGATCTCCGGGAAGATAATTTGCTCGGAGACGCCCATGCTGTAATTGCCCTCACGATCGAACGACTTCGCGTTTAGACCGCGAAAGTCACGAATACGCGGAATCGCGACATTGACGAGTCGATCGAGAAACTCGTACATGCGTTCACGGCGCAAGGTGACCTTGCAACCGATCGGCATGCCGTCACGAATCTTGAATCCGGCAACCGACTTGCGAGCCAATGTCGTCACTGGTCGCTGGCCCGAAATCTTCTCCATGTCAGCACGTGCTTTTTCCATTACTTTTTTGTCAGCCACAGCCTCACCCACGCCCATGTTGAGCGTGATCTTGGTGATGCGAGGTACTTGCATCGTGTTTTTCAGTCCGAGCTCCTTTCTGGTTATTGCCCATGAGCTCGCTCTGGAATTTTTTCTGTAGTCTTGCCATTCTCTTCTCTTCAATCCTCTCAGATGTCGACGACATCTCCACTCTTGAAGACACGCACCTTGCTGCCGTCCTCCTCAACGCGAAAACCTACCCGCTCGCCTTTTTTCAACTTCGGGTTAAACACGAGGACATTCGACACATCGACAGGCATTGCCTTGTCTTTGATGCCGCCGGGCTCGCCAATATTCGGGTTCGGCTTGGTGTGCTTTTTGGCGATATTCACTCCCTCGACCAGTACGCGCCCATTGTCGAACACCTGCAAGACGGTGCCACGACGACCCTTGTCCTTACCGGCTCTCATGATGATTTCATCGCCTTTTCTAATCTTGTTCATGCCTAGAGAACCTCGGGTGCCAACGAAATAATCTTCATAAATCGGTTCGTACGTAATTCACGTGTAACCGGACCGAAAATACGCGTACCGATCGGCTCGAGACGCGCGTTCAGCAATACGGCGGCGTTGCCGTCGAAACGAATCAGCGAACCGTCCTTGCGGCGAACGCCTTTTCTCGTCCGGACAACAACGGCGTTATAGACCTCACCTTTCTTGACCTTGCCTCGCGGAATCGCATCCTTGACGCTCACTTTGATGATGTCGCCAACGCCCGCATAGCGGCGCTTCGATCCGCCGAGTACCTTGATGCATTGAACACGGCGAGCACCGGAGTTATCGGCCGCATCTAGAACTGTCTGCATCTGAATCATGACTAATTCCCTGAATCAAGCTCGGTCGGAGGCGCGTTCGACGATGTCTACTACTGCCCACGACTTGTTTTTTGAAATTGGCTTGCACTCGGAAATCGCAACGCGATCCCCAGGCTTGCATTCATTATTCGCGTCATGAGCAAGCACTTTGGTCGTGCGACGAATATATTTGCCGTACACCGAGTGCTTGATCAGACGATCAATCGCGACCGATACCGTCTTGTCCATTTTGTCGCTGACGACGCGGCCTACAATCGTGCGTTGATTTTTGTTTTCTTCGGTCATGCTTCCTCACCCGCTGTGCGTTTCAGTTCACTCAGAACTGTCTTGACGCGTGCAATATCCTTTCTGACGCGGCGATGCTGCGTATGCTGTGGCAATTCACCCGTCGCCTGTTGCATACGCAGATTGAACTGCTCACGCCGCAGTGCCACGAGCTCCACGTTGAGTTCGTCAACTGACTTTTTCCGGAGTTCCTGAGCTTCCATCACATCACCTGCCGCGTTACAAATGCGGTTGCGAACGGTATTTTCGCTGCTGCAAGACGAAACGCCTCGCGCGCGATCTCTTCCGTCACGCCTTCCATCTCATACAAGACACGGCCGGGCTGAACCTGGCATACCCAGTATTCAACATTGCCCTTGCCTTTACCCTGGCGTACTTCAAGCGGCTTTTTCGTAATCGGCTTGTCTGGAAACACTCGAATCCAGATCTTGCCACCACGCTTGATGTAGCGAGTCATTGCGCGACGAGCTGCTTCAATCTGGCGCGCAGTCATGCGGCCACGGCCGGTTGCCTTCAGGCCGTAAGTTCCAAATGCGACCGTGCTGCCGCGCAGGGCTAATCCTCGATTGCGCCCCTTATGCTGCTTGCGAAATTTTGTTCGTTTAGGCTGTAACATCTCTTAATCTCTCGCGCCTGCTGCTGTGTCGGCGGCCTCGGCCGTCACTGCTTCGGGTTTTTCAAATACTTCGCCCTTGAATATCCAGACTTTCACACCGATGACGCCGTACGTCGTATTAGCCTCGGCAAAACCATAATCAATATCGGCGCGCAGCGTGTGCAGCGGCACTCGACCTTCGTGATACCACTCCGACCGGGCGATTTCGGCGCCATTCAGGCGACCACCGACCTTGACCTTGACGCCCTCTGCGCCGACGCGCATCGTGTTTGTTACCGCGCGCTTCATGGCGCGTCGAAACATCACGCGACGCTCAAGCTGCTGTGCAATTCCTTCAGCGACCAACTGGGCATCGAGCTCCGGCTTGCGCACTTCGCTGATGTTGATACGTACGTCGGCGAGGCTCATTTCAATCATTTTCGAAATTTCCGCGCGCAACCTTTCGATGTCCTCGCCTTTCTTGCCAATTACGATACCGGGCCTGGCCGTGTGAATTGTGATGTTGGCCTTCTTCGCCTGACGTTCGATCGTGATTCGGCTGACTGACGCATCTTTAAGCTTCTTCTTGATGAACGAGCGTATTAGATGGTCCGTCCTGACGTACTCGGGAAACGTCTTCGTGTCGGCATACCACTTGGACGACCAGTCCTTAACGATGCCTAAGCGAATTCCTATCGGATGTACTTTCTGACCCATACTATTTACTCATCTGCCACACGAATCGTGATGTGGCTGTTGCGCTTGATAATGCGTGCACCGCGGCCTTTTGCCCGCGCACGAAATCGACGGTAGGTTGGCGCTTCATTAATCTCGACCGTCGACACTTTCAATTCATCGATGTCCGCACCGTGGTTGTGCTCCGCGTTAGCAATAGCTGACTCCAGCACTTTCTTTACGATGCGTGCACTCTTCTTCGGCGTAAAAGTCAAAGCCCGCAATGCATCATCAACCGACTTACCGCGAATGGCATCAGCCATCAGGCGGCACTTCTGTGGTGAAATTCGCGCATAGCGAAGTGTTGCTGCAACTTGCATGAACTCGCTTCCTTATTTCGTCTTCCGATCACCGGAGTGACCGCGGAACGTTCTCGTGACTGCAAACTCGCCCAACTTGTGGCCTACCATGTTCTCGGAAATCAACACTGGTATGTGCTGGCGACCGTTATGCACGGCTATCGTCAGGCCAACCATGTCCGGCAAAATCATCGAGCGTCGCGACCAGGTCTTGATCGGGCGACGATCATTCTTGGCAGCTGCTACCGCAACTTTCTTCGCCAGATGCGTATCGACGAACGGGCCTTTTCTAACACTACGTGGCATTCCAATTTTCCTATTTCTATCCTGACTCTATTCGCGGCTAAAGCCGCTCCTACAATCTCTCTTATTTGCGCTTACGACGACGCACGATCATGTTGTCAGTGCGTTTGTTGGAGCGCGTTTTGGCGCCCTTTGTCGGCGTGCCCCACGGGCTCACCGGATGACGACCACCCGATGTCCGGCCTTCGCCACCGCCATGCGGGTGATCAACCGGGTTCATCGCTACACCTCGAACTGTCGGGCGTACGCCCCTCCAACGCTTTGCTCCGGCTTTGCCGAGCTTGCGTAAATTGTGCTCGCCGTGGCCGACCTCACCGATCGTCGCGCGGCAATGAACATGAATCCTGCGAGTTTCACCAGAACGCAGCCGCAACGTTGCGTATGCGCCTTCCCGGGCTGCAAGCTGAGCAAACCCACCAGCCGAACGGACCAGCTGCCCACCCTTGCCAGGCTTCATCTCGACGTTGTGAACAACCGTACCTACCGGAATCGCACGTAACGGCAATGCATTGCCCGGCTTAATCGGAGCGTCTTCACCACTGGCAATCGGAGAACCGTCTTGAATTCCTTTCGGCGCCAGGATGTAACGACGTTCGCCATCGGCATACTTGACCAGCGCAATATGCGCGCTGCGATTCGGATCGTACTCCAGTCGCTCAACAATGCCTGGAATACCATCTTTGTCGCGTTTGAAATCGATAACGCGGTAGCGCTGCTTATGACCGCCGCCCTGGTGACGTACCGTGATGCGGCCATTGTTGTTGCGGCCGCCGTTCGACGTTTTTTTGTCGAGAAGCGGACCGTACGGCTTACCTTTATGCAGGCCCGGCGTCTTGACTGCGACGACAAAACGGCGCCCAGCTGAAGTTGGTTTGGCTTTATGCAATGACATGAGTCTTAACCTTATTCCGTGCCTAGCAGCGATTCGATATTGCTGCCTTCGGCAAGCCTGACGTACGCCTTCTTCCAGTTAACGCGGCGACCGCGTGTCTGGCCAAAGCGCTTTTCCTTGCCTTTGACATTGACGACGGTAACGCCATCGACTTCGACCTCGAACAACAGTTCGACTGCCTGTCGAATTTCCTTTTTAGTCGCATCCGTACGGACCTTCAGAACAACCTGGTTGCTTTCAGCAGCCAAGTGACTCTTCTCCGAAAGATGCGGCCCACGAATGACGGTCAACAACCGTTCCTGGTGTGCGCTCGAACTCATGACAGGCGCTCCTCGATCAGCTTCAACGCCGGCAGCGTGATCAACACCTTCTCAAAACGGATCAACACAACTGGGTCGACGGACGCTACATCGCAAATTCCAACATTCGGCAGATTGCGCGCCGCTAGAAATACTTTCTCGTCGAATGCCTCGTTCAGAACAAGCACGTTGTTCAGATCAAGCTCTTTCAGCCTGGTCGCAAGCATTTTGGTCTTCGGCGCCTCGAGCTCAAGAGATTCGACAACAACCAATCGATCCTGGCGAACGAGTTCAGAAAATACCGAACGCATTGCAGCACGGTACATTTTCTTGTTGACCTTCTGATCGAAGTTGCGTGGCTTTGCCGCAAATGTGCGACCACCACCCACCCAGATCGGGCTGCGAATCGTGCCAGCGCGCGCCCGGCCCGTACCTTTCTGATTCCACGGCTTGGCACCACCACCGCGAGCGGAAGAACGGTTTTTCTGCCCCTTCGTACCGGCGCGACTCCCTGCCAGGTATGCCGTGACAACCTGGTGTATGAGTGCTTCGTTGAATTCAGCGCCAAACGTCGCATCAAGAACGTCGACCGATCCGCTGCCCTGCATTTTTAGTTTCATTGTTGGCGGCCCTTTAACTCGAAGCCTTGATTGCCGGCCGAACGATGACTCGCCCACCGCTGTGACCCGGGACCGCGCCCCTGATCAAGAGCAGATTGCGCTCGGCATCGACACGAACGACTTCGAGATTCTGAATTGTGCGGCGCACGTTACCCATATGACCGGACATTTTCTTGCCTTTAAAAACCCGGCCAGGTGTCTGGTTTTGTCCGATAGAGCCCGGTGCACGATGTGACAACGAGTTGCCGTGCGTTGCATCCTGCATGCTGAAATTGTAGCGCTTCACGACGCCGGCAAATCCTTTGCCGATCGACGTACCAATGACATCAACTTTCTGGCCTTCGGAAAACGTCTCGACCTTAATTTCCGAACCGAGTTCGAACTCGCTTTCATCGGCATCATCGAGGCGAAATTCAGCCATCAGATCGCCGGCCTCAACTTTCGCTGCCGCGAAATGACCCGCTTGAGACTTCGACACGCGTGATGGCTTCTTGCCGCCAGCAGTAACCTGCAGCGCGCGATAGCCATCTTTCTCAACCGTCTTCACCTGAGTAATCCGGTTCGGCTGCGCCTCAATCACGGTTACGGGGATGGATTCCCCATCTTCCGTGAAGATGCGTGTCATGCCGCACTTGCGGCCAACAAGACCCATTGTCATTTTCAAAAACCTCGCCCCGACTTCGATTGGTCAGCGGCTGTTTGTTGGAGCGCCTCTCGAGGCGCGACCATCTTAAATTGTTCGCGCTCCAAGAAGCGCTCCCACCAAATTCCAGACACGCGAAAGGGCCAGCCATCGCCGAGAGCTTCATGCTCTACGTGCTCTGGGGCTGACCCTGCATTCCGGCCAAAATTTCCATTCGGACCGGCTGTTCCGGGATTTGCCGTGTCGCCTTCGATTTCCCGGCGACTAATATTTAGGCGGCCCAGGCTGTGCCTGTTAGCGCCTAATCCAGATCTGGCCGACTCCCGGCCCGGCCAAATCCAGGGAGCCCGCAATTATAGCGGCAAAACCGCACCACACAAGGCTTTTCGGGCCCTTGCCAGCGAATATTTTCGAGTTTGTCGGCGGCGGCGTCTGCTGTCGCGTAACTATCTGATTTTTAACGCGTAGTCAGACCGATTCGGGTGTGCTTGGGTGCGAAGCATTAAGCGCGCTTGCGCGCAGCGAGCAAACGCCCCGATAGCCGCTCCGTGGTATCCGCATGTCCAATATATATTTCGAACCCGCGAAGTGGGCTGACAGCCGCCAAATCCGCCTAGTTAAGCTTGATTTGAACGTCAACGCCGGCAGGCAGCTCAAGTTTCATCAATGCATCCACGGTTTTGTCCGTAGGGTCGACGATGTCCATGAGGCGCTTGTGTGTCCGGATCTCGTATTGGTCGCGAGCATCCTTATTCACGTGCGGTGAAATCAGAATGGTAAACCGTTCTTTTTTCATCGGCAGCGGAATCGGACCCTTGACCGAGGCACCCGTACGTCTGGCGGTTTCCACAATTTCGCGCGCTGACTTGTCGATCAAACGATGATCGAATGCTTTCAAGCGAATTCTAATATTTTGATTTGCAGCCATATCTATTCCTGTCGGGGTCAGAGCCCCTTTTTCTATAGGGGCTTTGACCCCAATTGTTTATTCAATAACCTTCGCCACCACGCCGGCGCCGACTGTTCGGCCACCTTCGCGAATAGCGAAACGCAATCCGTCTTCCATCGCAATCGGTGCGATCAGGTCAACAACCATTTGCACGTTGTCACCCGGCATCACCATCTCGGTGCCCTCCGGCAACTCCACCGCTCCCGTTACGTCCGTCGTGCGGAAGTAAAACTGCGGCCGATATCCCTTGAAGAACGGCGTATGACGACCACCCTCGTCCTTGGTCAGAATGTAAACCTCTGCCTCGAACTTGGTGTGTGGCGTAATCGAGCCGGGCTTGGCCAGTACCTGGCCTCGCTCAACATCTTCGCGCTTCGTGCCCCGCAGCAAGACGCCAACATTGTCGCCCGCCATGCCCTGGTCCAGAAGCTTCCGGAACATCTCAACACCCGTACAGGTCGTCTTCTCGGTATCCTTGATACCAACGATCTCCAGCTCATCACCCACGTTAACCACGCCACGATCGATACGTCCCGTCACCACCGTGCCACGACCCGAGATCGAGAATACATCCTCAACCGGCATCAAAAAGTCACCGTCAATCGCACGTTCCGGCACCGGAATGTAGCTGTCCATCTGCTCCACCAGCTTCAGTATCGACGGAACGCCAATGTCCGACTCGTCACCGTCGAACGCCTTCAGCGCCGAGCCCGTGATGATCGGGGTGTCGTCGCCCGGGAACTCGTAAGTCGACAGCAGATCACGCACTTCCATCTCAACCAGCTCCAAAAGCTCGTCGTCGTCAACCTGGTCGGCCTTGTTCATGTACACCACGATGTACGGAACACCTACCTGGCGTGCCAGCAGGATGTGCTCGCGCGTCTGCGGCATCGGACCGTCAGCCGCACTCACCACCAGGATCGCTCCGTCCATCTGCGCCGCACCCGTGATCATGTTCTTCACGTAGTCCGCGTGTCCCGGACAATCCACGTGCGCGTAGTGACGGTTGTCACTCTCGTACTCCACGTGCGCGGTCGCAATCGTGATGCCACGCTCGCGCTCTTCCGGGGCATTGTCGATCTGGTCGTAGCCCTTGACCTCACCACCGTGCAACTCAGCCATGACTTTCGTCAGCGCCGCCGTTAGCGTCGTCTTGCCATGGTCCACGTGGCCTATCGTGCCAACGTTGACATGGGGCTTGGTTCTTTCAAACTTCTCTTTAGACATGAGCTTTTTTTCCTACGATGCTTTTCTCATAACTGTGTCGGCCACGTTCTGTGGCACTGCTGAATATTTCTCAAATTCCATCGAGTACACGGCACGCCCCTGGCTCATCGATCGAAGATCGGTGGCATAGCCAAACATCTCTGCCAACGGCACTTCGGCACGAATGATTTTACCCGAAGGCGAGTCATCCATACCTTGCGGCAGTCCGCGGCGGCGATTCAAATCGCCCATTACGTCGCCCATATAATCTTCGGGCGTCACAACTTCAACTTTCATGATCGGCTCAAGCAGCACCGGGTCCGCATTTTGAGCGCCGTCCCTGAAACCCATGCTGCCAGCAATCTTGAATGCCATTTCGCTGGAGTCGACATCATGATACGAACCGTCATACAGCGTAACCTTGCAATCGACGACGGGATAACCGGAAATGACGCCATTTTGCATCTGCTCTCGCACACCCTTGTCGACCGCTCCGATGTACTCGCGCGGCACGACGCCGCCAGTGATCGCATTTTCAAATACGTAACCTTCGCCCGGCTTGAGCGGCTCGATACGAAGAAATACATGGCCGTACTGGCCGCGCCCGCCTGATTGACGAACGAATTTTCCTTCCTGCTCGACCGTCTTGCGAATCGTCTCCCGATAGGCTACCTGCGGCTTACCGACATTCGCCTCGACACCGAACTCACGCTTCATGCGATCGACAATGATCTCTAAATGTAACTCGCCCATGCCTGAGATAATCGTCTGGCTGGATTCCTCGTCCGTGTGAACCCGGAACGACGGGTCTTCTTTCGCCAGTTTTTGTAGCGCGATGCCCATCTTTTCCTGATCAGGTTTGGTCTTTGGTTCAACAGCGACGGAAATAACCGGGTCGGGAAACTCCATGCGCTCCAAAGTAATCGGCTGCTTCAAGTCACAAAGCGTGTCGCCGGTCATGACATCCTTGAGCCCTATCGCTGCGGCGATATCGCCAGCGCGAACTTCCTTGATCTCTTTGCGATCATTCGAGTGCATCTGCAAAATACGACCGATGCGTTCTTTCCTGCTTTTCACAGGATTCAGGATCGTGTCACCCGAACTCAAAATACCCGAATAGACTCGGAAAAATGTCAGGTTGCCTACAAAGGGATCTGTGGCAATTTTGAACGCCAACGCTGCGAACGGCTCTGCGTCATCGGCATGACGCTCGCCTTCCGAATCATCGTCATTGATGCCCTTGACGGCCGGAACGTCGATCGGCGAAGGCATGAATTCGATGACGCCGTCGAGCATTGCCTGCACACCTTTGTTCTTGAAAGCCGAACCGCACATGGCGACTACGATCTCGCCGGCCAACGTGCGTATGCGAAGACCACTACGAATTTCGCCTTCTTCAAGCGTGCCGTTTTCGAGAAATTTGCCAAGCAATTCATCGTTGGCCTCGGCAGCCGATTCAATCATCCGTTCACGCCACGTATCCGCGTCCGTCCGCAACTCAGCCGGAATATCGCGAACCTCATGGTTCGTGCCCATGTTCGCCTCGTCCCAGTAGATTGCGCGCATGCTGATCAGGTCGATTACGCCGGCGAATTTCTCCTCGGCTCCGATTGGCAACTGTATCGGTACAGGGTTCGCGCCCAAGCGCTCCCTTACCTGCTCGACAACCCGTAAGAAATCGGCACCCGTCCGGTCCATCTTGTTGAC
>PVMK01128013.1_pt1 | contig 33188 bp, 30 predicted proteins | sample 1853481 | NCBI WGS metagenome assembly PVMK01 (sample SAMN08533507, study PRJNA380276) | Marine sediment metagenome, whole genome shotgun sequencing project.
ATTCGGCGTCATGCACGATGTCGGCTGCGGAAGCCGAGGTCGAGAAAAATGCTCCAACGAAAAGCGTAAATAAGGCAGACAGAATTGTTTTGGGCAACATACCAATCACTCCATTATTCTTGGTTCTAATCAATAGCGAGACATGCTCACCCTTTTCGGTGATGGCCAAGGATAGTTGCTAATTTCGATCGCGTCTATATTGGGCAAATTTATACGCAACGGGAAGGTCCGCTTTGGGTCGGAAGCAGCCGCCGATTCTAAGGCACGCTTTAGGCAGCCTGCCTCTCTAAACTCACTCAAATACAAGAACCCAACAAAGGTTCGATTCCCGCGGGGAGCGTGACCCAAAGCCCGCCAATCCAAGGGACTTTCCTTTTAATGGAAATACAAAACCAGCAACAATTTACTCATCCGATTTGTACCAAGCCTTTTCCTTGCGCCAATCCTGATCCTCAAGCCCGTGTTTCTTACTGAATTCATCCAGCATCGAATTCTGGGCATTAAATCCTGGGCCCCACTCTCCAGAACGGATGAAATCAGATATTGGATCAGGAATATCGGGATCCGGTGGCGGTTGAGGTGTTGGCCCTTCTACAGCATTAGCCCGTCGCGTCACTACCGCCATACGTTCGGTGATCTTTTCCCTGGTGATATTCCAGACCATCAAATCAGTCGCCATCGATAATGGACCGTCGTAAGTACTGCGTATTGCCTCCATGATATAAGGCCCGAGTTCCTCCTGATGATGATAGGCAACAGCGTGGCGAGGATTTATTTCGCTCATAACCTTACCCATCGAAGCCCCGGACGTATGAAATTCACAGCACATACGCCAGCTAAGCTGTGCAGGCTGATTCATCATCTCCACATATTTTTGTGGATTGGCGAAAGCTTCATGGATCACGAAATCGGCATCTTTCGCATACCGGACAAACCACTGGTTGGGTGTGGTGTCTCCCGCGAACACCAGTTTTAAACCGGCATACTCGATACTGAAGCTGACTGATCCATCACCCGTATGAATCGCGGGAAATGACCGCACGGTAATACCTTTGTCTTTATAGACAATCACATTCTCCGCCCGGTAATCAAACTCAGTTACCTCGATCTTGCCGGCGACCGGAGTGATTTTGTAGGCACGTGTCTGATAGTCCCAGTTATATGCCATCCTGAACCCTTCGACGGCATACGCGGTACCCATCTCCCGTGTCTGTCCGCTCGGCCCCCATAATCGAACAGGTCCAGGTCGACCTGAGGTCCAACCGCCAGCCCAAAGAGCAGCCAGCTCGCCCCAGTGATCGGTATGCAGATGGCTAATAAATATTTTGTCCAGAAATTCATACGGAATCATTAACGATGCAATATTACGCATCGAACCGGTGCCCAGATCAAAAATCAACTTTTCGCCATTGCCAAACTCAAATAAAAAGCATGCACTGGCCTGAGCTATGCGCTGATCAGGCATGCCAGTGCCACAGGCGACTACCCGGACCTCATCCTCTGCCAACACCTCAGTACCCGGATAATAGATATATCGATCAGGCGCGATGACATTAGGCCCGGATATAGTGCCGCTTTCTCCCAGCACAACCGTCGAAAAAGCATACAGAACAATTGCCACGATGAACGAATAACTATTCTTCATGTTAAACCCCTTATTCTTATTCTTTATACATTCAGCATGCACTGAGGTCCGATCTACTTGGACAGCTCAGGAAAACACATGGTTCTAAAGTATGCTCCAGACAGACAGCCTTGCTAACTTATTTGTCAGCAGTAGCAGGCTGCCATGGCCAGCGGCCCTTCAATTTCCAGGTGCAAAGTGAATACCAGCACAGTTCGTATAAGCACGATAATCGCCAGGCTGGCTACTTCCTCCAGCGTATCTGCAACAAATACCGTACGAATAATATCGCCCGCCACCAGAAACTCGAGCCCCAGCATCATCGTTTGTGCCAGGCCCACGTCGGTAGTTCAGATAGCGCTCTTCTCCAGCCACACTGGAAAAGTTTCGCAGCAGCCGTATCGTAGCCAGCGCAAAACCAATCACAATGACGATTACACCGACAATCTCAATCGCGAAACCGGTATTGCTGATCAGCTGGGAAAAGCTGCCCACACCCACTTCATTCATTATTGAAATCTCCTTTCAATGCAGCCAGCTGAGTATTCTTAGCGCTGTTGCAACACCGGCAAACATCAGGCTCAACCAGCCCCAAATACATCCTCCCGGATCGGGAAACGAGCCATAGCTGCTTTGCCCACTCGCTCGATCGCCAGGACAAATGCCGCGGTACGCAGATCGATATCACGCCCCGCCGCCACCGCAGTGACAGCCTGGTAAGCCTCGCGCATTTTTTTCGCCAGTTCTTCGTTAACGCGTTCGCGCGTCCAGCTGAACCGCTGAATATTCTGCGCCCACTCGAAATAACTGACGGTGACACCCCCGGCATTGGCGAGTATATCGGGGATAACAGTAATACCCCGCTCACGGAGAATCACATCAGCCTCTGGAGTCGTTGGGCCATTCGCACCTTCGACGATGACTTTTGCCTTAATATCCGGCGCATTCTCAATGGTGATGGCATTTTCCAGCGCCGCGGGCACCAGCACATCAACATCCCAGGTCAGCACGTCGGCACCATCAACCGCATCGCCGCCGGCGAAACCGGCAACGGTGCCGTTACTGGCAACCCATTCCGCCAGCGCCAAAACATCCAGCCCGGCCTCGTGCGCGACCGCACCACCATGATCAGCCACTGCAACAATCTTCGCGCCTTGCTCGGCCATCAACCGCGCTGCCCAGCTGCCGACATTACCAAAACCCTGCAGCGCAACCGTGGTGCCCTGCAATTCCTGGCCGACACTTTCCAGATGCTGGCGCAAGACATACATGACGCCTCGGCCCGTGGCCTCCTCCCGACCCTCAGAACCAAATAAGTGCACGGGCTTACCGGTTACCACAGCGGGTGAAAACCCTTCGTACTTGGAATACTCGTCCATGATCCAGCCCATGATCTCAGCATTCGTGTTTACATCGGGCGCAGGGATATCCAGTTGCGGCCCGATGATATCTTTGATTTCACCGACAAAACTGCGGGTAATATCGTTGAGTTCATGCTTCGTCAACTTGCTCGGATCGCAGTTAATGCCGCCCTTGGCACCCCCAAAAGGGATATCGACAACCGCCGTTTTCCAGGTCATCAGATTAGCCAGCGCGCCCGCATGGTCTTCATCCATGCTCGGATGAAAGCGCAGCCCGCCTTTCATAGGGCCGCGGGCCGCGTTGTGCTGCACGCGATAACCGTAATGATGCATGAGCTTGCCCGCCTCACTCTCGGTAACGATCTCAACCTTAACTGTGCGTCTGGGGCTGATGATGATCTCGCGAATACGATCTTCGAGCTTGAGGACATCAGCAGCACGGTGAAAATACAGATGACTATCGGCAAGCATTTTGGAACTCCTCGACTCTGTTTTTATTGGCCGACAGGGATGATGTCAGCCCGTTTAGACCTAATGTAACAGCCGTACAGTCCACTGACTACGCCCCCGGTGCAATCATCGCTTCCACAGCCGAGCGAAACTTGCCAGAATGGGCACCGTGGACAGGCCCGCATACTAATCATCATGAGTTCAGCAAAGAAAAAATCCTCTGCCGGGAACAGCACCATTGCGGAAAATCGCAAGGCCCGGCACAACTTCCACATCGAAGATGACTTCGAGGCCGGGCTGTGTCTGGAAGGGTGGGAAGTAAAGAGCCTGCGCGCTGGCAATGCAAATCTGGCCGAGAGTTACGCTTTTGTAAAGAATGGCGAAGCCTGGCTGACAGGCTGCCATATTTCACCCCTGACAACTGCGTCGACACATATAAACCCGGAACCCCGGCGGGCCCGAAAATTACTGCTTAACCGGAAGGAAATTGACCGGTTAACCGGAGCGGTTGAGCGCAAGGGGTATACGCTGGTACCGCTGCGGCTTTACTGGGTGCGTGGCCGCGCCAAGCTCAAACTGGGGCTGGCCAAAGGTAAACAACAGCACGATAAGCGTGCAGATGCCAAGGATGCCGACTGGAAACGCCAGCAGGCACGGATCCTGAAATCCAATAGATAGCGCCAAAATTAAGTAGCTTATAAACAACAGTCTGTTTTGATGCCACATAAAGAATGGATTCATTAGATTTTACAAAGTTTTTCCGCATAACTTTCCCGTCCCTATGACACACAATCAGACTTGGTAATCACTATGGAGAATGGCTGGCAAGACCTTCTGCAACTGGAGTTACAACTGTCGGATGAAGAGCGTCTGACACGGGATTCTGTGCGCCGCTGGTGTGACGAGCAACTCGCACCACGGATTACTGCGGATTTTCGGAACGCTCAACGCGACCTGGAATTTCTTCAGGAAGCCGGCAACCTCGGCATGCTGGGCGGTACCATCAGTGGTTACGGCTGCCCGGGCATGAGTTATGTTGCCTACGGATTAATGGCCCGGGAAATTGAGCGTGTCGATAGCGCCTATCGCTCGTCGATCAGCGTTCAATCGAGCCTGGTCATGCACCCAATCAATGCTTTCGGCAGCGAGTCACAGAAACAACAATACCTCCCCCGCCTGGCCAGCGGTGAACTCATAGGCTGCTTTGGGTTAACCGAAGCTGAATATGGATCAGATCCAGGAGGCATGACAAGCCGGGCTAAAAAGGTTGCTGGCGGCTACCGGTTAACGGGCAACAAGGCCTGGATCACGCATGCGCCTGTCGCAGATTTATTTGTGATCTGGGCGAAAGACGATGCGGGTGAAATAAAAGCCTTCCTGCTTGAAAACAATACGGATGGCCTCGATACCCAGGCCTATGAAGGCAAGTTTTCATTGCGGGCCTCCTCTACCGGTGCGATATTCATGGACGAGGTATTCGTAGCGGATGAATTTGTTTTGCCAGACGCCAAGGGTCTGGGCGCAGTCTTTAGTTGCCTGAATCGCGCCCGTTATGGCATCAGCTGGGGCGTGCTGGGGGCAGCAGAAGCATGCTGGCATACCGCCCGCAATTATGTCCTGGAAAGAAAACAATTCGGCCGACCCTTAGCCGCCAACCAGCTGATTCAGGTCAAACTCGTCGATATGCAAACTGAAATCACGCTGGGCCTGCAAGCATGTCTGCGTTTGGGCCGCATGGCTGACGATGGCAAACTCTCCCCGGACGCCGTGTCGCTGTTGAAGCGCAATAACTGCGGCAAAGCGCTGGATATAGCCCGCACCGCCCGCGACATGCTGGGCGGTAACGGCATTTCTGACGAATACGGCGTTATTCGCCACATGCTGAACCTCGAAGCGGTCAACACCTATGAGGGCACACATGATATCCACGCATTGATACTGGGTCGTGGACAAACCGGCATCCAGGCATTTAATTAAGACGCACATCCCCAAGTGCACCAGAGGACACGCAGATGATCACCCTCTACACCGCCGCCACCCCCAATGGCATCAAGGTATCCATCGCGCTCGAAGAACTCGGCCTGGAATATGCGGTTAAGCCAGTCAGCCTTAGCACGCTGGAACAAAAAGAAGACTGGTTTCTGCGCATAAACCCGAACGGTCGCATTCCCGCGATTGTTGATCATGCCCATAATGACTTCGCAGTATTCGAATCCGGGGCAATACTGGTCTATCTCGCCAGCCAAACCGGACGACTCATGCCCGCTGAGCCGCAGGGCGCATCACTGGTTATGCAATGGCTCATGTTCCAGATGGGCGGCATTGGGCCCATGATGGGACAGGCAAACGTCTTCTATCGCTATGCGCCGGAAAAAATACCCTATGCAATTGACCGCTACCATCGTGAGGTACGGCGGCTGCTCGAAGTTCTGGATGATCAGCTCAAAGAGCATGAATACCTTGCCGGCGATTACTCCATTGCCGACATTGCTAACTGGTGCTGGGCTCAGTCACATGACTGGTCAGGCGTTAGCATTGACGGGCTTGATAACCTGCAACGCTGGCTGGAGCAGATCGGCAACCGCCCTGCCGTTATTCGTGGCAAAGCTGTACCCGACGAAAACTGGAATAAACGCGACCAGGATCAGGAAAAAATCATCCAATCAGCCCGCAATATGCTGAGTTAATAACCTTTTTGGGGAACCTGTTCACTATCCGCCCCTCTAAACAACGTGTAGAATCAGCTTCCCGGTCAGTCGTAAGGCCGGGGAAACCCAATCGGTTTACCCATTGGGGGCGACATGGCTTCGACGTGGGTGTTGAAACTTTGAGTGCATGCCGAGGGACAGACTACCTCGTAAAACCAGCTGTAAACCTTATAGTTGCCAACGACGACAACTACGCATTAGCTGCTTAAAAACCAGTTTGATGCCTTCCGACCGGTATGTGCTTGGACATTCGGACCCGGGAGTAATCTAAACAAGATCGCGTGACGGTATGTTTGGGGCCTGAGCGTTAAAAACTTACTAAACTGGCTGTAGGCCTACCCTGCCCGTTGGGTTACTTACAGTAAGATTAATAACGGAATAAGCATGTAGAGCTTTAAGCGGAGAGCTTGCGGACGCGGGTTCGATTCCCGCCGCCTCCACCAATTTAAAACCCGGCGTTAAGCCGGGTTTTTCTTGTCAACCAGCCACAAAAAACCCCGAACTAGTCGGGGCTTTGTAAATCATTTCGTCTAGATCAGGCTAAATCACTCGATTTACAATCCGCTATATAAATCAAATTTCTCGACTCGAAAGTCCTGGGTACCGAGCTGAGAAACAGCTTCAAAAACAATATCTCCAGACCGGCTTACCTCCATTAGTCTAGGAGTTACAGAATCAGCACTTCTGCCCGCGAACCCGATAAGATACCTATTCGTTTGCCCAACGGGGTCAATATCACCCGTGGAAGGTGTAAATATCTGCTTATCAGCCGTAAACTCCCAGACAAGACGAACAGTCTTATTTTTCTCATCCACCAGATACTCTACCGCCCTGCTATAGCTTTCACGCGGCACAGAATTATCTTGATACCAGCCTCTGTAGGAACCATTGTCATATAGAGCAATCCGCCCATCCTGCAAAGGCAATACCGCATGCGGCCCATACGGCCAAAAGTCAGTATCATCTGTATTGACCGGCATTCCCGCGTCATCCACTGGCGAGAGCAACTTACTTTGAAAGGCCGATCCCCATAGTTCATGTGCCCCCAAAATCCAAATCAGCGCTCCAGTATCGTAGTCAATCTTTGCGATTAAACTCTGTCGCTGACTGGTTATATACAAACTATTATCGGTTTCATCATATACGGCAGAATTAAGATGCAACCAATCATCCGCACGATTGTTACTTGGAATGGGCGGCCGCGCGGAATCCAAAATGCTATTGAAATCCCACGATTTCACAACTAACCCAGTCCCGGCTTCGACCTCAAGCAACATGTCTTCCTCAGGCACGCCGTTAGTATCAAAGTCTATTAGCGACGAATTACCCGCTACCAGATAGTTGCCCCATGGCAGCCGTCGAACCTCGTGATGAATATAGTTATCTACCAATAGCTCCTGAGGCCTCTCCCCCAACATGCCAACCTCTGCAAGCTTAGGGCTGTGATACCCAATCATATTTTCGTTGATAGTCGCCAGCAGATTCCCATTAGGCAATTTACGATATAGATTGTAGGAGTTTCCAAGATATAGCCACCTAATTTCACCTCGTGAATCAAACGCATAATTCTGGCGGCTAAACATATAAACCATATTTTCATTTTTCTCTAAAGCATCCTGCACGATCTCAATTTTGAGATCTGCATCCCAAAGAAGCGCTTGGGTCGCTACAGAAATCAGGTCTGTATATACTTGACCACTAATACCTACAAGCTCGACAACAATCTCGTTGACGTGGTTTGCGTAAAGCCCTAACACCGGGTGATCTACAAAATCACTAATCACCCCATCGTGCACATGAGAAATATCAACCCCATTGTCTCCCTTAGCTTTGACGAGAATACTTAATATGCCCGGCTCAGGCAGAATAAACTTTAATCGAGCGCTTAGGGGAGCAATGGCATTCGGATCCAGCTCTATACTGCTTGGACTTAGCTCCAGATCAATCGTGTCCGCAGAAAAAAAGTCATCTGAATTACCGCCGCATGCAGACAAAGCAAACATGACGATCAGAAACATAGTAAATCGAAAATTCATACTCCCCTCCATGAGGAATGTTAGTAGCCGCCCATAAACTCGTGAACAGAACAAAATCTGCCTTTGCAATAGATTGCGTAATTCCTCAAAGTCATGCTTCACCATAGCGCATAAGAATTGCCTGAGAAAGTTTGGCTAGTTAAGTCTGTCATTGATCAGATTTTTGTGCATCATCCAGCCAAGTAAGCCTAAGCCGAATAGGAGTCAAAATTGACAATAAATGCTACTTGGACGCAACTACAGCTCAATAAAAAACCCGCACTAGGCGGGGTTTTTATTGACAAACTGCATACTCACTATGGATGACAACTCACACCCCCACACTGTTGAACATCAATCGTATCAGTGCCTTCAAACAGAACACCACTGTAGGTTTCCCCAACCAATGTTACTTCTGTATCACCACAGGCAATTCCGGTTTCTATTTTATCAAACCTGAAGAAGGCATCAATATTACCACCTGCATCTTCATCGATATTTTCCACTATATGAGGAGCCGGAAAACGATTAATAGGCGCCTCGCCTATCCCAAGTTTTAGCGAAAGCGGATCAATATCGGCTATATCAAACTCACTACTTCCGAGAACCGCCACACCAACATTCACATCTGAGTCAATCTTAATAAAACTGGAGGAACGGAAGGGTGCGACATCAATCCCAATTTCTTGCGGAGCTGGCAGAGGCTCAATATAACTAATATACAAACGCGCCGCGTTCGAAATAAAGCGCTCATATGACATCGCAGTTCGTCGACCAGTACCGGAGACAATAATGGCTAGCGAATTACCACTCACCCATTCATCATCACCTATAATTTCACTGATCACCGGAGCGATATCGGGTGTGCGCTGCAAGTAGCCTCGTTCACCCATTACCGGCCATGGGCCCGGCTCCCAGGCAACACTTGCAGCTGTCCGCAGCCGATCTGAGAGGTTGTAATCCTCAGCTACGAATACCGGAGCATCGCCAACAGATTGTCCCTGAATCACTAAAGACGCATATTCCGAGCTTGTATCATCAGCCGTTGTAAATTGAAGATAGGCTTCAATAATCTGCGCGCCTCGAGGAATAGCGAGACCCGTAAAGCGCAAGCCTGCCAATCCTGGCAGCCCATCATTACCTGAATCACCCAAATCTATATCAATACTCACAATTTTGGTATCTCCATCAGCCTGCTCCTCGGCATCATCTGCGGCAGCCAGGACCCGTTGATCGAATACCAGCGGTACACTACCCAAGTCGTTATAGGCGGCCGTGATCGCTTGATCTATATCACCAATAATTATTTGCTGGGTTAAATCGCCACCGATTGACCAGTTATCAAACTGGTATTGCCCCTGCAACGACTCAGCCGAGATAAATCGCTCAGAATTAATAGCCAACTTCTCAATAATGAACGGAGTTGTATATTTTGCAGAGTTAAAAGTAAGCTCGAGACCACTAGGTACTGAGTCAAAACTATAGTCAACCGTTTGTGGCCTTACATCAATACAGACTGTATTTATTCGGCTATCACTATCAGTCGCTGTCAGGCACAACTCAGCATAGGTGTTGGCACCATGATCCGGGAATGAAAAGCTGCCCGTCTCACCGGTTGCGGTACCTGCATCGAAATGCTCATGTGTATTGTGATGAAGACTAATTTCCCACATTAACGAATCACCCGTAAGTGGCCCGTCGTCAGGATCCGTTGCGCTGCCACTGAAATTTACGGTATCACCAACCACCCAGATATCTGTTGGCAGCGGTGTGATGATTGTCGCAATTGGGGCGCTTCCTGTCGGTGCAGTACCCGCTACAAAGGTAATATCCCAATCGATAGCTGTGTCATCACACGCATATCCGTTATTTGGACCCAGGGCAACTGCAATCCGTGATCCGGCAACCAGATAACCCAGGTTTCTGTCCAGGTTACCAGCCACAATCACACCTACCTGAGAGCCTGGAAGAATAATGTCATCAATCATCGTGATAACTTCAACTCCGTCGCCCCCCCCACATGTATTGGATACGGAACTGCTCGTAATACTGTAGTAACCATCCTCAGCAACCGTGTACTCAGCTATTGCATAGCGGTTAAATAGTTTAGCTTCGCCAACAACACCCTTGCCCGGATGCATAATCCCGTTACCGATATGCCCGTTACCCATTGCAGTTGCATCCGGCATCCCCACAACACCATCAGAATCAAACAGACTGACGCCATCCCATAATAAGGACGCGTAGCCGGTCGAATCACCTAATTCAGTGGTTGAGTTCCATAAGTATGCCCAACCCGCATCAGGAGTGGCGCCATTAAACCCAGTGCTAAAACCGGTTACCGGCAGATTAGTTGGTTCGCCGTAAACGATCCGGTCAATTGAATCATCGGCAATCATCGCAAGGTAGAGATTGCCATCCGGCCCAACCGAAATATCAACAAGCAGTACATCGGTCGCCAATGAATGGATATCGATCGCATCATCAGGCCCCAGATGAGCATAATTAATTTCCTGGAATGAGAAGTCACCAAAAAATAAGGCGCCCTGATATTCGGCAGGCCAGTCGAGTTGATCGTAGAAATCACCCGCAATAATTGCTCCGCCAATTTCTGCAATATGTGGATATCCATAAACTGCAGCGGATACATTTCCAGCTGCATATAAATCCTGGCAGATACCCAGTACGGAATACCCACCCTGCTCCAGCAATGTGCCGCTGCCACCTTCGTAGCAAGGCCAGCCAAAGTTGGCGCCTGCTGCTGCATGATTAAGTTCTTCCCAGCGATTCCAGCCAACATCACCAATCCACAACTCATCTGTAGACGGGTCTATCGTGAAGCGGTAGGGGTTACGCAGGCCGAGTTGCCATACTTTTGCACGGTTACTGTCCAAGTCAGGCTCACTGGTTTCAGGATCAATTTCTACAAAGAGATTGGTACCGTAACCCTCACCCGAGACCGGATTTATACGCAAAATCTTGCCAGCCAGGCTGTCTGGAATTAGTGCTCGCGTAGCACGCATATCCACTGTCGTCCATGTACCTGCATCACCATAGCTAACATACAAGCTGCCATCACTGCCGAATGCAAGGGTTCCAATTGAATGGCTGATACCGTCAGCAGGGATACAATCACGAATATATGCGCCGTCATTGCCGCAACTCCAGTCCGCCACCAGATCTTCCTGATCTGCTGAGGGGTCACCGATATTGTCCCAGGTACTATTAGTACCCAGCAGCACAACCTCACTACCCGGAACTGCTGTGTTGTAATCGGTAGTTACGTCCGCTACGACACGAATAACTCGAGCGACACGCTGGCCATCTCCATCCGGCCCCAGACGTCCGGTCTGCCCAACGGTCTCTGGTGGGTCATAGGTATAACCCAGAAATACCCATGGCGTTGTGGGGAAATCAGGATGCAGTGCCATCGCCAGCAAACCACGGTCTGCAAACCCGTTAACTTCATCACTCAAATCAATGAAGGGTGTGGGCAATCGAACACCATCCGCATCAATCACATAGACTTCGCCACTCTTTGTCGCTACAAAAAGTTTGCCATCTACTGTCCATTGCATTTCGATCGGGGCGATTCATCCCATCTGCATAGGTTTCCAGTATGAAGCCTGGCGGCAGATTTATACTATTTGCAGTCACTGCAGATAATAAAGTGAAGACTGCAACCAGCATCCGAATACCCAGATACTGTGAAATGGTGCGGATCAAACTTTGTAAGTTATTCATTAATTGCCCTTGTGTACATTCCCTGTCGTACAACCCCTGCCGTACAATCCATGGTTATCTAAATGACCGAAAGGCAATCTGTGTCACTGACCTATCGACTATGTCTGGCAGTGACTTGCCCGACCATTCGTACTACTTTTAGTATCCTGTCACAGCCACTCGCGCTAATAGGATTAGTTTGCCTATCACTTGAATGATTTTGATAGCAAGACCAGGCAGGTCTGCCGATTCCGCCGGGAGCATATTAAGTCACCAAGACAGTAGAACCGCAACAGGAGCATTCTTCAGCCATTCTTTAACAACTATTTTTTTATTACTACAAGCAAATAATTGATATTTTCCCTTTCTAACCAATATGTTAGGGTTATCAGTAAAATGCTTTTTGCGTTTTTCACTACCGAAGTAATATGGCCTGAATTTGACATAATATGGGTATGCAACCAGACAGCTCAGCACATCGGCATATGAAATATTTTCTACCTGACAAAAAATGTGCCGATGACAAAAGTGTGATGCTCTTCATAGGTGACACAGATCAAGACAACCCTGCTTTGGTCAGCAATCAACATTGAACCAACGGAAATGATAAAAGGGCTTACTGGAAAGATATTTGCTGACCTAAGCCCAGTGATTGCCGCTGGCAACAACCTGTAATCAGGACTAATTGAGGATCGGATATGACCGACAAAACCAGCAACAACTTCGCAATTGAGTGGTCAGAAGAAATCTGCGACTGGATTATGGGTAAAGCTGAAGAACAGGATGTCGATCCAGCCGTTGCTGTCTATGCTGCACTGGCTGCATCGATTGTACTGGCCAGATCTGTTGGTATGGATGACAAAGCTATTCGAAATCAGTTTGATGAAATTCTGATAAATGAATTTCCCGAGAGCATGGTAACAGAGGGCTCTCAATAACCCATGCATCCATATAACCCAATCACACCATGCTTTAACTGATCCTGTTCCGGCTAAATGATGACGAAGCACTCGCCACACCTGATAGCCCCCTTCTTGGCATTCGTTGCATGGGAATTCCAATCATTTTTTGGCCCATCTTTTGCATGGCTCGTATAGCTTAAATGACGGATTAAATTATTGCTTGGTTGGCCCAAATAAAGCGGGGACGCTATGCAAAAGGGTAGCAAATCAATTCGCCTATAGAGTTTCCCTATAGAATTTCCCTATAGATTTAAGTCTGGAAATTGGAGCCTGGTTACACCCCCAGAATTCAGGAAATCCCCCTGACTGTAAACCAGCGCCATCGGTTCTGGGGCAGGAAAGGGTATACTATGGCGGATTTTGTAGCAGTCCGTTCATAGGACAGATCTAGCCCCATTCAGGATAGATGCGCCCTCATCAAACCCACGCTCTGCTCATTGCCAGCAGTTCATATAACAATGGCTTGAGTAGTGGTGGAGCAGACTGAAACTACAGAGCAACTTCCAAAACAAACAGCCTGAGTAAAAATGGACTTCTTCCCCGTCTTTCTGAATATCCGGGACAAACCATGTCTGGTCGTCGGCGGTGGATCGGTCGCGCTGAGGAAAGCGGAGCTGTTGCTGCGTGCTGGCGCAACCGTGAAGGTGGTCGCGCCGGAAATCCAAACCGGAATCCGTGAACTGGATCCTGCTCCGGAGTGCATCCAGCAGGAATTCCAGCCGCAACACCTGGATGGCATCGCCCTCGCCATTGTGGCCACCTCCAGTACTAAGGTTAACAATAATATTTCCCGGCTCGCCATGGAACGTAATATTCCTGTGAACGTCGTGGATAATCCGGCGTTGTGCAGCTTTATCGTACCTGCCATCGTGGATCGGAATCCGATTATTGTGGCGATAGGCAGTTCTGGTGCGGCACCCGTGCTGGCACGCCTGACCAGGGCAAAAATTGAAGCCATACTGCCGCAAGCGCTCGGCAAGCTGGGAGTGTTGGCAAAACAGTATCGGCAAGCTGTCAAAGATCGATTCAAAAGTATCACTGAGCGGCGCCGATTCTGGGAGCTGATTTTTGAAGGGGAAGTTGCAGATAAGGTTTACAGCGGCCATATTGAGGCTGGAGAAAAGCAGATCAAGGACATGCTGGCCAGTGACAGCATGGATATATCCTCAAAGGGAGAAGTGGCTTTAGTAGGTGCCGGACCCGGCGACCCGGAACTGGTGACCTTTAAAGCCGTCCGGCTCCTGCAACGAGCAGATGTGGTGGTCTATGACCGTCTGATCTCACCCGAAATTGTGGATCTCGCACGCCGAGATGCAGAAAAAATTTATGCCGGGAAAGCGGCATCCAAGCACTCAATGCCTCAGGAAGACATTAATGCCCTGCTCGTCAAGCTCGCACTGGAAGGCAAACGGGTAGTACGCCTGAAAGGCGGTGATCCATTTGTCTTCGGGCGTGGCGGAGAAGAAATCAGCGAGTTGATGAATCATGGTATTTCTTTTCAGGTCGTGCCGGGCATTACATCGGCCTTAGGTTGTTCCAGCTACTGCGGTATTCCGCTCACGCACCGTGATTACGCACAGTCCGTCGTATTTGCGACCGGACATCTGCAGAATGATTCCGTGAACCTCAACTGGGAGATGCTCGCACAGCCACGTCAGACCACCGTGATTTATATGGGTCTGCTGGGGTTGTCTACTATTGCGGAGAAGATGAGAGAACATGGCCTGCCCCCCGGTACGCCAGTGGCCGTGGTGCGCAATGCCACAATGCCTGACCAGCAAATTGTAATCGGCAAGCTGACAGATATTTCGGACAAAGTAGCCGCTGCTGAAATGACTTCACCCTGCCTTATTATTATAGGAGAAGTTGTCCAGCTGCATGACCAGCTAAACTGGTACAGCAAATCCGTGGATGTGGGTGACAGTCAGGCAAGTGCTACCAGTGACTAGTGGCTGGTTCCTGTAGACAGGTTTGTCTTGTTAAAGACGTTGTACTTACCTACCGGCCGAGACATGGGTAGCCGGGTCACTTCTTTAAACGTGCTTGCATCATAGACTACAAGTGCACCTTCAGTTTCTATCACACTAACCAGAGCAAATCGCCCATCCTTAGTAAACTCTATATGAGCAGCTGTTTTCCCGGGCGCTGGCTGCAGGGTGTGGACAATTTCCAGTGTCGACTTATCAATGATATGCAGCTTGTCTTTATCGGGGCCAAAAAATACATCAACCCAGGCATAGGGTGTGTTTTCATGGGAGCGCATAAAAAATCCAGGGCCCTTGGTTTTAATGCGTTTTATGGTCCGCCAGTTTTCTAAATCAATAACAGAGACTTCTGCATCGCGCAGATTAGGGGTCGCCATAACCAGGCGGCCCTGATACTCCCAACTAATACCGGAACCCAGGTGAGGCATGCCCGGTAGATCCAGATCAGCGACTTTGCGCCCAAGATCAAGATCCACCACCTGGCCGGTGCCGATCTTGCCGCTGGTACCTGAATCCAGAGGCCGGGTTGCCCCTATCACTTTGCTGTAGTCGGGTGAGAAAAAGAAATCATCCAGTATGGCGTTCATGACGATTCGCTTCGGCACCACCGGGGGTGATTGCAGCTCCAGATCATAGGGGATCTCCCACAATTCCGGGACATCCTTCAGGGCCGCGACAAAGCTCTCCCTGGCCCGGGCATGATAGACAGCGCTGACCCGTGAAGACTCACCTTTCAGTGAGGTCACAGCGATTGTTTTGATCAACGACAGGTCCTGCCCATCCAGCACAACCAATGAGTGCGGCCAGTAGTTGGCAGCAATAACATATTCACCGCCGTCCGTTACCGCAATATTACGAGTATTAATGCCGACCCTTACTTCACTGACAAAGCGCAGGTTATAGAGATCATATTTGCTGACCCAGCCATCTCTGGAAGCAAAGTAGATAAAACGACCATCTTTGGTAAATTTAGGGCCACCGTGGAGCGCAAAGTGTGTTTTGAAACGCGTGATGGGTTCAAACTTGTCCCCATCCAGTATGGTCACATGATGATCCCCTGATTCCACCACCACAAATATATTCGCAAGATCCGCATCAAAGATGGGAGTGGCACTGGCCGTCTCAGTCGAAATATCTTTACGCGAGGCACGAATCCGATTGTCATTCCAATCCGGCATCGTCTGTGGTGTGCTGTAGATATATTCCACCACCTGTTCCAACTGATCAGCACTCAGCACATCCCCGAATGGTGGCATTTGAGTTGCTACACGGCCATTTGTAACCACATCCAAAGCCGTCGCTCCGGGTAGCCGGGAGAGATTTTCTGGCAGCAGAGCAGGCCCCATCAGCCCGGCTCTGTTCGAACCATGACAACTGGCACAGTGCTGCTGATAACTCTCACTGGCAGTTTCAGCCTGGGCCGGCGTAGTGACTGCTGTCACAACAGACATCAGCAATACTAATTGGATGCACTTTACAGTCACAATCTACTTCCAGTGATTTTCGTTAGAGTTGGTCGGATGGTTTTTTATAGTGCAGATCAGTCGACCGGTTGTAAGGCTGCACGATAACTCTTTCCTCGGTTGTCTCCACGCCTATCTCATCATCATCCAGGTAGCACGCCGGATCTTCAGCCCAGGGATCTCCGGTGAGCTGATAGGGCCTGATGCGGGCATTGCCACCACAAATATTCTGGTACTGGCAGTCTCCGCAGCGACCTTTTAGCGGCCTCGGCTCCTGTTTGAGACCTGCCATCAGCTCATTACTGGTATCCGACCAGATATCAGAGAACAGCCGTTTTCTGACATTACCGATACTGTATTGCCACCAGAAGGTATCCGGGTGTACGTCACCCACATTATCGATGTTGGCCACCGTCTTACCCGAACCATTGCCACCCCAGTTCTTCAATATGGTTTCCATTCGCTCCGCCTGCTCAGGGAAATGTTCTCTAACCCAGAACAGGAGAAATACGCCGTCAGCGTCATTATTGCCCGATACGTAGTCTATTCCCCCGCCACTTTGAATATCCTCATATGCTCTTTCGATAAAGAAAGTAACGGCGTCTCGTGTCGCTTGGTGGACTACGTCATCCTTGCGGTTCCGGTTACCCCGGCCACCGTAGTTAAGGTGAGAAAGATAGAATTTGTCGACACCTTCCGAACGCGCAAGATCCATTATGGGACCGAAGTGTGTGCGATTATGTTCGGTCAGGGTAAAGCGCAGGCCGGTCTTCACATCTCTTTGTTTCAGCAATCGAATAGCATTCAGCGCATTGTCGTAAGCACCCTCTTTGCGCCTGAAATCGTCATGGACTTTGCCGATACCATCAAGACTGATGCCTACATATTCAAAGTCTATATCGGCAATTTTTCGTGCATGCTCTTCATTGATCAGGGTGCCGTTACTCGAGAGTGCGGTATAGAAGCCCATATCCTTTGCATGCCTTGCAATGTCATAGATATCATCACGCAAGAGAGGCTCACCGCCCGAGAGAATGAGCACTGGCACGCCAAAGCTCTTGAGGTCATCCATAACCGTAAACACTTCCCTGGTAGATAGCTCACCGGGGAAATCGGTATCCGCTGAAATTGAGTAACAGTGTTTACAGGCCAGGTTACAGCGCCGAATAAGGTTCCAGATGACCACAGGCCCTTTGGGCTTGCGGGCCGGAGGAAGTGGATCTGTCGAATCAAGCTGGCGCAAGTACTCAGAGAGTCTAAGCATTTTCTGGCCTCATATTTTTTAGCCTCAACCCGGTTTTCTTCAGAATCTTTTCACTGAAACGCACGTCTGATTGTTTGCAATCTTCACCTATGAGGCTCTTCAGCGCCTCAATCTTTTTATTGACTTCGTTCAATGAGCGACCGTGAACCATGGCAAACAGGTTGAATGGCCACTTGGGCGGATAACTGGGACGCCTGTAACAGTGACTGACACTGGGCTGGTTGCCGAGCAGTTCACCAATGTCATCTATCTTGCTGTCATCCAGTTCCCATACCGTCATGGCATTGTAGCGATAACCGATCCGGTAGTGATTTGGAACCAACCCTATGCGGCGGATGGTGCCGCGTACCATCATTTCATTGATGCGCGCGTGCAGTTCTTCCTCGCGAATAGCAAGTTTTTCCGCCATAGCGGCATAGGGCTCATGGCAGAGTGGCAAACCGCCCTGCATAACTCTGATTATGTCCTGATCTTCAACCATTACTGGACCTGCAGATGCAACCCGATGAAGTACTCTTTCTCCTTTGGCAGAAGGAGCACTGGGTAGCCCGTCTCTTGCTCGATTTGAGATACCGCAGCAGCGATCTGCTCAGCCGTTTCTGTTGCGAGTACAAACCATAAGTTGTATTCGTGGCGGCGCAGATAGTTGTGAGCCACTTCTGGCATCGCATTCAATATGCTGGCTGTTTTTTCCCAGTCACCCGGGGGAGTGGATATTGCACACAGGCAAAAATCACCGCCAATCTTCTGGACATCAAAGAGCGGGCCAAACCGGGTGATAACATTGCGTTCCTGCAAATTCCTGATGACATCAATAAGTGCTTGCTCATCAATACCAATCTGCCTTGCGGCCTTCTCAAAAGGGCGCACACATACAGGAAACCCCCCTTGCAGGCTGTTTATGACCTGCTTTTCCAGATCCGATAATTCAGCAATTTCATTATTTGGCTGTTGCATCAGAAGTACTGCGCACCACGTTGTTTGAAACATTTAGTTGAAAACAGAACATCATAGTTGCTGTCTATACCCAGCCTTTGCCTTATGCCATCTATCTTGCTGATAACGACCGCCCTTTCCTTACCGTGCAGCATAGTAAAAAGGTTATACGGCCAGTGAGGTAAATTTCTGGGCCTTTGATAACACAAAGTCACGGCAGCCTCCGCCGCCAGCTTCTCCCCTACCACCTCAACCAACTCATCTGCTATATCCCAGACCACCATGGCATTTGCGTCATAGCCCAGTCGCCGATGTTTTACAATCACGCCAAATCTGCGAAAAAAACTACTATCTTTAAGATTATTGATTGCGCTGATGACATCCTTTTCAGTGCATGCCATTTGTTTTGCAAGCTCGGCATAAGGACGAGGACAGACTGGCAATCCATCCTGCATTACTTCGATCAGTTTTTTTTGTTCAACTACCAAAGCCTGAACCCCAGATCTATATAAAAGTTTTTTTCCATCGGAAGCACTAATGCATCAATGCCAATACGGTGTTCTATTTCAGCAATAACCTCATGCATACGAACTTTGTCTCGCGCGGTCACTACGAACCAGAGGTTGTAGCGGTGTTCACGCAGGTAATTATGATTAACTTCTGCGTAACTATTAATCAGTTGCGCGCTGGATTCGACCGCATCTTCAGGCACAGCAATGGCCACCAGGGTGGAGGCGCCTGCTTTTTCATGATTCAAAAGCGGGCCAATGCGGCTGACAAAACCTTCATCCTGAAGTCGCTGAAAGCGCTCCAGAACTTCTGCTTCTGCTATACCCAGATGTGAACCAATATCCCGATAGGGGCTTTCGGTCAAAGGGAAGTCTCTCTGGTAAGACTCTAATAGCTTTTGATCAATGTCATCAAGCATGTCAAAGACCTATCTGATGCGCCCGGGAAGTAAAGAAAATCCCGCTGGGCTGCTCCACATCAAGTGTTTTTAATAGCTCGAAAGTTCGGGTGTCATAAATTTTTACCTGGTTCTCATCACGCACCGAGACCCATATATTCTCGCCCCTGGGGGTGAATTCCATATGCATCACTCCAGGCCCTGCCTCAAGGGTTTTGATGACAGTAGCCGATTTGGTATCAATAATTTGCAGCCACTTATTATCAGGATAAGCAAAATTAACCCAGATCTGGCGTGTGTCCGGACGCGCCATCGTAAAAACAGGCTGGCCAAGCAATGGAATCCGGGCAGTCAGTTGCCAGTCGGTTTTTGAAACAGCAAGAACTTCATGCCGGCCAATGGCTGGAAGAAATACCAAATCTCCTGCAAAGGTCCAACCTTCCAGATGTGGCATTTTGTAAACCGGTAGCTTTTTGTCACCTTTACCGTAATCAGTCAGAATTTTTTCGATACCTTTTTCCGGATACCAGAGGTCTAATTTTGCGATGCCATCTTCACCGAAAAGTCCAGCCAGGTAGTAGCGGCCATCAGGGGCCATCAGGGCGTCATAGGGAAGCAAGCCTATATTTGGGTACTTCGTGACTTCCGGGCGCACAGGGTCATCAAGATTAACCTGCCAGATCTCCCCCGCATCATAGAGGCTGAATATGATTTGATTTTCAGGTGCATCAGTAAGACCCACGACCTTCGAGCCTTCCGGGAACTTACTGGTTATGGCATCAATGCTGGCCAAAGCCTCTAACGTATCTGCCTTGAACAATCGCACGCCACCAGGCTGGTAATTGGAAACCGCAATAATCCGGCCATCCTGCGAAATAGCCCCGCCAATTGCATTTCCGGATTGGATGATGCGCTTTTCCAGCCGCCCGTTGAGCACATCAACTTTGCTTAAACCACCATCCCGACCAAAGACATAGGCATACTGCTCATCTCTGGAAAATACCATCGATGCATGGGACAAATCACCCAGCCCTTTAATCCGGCACAGCACTTCCCTGTTGGTTGTATTAACGATGACTACTGAACCGGTAGCACGCTCCACGATCACACCACGATCGCCAATAGCCACCCCGCCACTGCATCCCGGCAAGTCAGCTGATACCGCAGATAACGATATAAAGAGCAGGCAAACTATAATGAACAGACGCATTTATTATTTGTTCCAGGTCTCATCCCGCAGAACATCAATCATCCAGCGGATTTCAGAATCACTTAAAAATTTGTGCCAGGGCGGCATTGGTGTTCCGGCCCTGCCGTCGCGAATTGCCACAAAAATAAGCTCATCTGGCTTCCCAGCCAGATCGTCTCGACGCAGAGGTGGACCCAGGCCACCTTTCATTGTCATTCCATGGCAGGACCCGCAGTCCGCCAGCAACAGATGCATTAACTCCTGCTGGCGATCGCTGGAAGGTATTTCAGATGCTGCCAGGCAGCCTGAAGCCACCAGATAAGCACAGATCAACATGAAACACAGTCGTATCTTCATCTCGGGTCAGTTCCTTCCTGTTGAACTTTATTGGCACCGTTCAACCTTAAGATTGCATGAAAATATAGCGACTTAGATACTAATTGAATATAGGGAAAATCAACCATTCGTAGGTAGAACTACCAGTACTAAATATGCAGGCTGTATGGTCGAGTGTACTAGTTCAGCAAGAAAAGCACGCATGCAAATCTGTGACATAAAACTAGTTCATCGACTCAAACAAGGCCCGCAGGATTGTGCGCACCTTCAGTCGCCGCACCTTTTCTACCTGGACACCTGCCAGCGTCAGCTCTGGATAACTCTGGGCGGTGCAAACCTTGCGGATCAACTCATTGATGGAGTCAGTTACAATGGTGAGGCTGCATACGAAAAACTGCTGAGTATCGCCTGCGGCCTGGAAAGCCGGGTAATTGGAGAGACAGAAGTTTATGCACAAATAAGAACCGCCTGGCGTAAACAACGGGATAAATCGCCGATCGATGATCTACTCACCAAGCTTTTTGAAGACATCAAGTTTATACGCAGCAACTACCTGACCGGGATTGGTGGGCAGTCGTACAGCACACTTATTCGCAAACATCTGCAACCAACTGACAGCAGCCATTTCCTGATTGTGGGTGCCGGTGAACTAGCTGCTTCGCTAGTTCCAATGCTGACTGACTGGCGCATAACACTCACTAATCGATCAACACCCAGAGCTGAAAGGTTGGCTACCGCCAGCCGCAGAGCGGGCGCAAGGATTCGTGTAACGGACACCCCGACAAACCTGCCCGGCATTACTGACACCATAGTTTGTCGTCCTTTCAGCCCAAATGAAGATCAACAGTTGCTCAATCTGGTCGGCTTGAAAAGCTTTGTACACATGGGCGCATCAGCGAATGACATTGCATCCTTGCACGTCCCACAAAATGTAAATGCAGCAAGCCTGACCGATATTTTTACGTTGCAGGTCGCACAGGATGAACTTCGTCTGGGCCAGGTGGAACGGGCCCGTCAAACCTGTCGAGAGCGGGCTGCACTGCGTAATTTGGGCCCGTCAGTCTGCCTTCCCCATGGTTGGGAGGATCTTGCGGCTTTCGGCGGATTCTGAAAATCTGTTCTGATGCAGGACAGATAACTTCGCTCCATTGCCTATGCTGAGACTTAACTTTTAAACTTCACCTTTCGCTCGACGTTGTTTCATCAGATTAAAGTAGTCAATTTCATCAAAGCGGGTTTCAGTCCAGTTGTCGGTAGCAAATATTTCGGGCGTATATTTCTTAAAGCCGGCATGAACCCGCTCTGGCAAAGCATCAAAACCAGCAATACCTGTCCCATAGGCTCTGGCCATCGTGCCTCCCAGCCTACCCCCCATTTTCATCCATGACCCCCAGGAGATGAAATTCTGTAAATGAATATTTGCAGGTGCAGATGAAAGCTCGGGATTTAACACATCATCCATTAATGCCGATAGTGTCTGTAATGAAACCCAGTTAATCTTTTCGCCACTGGAAAACTTTGGCCATTTATCCGGCTGAAATAAATTGGGCATCTGGGATATTGCTTCGGTAGCCACATAAAACCGCGGCCCCATCATATGGGATGTAAGCGGTTTCGGCGCCAAGCCCGGCGCAATAACATTATCCGGAGAATACAATCTATTTATTGGCCCGAGGATAAACTGATAAACCTCCAGATCCTCCTTGGTATAAGGGTTTCGCCACGTCTCAATAGGATTATCCGTATCGAACTCGCAGTAGTAACCCACTTCATAATGCCTGAGCTGATAGGTACCCCGCTCCAGCGGTTCCCAGTAATCAACAATGTAATTATTCATAGACAGCAGTGGCACCGCTTTCTCACCGGGAACCTGACCATAAAAATGAAACCGCAGAAAGGAATGCAATGTTTCCTTGGCAACACTGCCGATGACTTTTTGACGAGCAAAAGACAGATCAACAGGGTCATTCAAATCCAGTTCTAATCGCTCAGCATCCGGAGTCGCAGCATCAACACAGCTACTCACTAAACCAGCAGCACCCGCCCCGGCGATTGACACCAGCGCATGACGACGGGTAATTCCGGACTTGCTCATACGGTTCTCCTGTTAATAATTTCCAATAGTCTCACTAAACGTCTATACCCAGAATATAGATATGAGTTACAAAAAGCAGGATTTTCTTAAGAAACTGTACTCAATGCTGGCAAAAGAAATATCGGAAAATGTGATCGTGGATAGCGTAGTGCCGTCCCTATAAAAAACCCAACTTGAAGGGAGTCAGCGAAGACCAGAAAACATCAGGGTAAGAGACTTTGCCAATACCGGACGGCATTTACTTTGACTAGCGCATAATTCTTGCTGTCGCAACCTTACAGGCACCACACAATCGCCAGCATTCGTGTAATAGAAACCAAATCGTTCACAACGATGGCGTGAAAAACTATTACGCTGTGCGTGCCGAATCGAAATAGAGGCTTTCTTTAAAACAGGCTTGTCATGCTGAGCTCTTCGCCTGGATTTCTTCCTGCCTGTAACAACTACTCTGGAAGGTTCAGCATCAGGATCAGATATAGTCGCGATCTCAATGGCCTGACGAATTGATCGGCCATCATCCGTAACACCATAAAATACTGCCATGGTGGGACGGGACCATGTCCGGTACTCACTCTTCACCTCATCTGCGCATGCATATGATGAGCAAAGACAGGGAAGAAACCAGGCTAGTTTTTTTAACCAATAATTCATTTCCTAGCATCCAGCGTATACCTCTGGATACTACCACCCCACCTGAATTCTCTCTATATAACCATGATTTTCGCATCTGCCGCATGATAGTCTTTGCCCAATGCGCACCCCTAAAAGATCCGAGCCTTTTTTTAATGACCAGATACAGATAAATCTGCAGGTATTCAGGGGCCGCATAATGCCGTTTTGCAGGGCACTACTGGTGTTGCTGACAGCTTTTTTGTTTGCTTGCGAAAAACCTGCTGAACCGGCACACGAAATTCTAATAACACACTCATTAAATGGATTTGCGGGCACCGAAACCTGCACCGAATGCCACAGCGAAGCAACTGAGCTCTGGCGCAATTCACATCATGATCTGGCGATGCAGATTGCCACCCTTGAAACCGCACTGGGTGATTTTGACGGCCGCCAGTTCGACCATAACAATGTAACCAGCCGGTTTTTCACTCGCGAAAACCAGCTTTTTGTTGAGACAGATGGCAGCGACGGACAACTGGCAACCTTCCCTATCCGTTATACGTTTGGCGTATACCCATTACAGCAATACCTCGTTGAACTACCCGATGGAAAAATCCAGGCACTGGGCATTGCCTGGGACAGCAGGCGGCCTGACGAAGGTGGCCAGAAATGGTTCCATGTCTATGGCAATGAATTTATCGATCACAAAGACGTCCTCCATTGGACACAACCCAGTCAAAACTGGGAAACCATGTGTGCTGACTGCCATTCGACCGGCCTGACCAGCCATTACATCCTTGCAGAGGACAGGTTTGAGACTCAATGGTCTGAGCTAAATGTCGCTTGTGAAGCGTGCCATGGTCCTGGCGCAAAGCACGTAAGCTGGGCTAAGGGTGATCAAACTGAAACAGACAACGGACTGGATCTGCATTTTTCCGAGAGAACTGCTGCCAAATGGATACCTGACCCAGTCAGCGGCAATAGCAAACGCAGCATCCCACGAAATTCAGATATTGAGATTAATGCCTGTGCCGGATGTCATTCACGACGAGCACGTCTGGCTGAAGATACTCATCCGGCAAGTACTTTTCTGGATATTTATGCTCCCGCCCTGATTGAATCACCCCTGTATCATCGCGATGGACAGATTCTGGATGAGGTGTATGTCTATGGATCATTCCTCCAGAGCCGCATGCATCAGGAGGGAGTTACCTGCAGTGATTGCCACAATCCACACAGTTTGAAATTACGTGCTCCCGGCCCAGCTGTCTGCATGCAATGTCATGCTGCAAATAAGTTCGCAACGACTCAACACCAGTTGCATGAATCTGGCACTGCCAATTGCATCGACTGTCATATGCCCGCAACAACCTACATGCAAGTGGACCCGCGCAACGACCACAGCTTCCGAATCCCGCGACCAAATCTCAGTATTGCTTACGGCATACCCAATGCGTGCAATAGCTGTCATGTGGATAAAGATGCCTATTGGTCCGCCGACGTACTGCGTAAGCTTGGCCGCCTGGATCTCTCAGATGAGCCTCACTGGAGCGAACTCTACGCCAGCGCCGAAAATACAACTGAAACCACCATGGAGACACTCGTATTACTCGCGGTCGACCCACAGGTTCCCGCTATTATCAGGGCCAGCGCCGCCAGTCGATTGCGCATTGCCGGTTCGCCTGCATCAGAACAGCTAATCAGTAAACTGGCAAACGATCCGGAGCCTCTCGTGCGCTGGGCGACAGCGCGGCTGCTGACTAATTCGCATCCACTACTGACAGCCCGATATGGCCCTGCGTTACTGCAGGATCCAATCCGATCTGTCCGGCTTTCTGCTGCCAATGCACTTGCCAGCATAGACCCTACAATGGCAGCAGCAGTCCCCTACAAGGAGCTGCAATCAGGTTTTTCTGAATATATAGATGCACAGAACGTCAATCCGGAAAGAGCCGAATCACACATAAATATTGCAAATTTTCAGCGCTTACAAGGACACCCTAAATTAGCTGAACAGGAATATCTGCAGGCAATATTGCTAAACCCCAGTTTTGTCCCGGGCTATGTCAATCTTGCAGACCTTTACCGTGATCTCGGACAGGAACAGGATGCAGAAGAAATTCTTCGCAACGGCCTGGTCATAGCACCAAGCCAAGCTGATTTACATCACGCACTAGGGCTTGCACTGATCCGACAGCAGCGCATGCCGGAAGCACTTACAGAACTACGGCAGGCTGCCCAATCTTCTGAAGCAACACCACGCTATGCATTAGTTTATGCAGTAGCATTAAATAGCCTGGGGCAGCATGATGAATCAGTTCGTTTTCTGGAGCAGGCATTGCAAAGATTTGGTGATGAGCCTGAACTGCTCAATGCCTTTATAGAATTTAGCAGTCAGCCCTGAAACTTGCATTTACAGGTTGTTATGCCGCAATTGCCATGGCTTATAGAGCAGATATCCGGGTTAATTAAATACCCCCCCCCAAACAGATTCAGGGTATCCGCATTCCACTATCACAGACAGTTATTTTGTAAACAAAAAACACCAGACAACATAATGACTACAAATACTTTGGCAAAAACTTCTTTTTTTTCTACCTAACTTTGGAGCTCTGTGCTAATTTTATTATGTTAGTGTCCGCAATGGCATGAGGGAGCCTGAATAAGAATAAGGTATACAAGGGAAGACAATGCAAAACAAACTTTCCGAGCAAAGGCGTACAAGCCTGCTGCTATGGCTGCTACTGGGCTTCTTTTTCGTATTTGATGCCTGCGCTATTATCCTACAAGTCTTGTCAGGCGAAGCACCCAATCAACATGGAACTGTTGTTGATTTATTTACCGGCAGCATACTCTGGATGGCCAGCATAATTGCTCTGCTAACAGCCATTATACGCCACCCTGATATCAAGAGATTTAGACTCTGGCTGGCAGTTTGTGCTGGTACCGCTGCCCTTGCCATTGATGAGATGTTTGAGATTCATGAGCAGACTCTCTACCTGCTTGGCGATGACGACTATATTAAATTTTTAATCCTGCTGGCAGCACTGGCAGGTTTGCGCATACTGCACCAGATGGAAAAGCCCTCCAAACAAGTGATTCAGCTTTTTGCAATTGGTCTCATTTATCATTGCGGCTACCTTGTCATTGATTTTGGCGATGGTGATTTTTTTCAGCTCCCCTTTACGGATAGTACTTTGTACCTGGCAGAAGAAGTATTCGAAATGCTCGCGATCCAGACCTACTTTTCCGGGTTATTGGTTTTCTATATTACGCAGGCTCAAAATCCCCTTGGGGAAGATACAAACAGCCTGATGCATGAGACAAAGAGACTTCAAATGAAAGCAAATAAGCAGCCAGCCTGAAAGGCAGAGATTTAAGTACTGCCATACAGGAACCCGACAAAACCGAGCATCCAAAAACAGCGCAATTCTCCATTAAACCAATAACTCAATTGGCAGATAGCTTGGCTGAATACTTAGCAATATGCAGGACTGATGGGTAGATGCCTAATCGTGAAATAACTATTCGATTAACCCAGAATGACTGAATAGTTATAACCAGCAACACAGCCACCGCGACCCCATTGATTCCGAACCGGGGAACAAGAAGCGCGTGCAATGCGAATAGAGCTGCAGCCGAACAGGCAAATACCACGAGGCACCGATCCTGGTTACCCGAAACCGTCAACAGCTGTGCACCCGCTCCAAAACCCGCAACTATTACCTGTGATATAGCCAGAATCAGCAATGCCTTATAGCCGACTACAAATTCAGGGCCGAATAATCCCAAAACCAGTTTGCCAAATATTGCCAGCACAACCATACCAAATAGAGAACCAAGACATTTAATCCGCGTCGATTGAGAGACCAGATGCTGCAGCTCTTTCAAATTATCACTGCCATGTAACTCCGCTACTCGTGGCGCAGTAATTGCATCCAAGGCAAGAATGCCGAAACCAATTAGAAACGCAGATCTGAATGTCGCATTAAATATTGCTATTTGATCCGCAGGAAGATATATACCTGCCATGATCACATTCAGCTCTAAAAAATACTTAATAAAAAATGCCGTAACAAGCAGGGGAATTGCCGTTCTCAACCAGGTGCTGGTCTGCTTTTCTGTAGCCTTAATAGCTGGGTACTGCTCTTTTAGCGCTCTTCTCACAAAGTAAAACTGCCCCAGCAATATGGGCAGCATAATAAAAAGATGCGCCAATGTTACGGAATAGGCAGACAGAGAAAACCCAACAGCCCAGAGTAAAAAGACTGCAAATAACAGGAAGACAGGACGAAAAATCAGCATCGGCAATACCGCCAACCGATAGCGATAAAATGACTGGGCCAGAGTACTGAACCACATCATCAGAGCAAACACAGGCACCGACACCAGCGCAATCAGAAAGGTTTCTCGCGTACCTGGCTCAATCAAACCCTCTATGCCAATTACCAAAGCATATGCGACAGCAGCAAGTGCAACGCCAGAAGCAGAATAGTTCGGCTGTTAAAAAATGCATAGCTCAGTATGAGATTGCCATTACCACTGGCCATCGCTTTACCCACAAACCTGAATGCCGCATCGGGCAATCCAAGTCCTGCAACAGCAGCTAACAAAACACACCAGGCAAAGGAATAAATATAGATCCCAAGCTGCTCAGCACCCATCCAGCGTGCGAGCGCAACCTGCATAACGATAACGGTGATAGCAGCAACAATACGGCAACCAAACATAAATAGCGCACGGCCCATCAATTTAGCCGTTTCATCACGCAACATTTGTTTGAATTTCTTAATCACAATATATCCAGACCATCACTACCACACTAAATTTATACCCTGGCATAAGGCATTATTCGTTCACAATGCTGGTCGTCACAAATGTTTCGGCATATGCGGACTCCGATATCTGCCCGACATTACCATTAGCCAGAATGCCTAGGCACGCAGTCTGAGCACCTTTTCCAGCACGGCACCCGCAGCAGCAATACTGGGCATAGGATCTGTAACCTTATGTAACGGCGAAAGGACACGGCGCGGGAACCAACTCCGCAACCATTCCATAGTGGTCAGTTCATTCCTGCGCCACAGTTCTACAAATGCCAGAAAATCACGCAGCGGATACCAAAAAATAAGGGACTGAGTGTAGCTACTAAATTGCGGCAATTTCTGACCGGTCAGGTGACAATAAATAATAAGATCAATGGGCGCCCCGGAACGCACCAATAATTCCTGTGCCGCAGTAAACCGTGCATTTACTTCGATAATTTTCAATTTATTATCACGCAGATCATGCTTAAACTCGATATTACCCAACCCTGTAAAACCGATACCTTCAAAAAACTTACGTCCGGCCGCCGCCGTATCGGGCAACCATTCAGCGACGTGATAACAGGCACCACCACGGTTCACCGGATGGCGTCGCAACACTCGCTTGGTGTAATGAAACAGGCTGTTGCCATTTTTATCAATGTAGGTGTAATAGCTACTGAGCAAGCTGTCAGGCCCAGGGATCATCTCAACCACCATGACTGGCTGATCATTCTTTTGGGCAAGCCGGACCTTTTCGACCACTTCATCAAAGCTCTTTTCTATGATGAATAGTTTCTGGCCAAAAATGCGGTAAAAATTAACCGTATTCAGAGGCTTAACCATTACGGGAAACTCAACCTGGTTACGAATAGCCTCAAGATCTGTATCTATTTCGATATTCCAGAACTTTGGTGCTGCTGTACCGGCCTGCGCCGCAAGTTCGAGGGTGCGCTGTTTATCAAGCATGTCGAGGCGCAAGTCCGGCCTGGCATCATCCAGCAAATAGTTGCCTGCCAGCTCTTCAGTATGGTGGGCAATAAAATCGATAGAATAATCACAACACGGGATCAATATATGCCCATGCAGAGACGCTGAGTCAGGCCCTAATAATAATTCATGCCAGTAATCAGCCCCTGAGCTATCTCGCGGAACCCGGAACGCTTTACGGCAGTAGCGCGATGACATACCCCAGCATTCTGACGGACCACTAACACTAACCGGAATACCATGGCGCCCCAGATTACGTACCAGCGAAAGGGTATTTTCCTTGCCGCCCAGAACCAGTACAGGTGTAGAAGTATCAATAGCCACTAGGCTGCCCGCTCATCTTTGCCGCTTACCGGGCCGAGCATCATCGCTCCCCGACCAGTGCTGAATATGTATTCCAGTACTTTTTCGGCAACGGGCGTGCCAGCCTCCGGATTTGCGATCAGATAATGATGATGCATCCCGGGTGTGGTGTTGACTTCATTCATCCAGCCATTAGCGCGTGTTAATGGTGCACTAATGTCTTTGCAAAGCACATCCAGCCCGGCAAACTCAACCCCAAGATCGGATGCGAGCCGCCTCCCAAGTTCGACAGTTTCCGGGTGTACCTGTTGGGTCACATTATGATTTTGCTCTGCCCGGTTTTCATTAACAGCCCTTTTCAACTGAATCGAACGCCCATCTGCCAGGATACTGCGAGTAGTCATACCCTGCCGTTCCAGCCAGTTAAGACAATCACGATCAATCTTCAGGGGGCTAAGTGCTGCAAAAGGCCGCTCCTTAAGGCGCCGCCGATTTTCCAGCGCTACCAGTTTACGAATTGAATGCTTACCATCACCCGTAATCTCGGGCGGATCACGTCGAACCGCATCGATAAATTTACCATCCAGATAAAGCAGCCGAAATGAGTCCCCTTCCACCTGCTCCTCAACCATAAGATTGCTGTCAAATTGTGCAGCCATGCGTGCAGCTTTATGCAGCGCTCGCCGGTCCTTGATACCGGTCGTTACTCCCGCGGCCACCTCCCGTGCCACTAACAGGCTTAACAACAACCTCCTTACCTTTCTGCCGATCCAGCAATGCTTCCGCCACTTTCAGGCTGCGCATCGTAAACGTCTGGTAATCGGGGGTGGAATATTCTTTTTCCGCCATCAGCGCGTACGTCAACGCCTTGTTGCCCATAATGTCGAGCGTAAGGTGACTATCCAGCATCACTGACCCCTGCTTCACAACAGTAGTCAGGGAGTTTCGACTGATTCGCATATAGCCAAAATCCCAGTCCTGCGCCTGCGCACCTATATTTCGTGCCGCTCCCTGCCACAATTGCTGATAATAGGTATCACGAATCTCACGAAACCGTAGCAACTGCAAAATAGCGGGCACATTCAGATAGAACTGAGCCCGGTATACAAGTTTAAAAAGCAAATCAATCAATACGGGTTCCGATCATGTGTGAACAGCAAATCCATGCTTCTATACCCATAGACACAAACAATGCCCTTAAAATTTGCGCTCGTTAATAAGTGCTTCGTCCATATGAGCCTGGCGTATATACTGGGCCAGTATATGCATTAAAGACTGATGCACATCCTCAATAACGCCGTAGTTATCAGCTGTTACATGCAAATTAACATCAGCAATTTTTGCCGAACGGCCACCCGAAAAACCGGTCATTGAAATGACTGGTATGCCATTTTCTTTAGCCCATGTGGCCGCACGTACAATATTTTCAGAATCACCGGACGAACTGATCGTGATGAGTACATCGCCGGGCTTCGCCAGCGATTTAAGCTGGTAGTCGAAGATTTCATCATAAGAAAGATCATTACCAATAGCCGTAATCATCTCAATGGTCGTACTAAGTGACACTATTCTCGGTATAAGCTGTGTATCAGTCCGTACCAGCTTACAGTGATCGCAAACCAGATGATTGGCTATGGCCGCGGAACCGCCGTTGCCACAGGAAAAAACTATACCGCCCGCAGAATATACTTTCGTCAGTATATCGATTGCCTTGGCAAATCGTGAGTCATCTACGGTTGCAGCTGCCTTACTAACCTGCTCAAAATAGGCAGCAGTATAAGCTGCAGGATCACTAAATTTTTTGTCGGGAAATGTCATCTGTGCTCTCTCATTAAATATCAACTTGCTTTCAGGCCGGCACGCATAGCTTCAACCTCTTGTTTTGCCTGGGTCATCAGGAAGCGGTCATCACTGGCAATGGTTGTCAGCTGGAAACCTTCTGCAACCATTTCCAGTGCTACTTTTGATGACGGCGTGTGTATACCGGCCGGAATACCATGGCGTTTACATGCCTCAATAATTTTATGTCTGGCCGCAATTACTTCAGGATCCTTCTGGCCACCACGTGGCTGACTACCCAGTGCCATGGCTAAATCAGACGGCCCCACATAGATAGCGCCTATACCCGGAACCTGCAGAATCTCATCAATATTCTTAATAGCTTCACGCGTCTCAATTTGGGGAATTACCAGTGTCTCGTCATTGGCAAATTCATGATAGTCGCCACCACCATGAGTCGTACCACCTGCATAATACTTCGCACGAATCGGCCCAAAACTCCGTATGCCTGTGGGTGGGTATTTGCAGGCACGCACCAGCGATTCAGCCTCTTGCGCATTATTAATCATCGGGCAGATCACGCCATAGGAACCGGCGTCAAGTATTTTCATCAGGCGGCCAGGATCATTCCAGGGCACTCTGGCTAATGGGATCACAGAAGTCGTGGAAATAGCCTGCAACATCGTAAGGGCAACCTGATAATCCACCGCACCATGCTGCATATCGATGCAAATGGAATCAAACCCCTGGTGAGCCATAATCTCGGCTGAAAAGGAACTGGGAATGGAACACCAGCCATTAACTACTGTGCCTCCACCTGCCCATATTTCCCTAAGTGTATTCTTTCTCATTAACGCAGCCTCTGTTTATAAGTATAAGTTGTTAAGCGTACTTTTATATTTGACTACTGATCAAAAAATCTAACTAATCATGCAGCAATATATTTCTACCAGTTGCCCTAAGGCACACTCAACACTTCAACCGGTGTTTGCACCTGCTGTAAAACAAGGCGTAACGGAAGGTCATGATATGAACCTGGTTTTTTTGCTTCTTTATAGACGGCATGTTTCACCGGACCGGCATAAAGCAGCATAAGTTTTTTTGCAGCCAATATTGATGTTGCCGTAAGCGACATACGGCCAACCCTATAGCTTTTTTCCGCAACAGCGGCACAAAGCCCCTCACGAACGTCAATGGCCGGCTCGCCAGGAAACAAGGATGCGAAATGCCCATCACCACCCATACCCAGATAGACGGCATCCAGTGATTTACCCACAGCCATCAAACGCTCGTTACATGCTGCCCTTCCCTCCTCGGGAGAACTCTCGCCCCCATAGAGCGGTATAAAGGTTGCTGCCGCCGCCTCGCCCTGGAGTAATTGCGAGCGAACCAGGCGCTCATTACTGTGCGGATCACTCACTGGCACCAGCGCTCATCAGTCAACGTGACGATTACCCGGGACCAATCCAGATGCATTTTCCGCAAATGGCGGAATACGAACCGAGGTGTCCTCCCTCCGGAAACGGCAAAATATGCCTGACCGGATGAATCAATCGCTTCTGTCAGGATTGTCGCCAGATCTTCAGCCAGACTAATTGCTGCTGCGTCAATGGATGAAAATTTAGTTTCTCTAATCATTTACGACCATATCTTTGCGAGCTAACGGGCTCATTTATCCCCT
>PVMK01123428.1_pt1 | contig 33183 bp, 28 predicted proteins | sample 1853481 | NCBI WGS metagenome assembly PVMK01 (sample SAMN08533507, study PRJNA380276) | Marine sediment metagenome, whole genome shotgun sequencing project.
CGTCCTCGTATTCGCAAGCCGGAGCAGGTGCATCAGTGGCGCAAGAAAAATACCACCACCAATGCCGACGATCCCCGCCAGCCACCCAAGCACGGCACCGACTCACAGGCCGATGCTCCAAAGTCTGACTGGGGAAATTGTGGGCTGTGCTTCGGTCTCGTGCCGACGGGCGAGCAGGATCGCACCGCTGAGAAACAAAGAGAGTCCCAGCAACAGGATGAATGTTGGCTTGTTGACGGACAGTTGCCCACCCAGCCAGGCCATCGGTATCGACAGAAGTACAAACGGAAGGACCAGGCCCCGCTCGAGGAGTCCCAACCTGGCGTGGCGAAACGTTCCACCCGATACGACAAGCAGATTACAAAGGAGTGCGATCGACGGAAGAATCCGAAAGTCGGTGCCGGCGAGCACCATCAGGGCATTGTATGACGACCCGCCACCAAAACCGACCGACGCATAAAATAGCGCGATCAGCACGAACAGGGCGGAAAGAATCAGCATCGTTTGAGTTGGCGGAAGATCGCCTGGGGAACCTCTGGCTTATTCAACCTGCTCTTACCTGCACGGTACGACCGATCGCATCCATCATCCATCTCAGGTGGTCGTAGTCGGGGTGTCGGATCCGGACCCATGCATTCGCCATATAACCCGCCTCGACGGGTTGAGTCGAAGCACCTGGCGCGGGGAAATGGCTGGCGACGATCCATTCTCCGAAGCGGGCCTGGATATCCTCAAGGCCTTCGCAAGCAATGATGCTGCCGTCACGATCAGGTCGCAGGGCGATCATGCCGCAAGCGAATCGTCGACTCGGGGTCTGATTTGCACGGCCGTGCACAATGGCATCGGCCCATTCGAGATACAGGTCGAATTCATTTGCGGCATTGTAGACGTCCCACTGACAAACGCCGGGTGGGCGGCAGGCAATTTCAGAGAACTTCAGTCCTTTGGGGCCATAAAACCACTCCATGTGTGTGGCGGTGGTGTCGATACCGATGACGCGATTGACACGGCGTGCCATTGTACGCACATCGGAGTACCCCGGTGCGTCAATTTTGTTGGTTGTCACCATTTGAGGTGAGATCCAGCGTGTGCGCATGGCCTTGAGTACATTTGGGTAGTAGTGAGTAATAAATTCATGAACCGGTTCGCCATCGATCGAGAGGGTATCCAGATAACCTTCATGCCCTTCGATGAATTCCTCCACCGCTACCGGACGCCCATCGGCAAGACCCGATGTCTTTATGATGGTCTCGAGCTGGTCTGCATGATCGATTCTCCAGGTGCCGGCGGATCCCGCGCCATCCCGCGGTTTGATGATCAGCGGCAGACCCGTTTCTTGTGCAAATTCCCTGACTTCGTCGGCGCTATTCGCACCGATCGACCGGGCACACGGTACGCCGGCGGCACGCAGGGCTTCTTTCATCGCGGGTTTGTCGCGACACAACCAGGCTGTCTTGACCGACGTGCCACTGATACCACATTCCTCACGAACTCTGGCCGTCGCAAGGACGTGTGCTTCGACTGTCGCTTCCAGTCGGTCGATATGAAGTTGCGATTGGATTCGCTTCACGGTTCCCAGCAGCGCGTCTTCATCCACTACGGAACCGATCTGTTCATAGTGTGAAATCCAGTGGTGCAGATCCTCACCAAGCCAGTCTGCAGGTCGCTCGCCGATACCAATCACATTCGCGCCTGCGGCGTGAAGAGCACGGACAAACTCGCGCTGGTTATCGGGAAAGGCGGGTTCGACAAAGATCACGTTTATCACGCCATCTCCTCCAGATAACGCGGCAGCATCTCTCGCCAGGTTCGCCAGTCATGATCCCATTCCGGCCCCCACGGATCGACCCGATTGGGTATCCCCCTGGCGCCGAGCGTACTCGCGAGTCTCCAGGATTCGCCCGGGTCCTCCCAGCGGCCTTCACCAAAGGCCAGCAGAACAAAGCGCTCGCGCAACACGCCGAGCTGGTTCTCTTCGGTCAGATTCGGCAGAAAGTGCAGCGGTGAAGAGAAATAGAAATCATCAAAGAATTCACCATTCAGCCATTTTTCCAGGTTATAGGTTCCGCTCATACCGATGGCGAGTCGGAAGACATCCGGGTGACGACAGAGACTGGCGACCGCATTGAAGGCGCCGATGGAGGCACCAGCCGTAATGATCTCGATATCGTCACTGCGGCAGTCTGCCCTGATCGCCGGGACCACCTCGCGACGGATGCACTCGTCATAAAGATTCTGGAATCGAGCGCGGTATGCCGGCGAATGACCTCCTTCCATCCACGTGCGCCCGGCGAGGCTGTCGCAGGAATAGACCTTTATTCGACCCGCGTCTATTAGTGGCTGGAGTGCGCCGATGAGATGAAATCGTTCTATCTCTTCGGCATCGCCGCCGGCGGTCGGGAAAAGCAGTACCGGTGCCCCGTATTCGCCCCAACGCACCAGGCGCAGATCCTGTTCGACCCGTGGTGAGTACCAGACGGACGATTCCTTCATGCAGCGGCTAGCGCATGCTGATCCCGCCACATCTGGATCCGACCCCAGAACAGTTCCTGGAACTCGTCGATTTCTCCGGCCGGATACAGAGACTCGACTTTCTGATACACCGCATCCCGCGCATAATCTGAACCAAAAAACTCCCAGGCGACCTCATCCATGTGGGCGAGATGTGTGGCACAAAAATCACGGAAACGATCGGTTTCGAAGCGTTCATGGGCGATAGCGGCATATCGCCTGAGTTTCTCCCGCAGCGGGATGTCTTCTTCCGCAATCGCAAAATAGGGACTCCAGTCGAGGTTCTTCCTCATCTTCCTGCCGGTTGCCGCACAAAAGACAGACCAGCGAACATTGGCCATAACCAGCCACGGAAAATGATAGTGGAGCGAGGTGACCTGCGAATCCGGGCAGGCGTTGGCGAAGTCGATCGGGTACCAGATATCGTTTTGCCGCAGCGCCTCACACGAGTTGAAATCCCAGCCAAAAAAGCTGTTGATGGTCAGTGTCATGTCTTGCAGGATTGACTCCTGCGCAGGGTCAAGGAATCCCTGGTCGACACGGTAGCGATCATGCAGAGGAGCCCCGGGGTCATAGTTGATCGACCTCAACTGGGGGCCAAGACCCACACAACGTATGAACAGGTCATGTGGCAGCACTGCCTTTTGGAGATGCATCAGGCGTGTGCCGCTGGCGTCGTAGGCTGCCTGCAGCTCGGCATTATTTTTTACCTGGCTGACACCGACCCAGGCGCCGCCGTCGTAAGGTTTCATGAATTGGGGGTAGCCAATCTCCGTGCCTATCTCGTCCAGATCGAACAGATCCGCGTAGCTCTTGAGCGTTGTTTCCAGATCGGCGGTCAGTTGATAGCTCTTTGGCATGATCAGCCAGGTCTCGGGTACCGGCAGACCCAGGCGCATCATGGCGCAATAGCTGGTGTGCTTTTCCATCGACTGGATAGACCAGGGGTTGTTGAAGACATAGAGATCGTTCATGACGACCGCCTTCTTGATCCATTCACGGCTTGGGTAGTACCAGTGAGTGAGTCGATCGAGTACGACATCGTAACGACAGGGCTTGTCGAGAGAGAATGGTCTGATGCCGACTCGGGCGACCTCGAATTCCACCGTGTCGCCATCGATCGGAATCGATAGATCCAGCCGCCGGATCAGTTCTTCGAAGCAAATCGGCCAGCAAATATCGGCTCCGAGTGACAGCCCGATTCGCTTGACTACTTTGGCCACGTCAGTCTCCTCTCATTGACGTTTGGGCATTCCGTGGTCTGAAAAAGACCCGACCCACTAGACTAAACGTAGACGGTTATTCGTAAATCATCCACAAGGGACCCGGAAATAACCAACTCAAGCCATCCTGCAGCCTGTCCCGCCAGTTCTCCCAGTTGTGGCCATCGGGAACTTCCCGGTAGCGTACTCGCAGCCCCTGGCTCTGCAGCATGGGAACGAGGGATCGGTTCTCATAGATGAGGGATTCGTAGATGCCGCAGGCGATGTACAACTGCCGGGCAGGACGGCCCGGCGCTTGCCGGAAGGCGTTCATGAAATTTACCACGGGATCGAAAGCCTCGCCCCTGCCGTGTGTACCTATATCACTGAAGGCAAACGAGCCGGATAGCAAAAGGAGTTTTCCGAACACGCCCGGGTGACGCCAGGCCGTTGCCAGTGACGCCACCGCACCGAAGCTGGCTCCCATCAGCGCCCGGCTGGATGGATCGTCAAGAAGTGGGTAGCGGGTGTGGAGAAACGGGAGGAGTTCGGTCGCTATAAACTGACCATGGGCAGGGTCGCCTGCGTATTCCCTCAGACGGTCGACCGGTTGGGTCAGTGCAACGATCATTGGCGGAATGGTCAGGTCATCGATCAGGTTATCCAGCACGAACCTGAGATCCGCAAAGCGGCAAAAGTCTTCGCCATCGTGGACGACCAGCAACGGATAGCGTCTGTTGTCGCGGAATCGGGCCGGTTTGTAAACATGGACCCGCCGCTCGCTTGCCAGCGCCCGGCTCGTGATCCCATGGCTTTCTATGTCGCCGGGTCGTGCATTTGGATCGGGCTCCGACCAGGCTGGACGTTTGTACCCATGCGCCCTGCAGATCGAGTTACGACCAAAGGGATCATCCGCTGTCAGCGGGTTGAGCGGGTCGGTGACCCATCGACTGCCATCGTCGCTGGATATTTCGAACTTGTATTCGATACGCGATCCCTGGGGTAGTTCAAGGAACATATGCCACAGCGTTGTGCCATCGATCCGCTCGAGTTCCTGCGAGGACGGCAGACCGTACACCCAGTGCCGCAACGAAACCGATGTCGCCTCGCCATGGTAGAAGAAGGTGACTCCACGGGGATCGACGAGTGGAAACTCATGCGAGGAGATGAAGGCGGTAATCGCCTCAGGCGTTGGCACAGCGTCGCCGGTCAGCTCGAGGAGTTCGGCGTTCACCTGGCCCTCATCCTCGCCAGCGTGCCGCTACGGGTCAGCCTGAAGGTCTTGTCCGACGCGATCAGTTTGTCGTCCTGCCAGACAAGCATGGCGCCCGGATCCAGTGTGATCGATCGCGCCGGCGAGAAGCGCCGGGCAAACGCGGAGACTCTTGCCTTGTCATCCAGAGCAAGGCGATGCGTGGCGTGTGGCAGGGGAACGATACCCGGAAACAGGCCAAGACCTGTTTCCGCCACCTCCGCGTCGCCAGGACCCTGCGGTGGAAAATCGTGGAAAAGCACTACGCGGTCCGCCAGACACATGGCGCCTGCCGACCATGCGATGATGGGTTTGTCGCCTGCGAGTTCCAACAACCCAAAGAGTCGAAGCCGGTTTAGCAGGACCTGGACGTGTCCACCGGCAATCAGCAAGGCGCCGGAGGCATCCAGCAGCTCCTTCAGCCGGCTTCTGTGCGCAGCGATAACAGGTCGGGTCGTCGCTTGCACATTTCTGTCGAACTGATCGTGAATGGCACGAATTCGTCTCAGGTGTTGTGCGTCCAGGGTCTTGATCGCGCGCATCGCCGCGCGAAGCTCGTTATCCAGAATCCGGGACTCATCTTTCTCCTGACTGAGCTCGCTGAGCGCCGCCAGCGCGTGCCTCAGCCGGCGGCGATAGAGCCGCTGCATGGTCATCAGCGTCTCCTGCCTCTGACGGTAGGCGTCGCGAAACTCGCTATCCAAATCGAACACTTGTTCGGCGCGTTGATACAGGGCCAGTTCCACGGCTCTTTTCGACAGGTGCTGTTCGAGCTCCTGGAGTTCTCCTTCACGCTCCTGCCAGCCGGCCGTTACCGTGCAGATGGGGCTGTCTCCGTATCCCAGCTGCTCGACAAGCGCCGCGATATTGGGTCCCCCGCGTTGAGGGCCCAGCATGGCTCGAATGATCATCCGGCGGAATCTGTGCAATCAGCGAGCGATTGTCAACGATCGGAAAGTTCCGTGATCGATCATTGGAGACGATGTCCTGACGCTCTTGCGTTCTGCGAGCGGTGGTTCGTGGCAGCAACGCAGCCCTTGCGACCGTCGAGCATCGCCAGTCCGGCCAGTACGAGGATGTTCAATGGCGGAAAGAAACCGAGGACGGCGTTGCAGATTGTCAGCAGTCGAGGGGAATCCACTTTCTTCTTTGCCACCGACCAGGTTGCGGCGCTGACGATACTGCTTGTCAACAGGAGCAACAAGAAGATCTGACCGGCAAGGCTCACGTTTATATCCAATTTCAGATCCTCACGGTTTGCGGAGCTTGATGTTGTCAGGGATAACGATTCCGGTAGTCCTGCCCGGTCCCCGGGTTGCGACGGTGCGCAATCCGGGAACCGGCAACTCATGCAATATGCGGGCTAGTTGTGCCAGCAGGTCGCTGCACCTTTGGCGTCGATGGCGCAGACACTGTGTGCCGGTAGCCGCTGGTTTTGGAAGTCCCGCAGGAATTTCGCACCGTATATTTCGGCTCTACTCTGGAACCGGGACCAATTATGCGGTGTCGAGAACGTACCCTGATAGTTCTCCAGGGAAGCGACGGAATCCGGAATCCTGTTGCCGTCGTTGTCGAGCGCCGATCCTTTCCTGTACTCAAAGACAAAAAAGTGTCCACTGGTCAGGTGATTCAGCCGAACCAGTTCGAAAAGGGCGGTGGATCCATCCGGGAACTGGATAAGCACGTTAATTTTGACGTTGATCTTGAACACAGCACCGGCAATCTGAAAAGCAGCCCCAAAAAGCGACCCGATCCGGGTAGGGACGTTGATGTTGATCTGTTCGGAGATCACGGTCTGATTGAATGCGCTGCCAAATACTTGTTCCGCACTCTGAATCGGGAAGGCCGGATCGAGGACTATATTTGCCTTCATTGCCTGGCTGGCGTAGTCCCACTCGCTCATCGCCTGATTGAAGTAATGCTTGTATTCTGAGGAAGGAGTTGCCGCCATTACAAAGTTATAACTGTCCCAGCCTTCTCTCTCGGCGGTGACCCTGTACAGGCGGAGTCTTCTGCCAGGGTTGTCGACGACATAGACATCGTAAACACCCGCGCGCCAGCGCATGGGTATCTGTGCGGCGGCCGTCAGTTTCGCTCTCTTCGCAGTACACGAGTGACACGTGACGATGATTGGTTCGGTCGATGCCGTCAGCGGCACCGAGAATGTGGTTATATACAGTGTCAGGCAGATGATCAGTCTCTTGTTCATGTTTGCTCTCCATAGCGTCAATTGCAGGATTTACGGCTCAGTCCGTGAGCCGGCTGCAATCGTCGCCCATAGAGAGGGTTGGGGGAACTCGGGATATTGGTGCGGTATCTCCTGTAATGGGGGTGATCCCGGCACGCATGAATCGGGGTCAGCCGACATTTCCCTTGTAGAGCGTCCCGAAGATCCGGTCGCAGATCGGATAAGTGATATTGAAATTGCAGCGCTGCATCAGGGACTGGCGGTGGTGAAGGGTGTGAAGTCGTCGTAGCTTCGACATGAAGGGGATTCGAGCGGTCCAGGAATCCTGCGAGGTGTGGTATGCGAAGTGCAGTAACTCGTAATTGAGAAAGTAGGCAATCGCCGTTGCGATGAACAGCAGCGCCGTATTGGGTGTCGCCAGGAAATTGATCAGCAAACCCATGGGCAACGCGAAAAGACCGAGAAAGAAGACGATGAGCAGGGGCGGGAACAGGACGGCCTTGTAATCCCGGCTTGAGCCGAACTGCATCTGTGCGTCGGTAAAGAAACGATGATGTTCCAGGGTGTGACGGGTAAAGATGATCCTCAGCCCACGGGTTGGGTGATGCATCGGGCCTCTGTGCCCGAGGTACTCGACCGCATTCGCATACAGAAATGTAAGCGGTACAATCAGCCACTCGGCCGCCGTGACGTTGTCGAGGAGCGCAATACTCCATCCAATGACACACAGGCTCACCATGATGGTAAACGCGAAGTGGAGGCGACCGCTGTAGTGCGGGCCGATGTGATCCCTGCGAAAATTGTGGCGGAAGTCCTCCACTTTATCGTCGTGGTTCACCGCCTGCGCGTCGCTTGTCATGCTGATTGCCTTCAAGTCTTCGAAGTTCGCTGGCACGTGCCCCGATAGCAGACCGTCCACCGGTGGGCTCGTCCCCGTCTTGTATCGCCTGAGTTCTGCCAGCATTCTAATGCTCTGGAGTACAGACATGGCTACATACGATCAACCAGCGACTGGAAGCTGACATGCCTTCCTTAAGCGAACTAGTTGATGCAGGCAGATCACTAGACGATATCATGTCCGCTGACGGCGGCGATTGCGAAGCGGTCCTTGGCCAATTTGCCGAGGCCCTGGCTGCCCAACTCCAGGATGAAGGAGTCGGGTCGTTCGTCGCTTCCTGGAACGAGTTCATCGGCGTGATCGCCTCGAGGAGCGACTTCCTGAAACAAACCGATTAGAGGTTCAAGTTTTCATGACAAGTTCAAAAGCACCAATCGCGCCGCTCGCCGAACGGAACGCATGGAAAGCGCTTGAAACCCACTTTGAGAGTGTTCGGCCACTGCACCTGCGAACACTATTTGCGGATGACCCGCAGCGCGGCGAGCGCATGACGGCCGAGGCTGTCGGTTTCTACCTGGACTACTCAAAGAACCTGGTTACCGATGAAACGCTCAGGCTCCTGCTGCAGCTGGCTGAGGAATCCGGTTTGCGTGGCCACATCGACGCCATGTTCAGTGGCGAGAAGATCAACATCACAGAAGACCGCGCCGTCTTGCACGTAGCGCTGCGTGCCCCAAAAGAGGCTTCCATTGTCGTGGATGGCGAGAACGTAGTTCCCCAGGTCCACACCGTACTCGACAAGATGGCTGACTTCTCCAATCGGGTGCGCAGTGGCGAGTGGAAGGGGTACAGCGGGAAACGTATTGTGAACGTCGTCAACATCGGCATCGGCGGCTCCGACCTCGGCCCGGTGATGGCCTATGAGGCGCTGAAATATTACAGCGCCAGAGCAATGACGTTTCGCTTCGTATCCAACGTCGACGCTACCGATTTCGCGGAAGCAGTCCGTGATCTCGACCCGGCGGAGACCCTGTTCATCGCTGCTTCAAAGACATTCACGACACTGGAGACGATGACCAACGCCCACTCGGCCCGCGACTGGGTGCTTGCCGGTTTCGATGGTGACATCAAGTCGGTTGCCAGCCACTTCGTCGCGGTATCGACGAATGCGGAGGAGGTGACGAAGTTCGGCATCGATACTGTCAATATGTTCGGCTTCTGGGACTGGGTTGGCGGGCGCTATTCCATGGACTCGGCGATCGGACTGTCGACGATGCTGGCCATCGGTCCCGAGAATTTTCGCGCCATGTTGAATGGCTTCAACCAGATGGACGAGCATTTCCGCACTGCCCCCTTTGAGCGCAACCTGCCGGTGCTGATGGGACTGTTGGCTGTCTGGCACAATAACTTCTTTGGCGCGGAGACGGCGGCGGTATTGCCGTACGAGCAATACCTCAAGCGCTTCCCCGCCTATTTACAGCAGTTGACCATGGAAAGTAATGGCAAGTACGTGACCCTCGATGGCAAGCGGGTCTCCGGCAATACCGGTCCGATTTATTGGGGTGAACCGGGGACCAATGGCCAGCACTCTTTCTACCAGTTGATCCACCAGGGGACGAGGATTATTCCTTGTGACTTCATCGCATTCAGCAAATCGCTGAACCCGCTTGGCGAACATCACGATATCCTGATGGCGAACGTATTTGCCCAAGGCGAGGCGCTCGCCGTCGGCAAGACACGGGAGGAGGTCGAGGCAGAAGGCGCACCCGATTGGCTGGTGCCCCACCGCGTCTTCGAGGGCAATCGCCCGTCGAACACGATTCTTGCCGAGCGCCTCACCCCGGTAACCTTCGGCAGTCTCGTCGCCCTCTACGAACACAACGTCTTTACGCAAGGTACGATCTGGAGCATCGACTCATTCGACCAGTGGGGGGTCGAGTTGGGCAAGCACCTGGCGCAGGCGATCATCCCGGAACTCGAAAGCAAGGAAGAACCTGCGCTCGCTCACGATAGTTCGACCAGCAACCTGATTCGGCGCTACCGAAAGTTGAGGGAGGCGTAGAGGATATTTGAATTGTCCAGTCACGGGAAACGGATTTGGCGCCTGTCCCTGCCGAGGACCCGGCAGGACGGGTAAATAATTTCAGTCACCACTTTCAGGCTGCTGTGTGTCAGATTTTTCTTCCTGTGCCTCGTGAACCATCTTTCTGATGTAATTTGCGACATCGGCAGGTGTATTCGATATTTCAACGTCTACTTCACCAGGCAAGATAGTACCTTCCCGGTTCATGCTCTCCCTGGCGAAATCAAGCATGGGTTGCCAAAAGTCTTCCCCCATCGCTACACAGGGAAATGCCTCCATTTTCCTGGTCTGTATCAGTGTAAGGGTCTCGAACATTTCGTCCAGGGTACCGATACCGCCCGGCATGAATACAAAACCGGATGAGTACTTGACCAGCATCACTTTTCTGACAAAAAAGTAATCAAAGTCAATAGTTACATCAACATATGGATTGATGGATTGTTCCATCGGAAGCTCGATATTGCAGCCGACACTGAGCCCCCCGGCTTCCCTGGCGCCACGGTTGGCCGCTTCCATGATTCCCGGACCTCCGCCGGTGATGACGGCAAATCCATTCCCGGCCAGTTCGCGCCCCAACTCCCTCGCCATTTGATAGTAGCGGTGATCTTCTTTGAAACGCGCAGAACCGAAAACCGTGACCGCGGGTCCGATTTCGTGCAGGCTACGACAACCTGAAACGAATTCGTTGAACACCTTGACTGCCCTGTCAAAATCGACCAACAAGTCGTCAGCGCCACGCAGCAATTCCTCTTCAGCGAGTAACTTTTTGTCCTGATGCGGATTCTTCATATGCAGACCTTATTCATGTTCCAAAATCTAAGGAACCTCTGAATTATTCATGAACTCGCATCTTGTGCCCAAAATGTCCAGCTTCTGCGTTGCTCATCTTCGCAATAGCCCAGCTATTACGTGCGATTCGCGCCTTGAATCTGAATATTTTGGATCACAATCTACTTCGCTCAGAATAAATCAGAGGTTCCCTAAACCGGGTTTGTGGTTATGAGTAGCCGCTGATCCCGACCAATGAGGAACTGGAGATTGCTCAGCAAGCGGTTGGCTGTATTGAATAGCGGGAGCCGTCTGCTGGCCGCGATGACGCATTCTGCACATCATGCGACCGGCTGATGCCACAAGAATCGCTATCGTATGGCATACCTCAAGCGAACGACACACGCCAGCCGTGTTGGCTATCTTCTAGCGGGCGCTGGCCGGTTCATCCCTCATCTGCCGAATCACACTATTGTAGACATTCCGGTCATCGCCGTTCTTTGCGTTAAATATGGCGGAGCCGGCCACAAAGGTATCCGCACCGGCCTCGGGAATTTCGCGAATGTTATTCACCTTGACGCCCCCATCGATCTCCAGTCGGATGTCACGTCCGGAATCATCGATAATGCTGCGTGCTTCACGCAGTTTGTCGAGAGTGGCCGGAATGAAACGCTGTCCGCCGAAACCCGGGTTCACTGACATCAATAACACCATATCCACCTTGTCGATGACGTACTTCAGATGATCGAGCGGGGTGGCCGGATTGAATGCCAGGCCTGATTTACAGCCTTCGTCACGAATCAGCTGCAGGGCACGGTCGATGTGCTCGCTGGCTTGCGGATGAAAGATGATGTAGCTGGCGCCGCCCCTGGCAAAATCAGGAATAATCCGGTCCACGGGTTTTACCATCAGATGGGCCTCGATTTCCGCGCTCACTCCATACTCGCGCAGAGCCTTGCACACCAGTGGCCCAATGGTCAGATATGGGCACATAGTGGTTATCCATCACGTCAAAGTGCACGGTATCCGCCCCGGATTCGAGTGCGTTATCCACTTCCTCGCCCAGACGGGCGAAATCCGCAGAGAGAATGGACGGTGCAATCCTGAAATCTCGCATTTACCTGGCTCCCTCGTAAACGAAACCCGATTATATTTTATTGCCCGGTACAGACAATCTACGCGCCGCGCGGTTGATGATATCGATCGCGAGGCTGAAACCATCGATCTCGTTGTTGATAGCCAGTTCCAGCGGCGCGCTTTACCTGCCTGTCATGGAGTGAAAGGCGAAGGCCGCAAGGGTATTGCTCCGGCTCTGGATGGCAACAGTATCTTCAGTCTTGACGACTACTACAACTCGGTTGCGGTTGTGTTACGTGGCCTGGCACCGGACCACTCGAATACTGGCGATGGTTTGATGCCCATGGCCAGCCTCCGCGAAGGCATCCCGGATGCAAGGGCCAGTAGAACTGGTGACCCTTGTCAGAAGTTATTTTGGTGGACAGGCTGAACCGGTGACGACCAAAGCCGTCACGAAGATCCACTGGGTACCGGTCGGGGCAGGCGGAAAAATCCGACAGGCACTGCCCGCCGCTGAGCAATCGTGACCGGGTTCACATCCCACCGGCTGTGCCATTGCTAGACTCGTTTTCCGGCGTTCCGTATTGGAAATGTTGATGAGGATCGATAGCCATCTGGCTGCAATAGTAAAAAATACATAGGCTTATCTTGTATTCTTCGAAATTCCTGCCAGAATGTCACGAAAACCCAGTGCAGGTAATGAAAAACATAGTCTCGGCACAGAACGCAAGCGGGCCCGTAAATGAGCGATAAATCGCCCCCGCATGACACGATCAGGGCCAACACAGACCTTGGTGACATGGTTCGCCGGGGCAAACCCCCTCCCTCTCGAATAAACCTCAATCCTGTCGTCACAAAAACGGCCGTCGATCTCCTCAACCTGACGGAGGAGACCGCGGATGAGGTCGTAGGCAACGCACTGAAAGGGATTCGGGAAGTCAGTGGAGCGGATTCAGTCTGCATCGCCCAGTTCGCTCCGGACCCCGAGAATCCGGGCGCTCGAGCGATCGCAAAGCTCAGTCATTCGACCAGCGTGCTGGCGGGCTGTTCTCCCGAGGGCTTGCTGGGCCAGGACCTGGCACAACTCCCGTGGTTCGATGCACGGCTCGAGCACATGCGTCTGCTGGAGATCACGGACAGCCGCAGGCCGGTCGAGGAGAACAGGGCTGAATGCGAACTCCTGGCCGGTCTCGGTATCGGCGCGGCGCTTATCGGTGGTTTTAGCATCGATGGGGAGAAGGTCGGGTTCCTGGCGATCTTTTCAGCGTCCGCCGTCGATGCCTGGGATGTCGAATTCTATTTGTTGATGAAGCTCATCGGTGCCAGTCTCGCCAGTGGTTTTGCGCGTTTGCGGCTGGAACAGAACCTTGCCGATGTCCGCGAGCGAGACGAACTCTATGCCTGTGCCGCCAACGATGGCATCTGGGATTTCGACGTCGAGACCGGGTTCCTCAAGTTTTCGAACCGCTGGAAGGAGATGATGGGCTACGAGCCCGATGAATTAGAGGACCAGCGGCTCGACTGGCACCACATGGTCCATCCGGATGACATGGTGAGGGTGCAGGGTCGGATCAGGGAACACCTCGAAGGCAAGTCACCGTTGTTCGAGAGTATTCACCGCATGCGTCACAAGAGCGGCGATTGGCGTTGGGTCATCAGCCGCGCCAAGGCGCGCACCGATGATGAAGGACGGCTCATCCGCTTGCTGGGAGTCGAACTCGACATTACAGAACAAAAGCTCTACGAGGAAGCGCTTTTCCGGGAGAAGGAAAGCGCACAGATCACGCTGCAATCTATCGGTGATGGCGTGGTAACGACGGATTCGGAATGCCGGGTCGAGTATCTCAACCCGATCGCCGAGGATCTGACCGGTTGGAAACTGGACGATGCCTCGGGCCGACCGATCGATGAGATTTTCCGCGGTTTTCATGAAGAGACCTGCGAGCCGTTGGAGAATCCCCTGGCCGTCGCCATTCGACGTAATCGGCCGATCAAGTCGGTCAGACCCACGCTATTGATCCGGCGCGATGGCAACGAGCTCTATATCGAAAGTACGGCAGCGCCCATTCGCAGCGATTTGGGGCGAAACTCGGGTGGCGTGCTTGTTTTTCACGATGTCAGTGAATCCAGGGAACTCAATCGCCGGCTGAGTTACCACGCCAGTCACGACATGCTAACGGGGCTTGTCAATCGCCGTGAGTTTGAGGGTCGGCTTGAGCGCGGCTTGAAAAATGCACGCTCCCGCGAGGCGCAATATGCGCTTTGTTACATGGATCTCGATCAGTTCAAGATCGTCAATGATTCCTGCGGCCACTCCGCCGGTGACGCCTTGCTGGGGCAGTTGGGCGCGCTGCTCAAATCAAAGATCCGCTGGCGCGACACGCTGGCTCGCCTGGGTGGCGACGAATTCGGCATCCTGCTTGAGAACTGTACTGTCGATGAGGCGATAGAGTCGGCTGAGAATCTGCTCAAAGCGGTACAGGATTTCCGCTTTGTCTGGGAGGATCGGAGTTTCAGGCTGAGTGCCAGCATCGGCGTCGTACCGATCACCCCTGAAACGGCCAGCGTCGCCGAATTGTTGACCGCGGCGGACAGCGCCTGCGCCGCGGCCAAGGAAGCGGGCCGCAACCGGGTCCACACCTACCAGGTCAACGACATCGACCTGATGCGTCGACGCCGGGAAATGCAGTGGGCCGCCCGTATCAGCAATGCCCTCGAGGAATCCAGGTTCGAATTGTTCCGCATGACCATCATGCCCCTGCAGGAGGAGGTGACCGGCGCACATTACGAACTCCTTCTCAGGATGAAAGATGAAAATGGTCAGATGATCTCGCCGGATGTCTTTATCACGGCGGCGGAAAGATATGGCATCACACCGAGGATCGATCGCTGGGTAATCGAAAATGCCTTCCGGTGGCTGGTATCGGAGGCCGACGAGCGCAAACGCCTGGCCATGTGCTCGATCAATTTGTCGGGACTGAGTCTAGGCGACGACAAATTCCTGCCCTTTGTTATCGACCAGTTCGAGACGAGCGGGCTCGATGCGTCGAAGATCTGTTTTGAAATCACGGAGACCGCGGCGATAGCGAGCTTCGCACAGGCGAATCGATTTATTCACTCGCTCAAGGAGCTGGGGTGCAAGTTCGCCCTCGATGATTTCGGTACCGGACTTTCGTCATTTGGTTACCTGAAGCACTTTCCGGTCGACTATCTGAAGATCGACGGCAGTTTCGTAAAAGAGATTCTGCACGATCCTATCGACAGGGAGATGGTCCGTTCGATCAACGAAATCGGACATCTCACGGGCAAGAAGACGATTGCGGAGTTCGCCGAAACCGAAGAGATCATCACCATGCTTCGGGGTATTGGTGTCGACTTTGCTCAGGGCTATGCGATCGACGAGCCTCACAGAATATTCGAGGCGGGTTTCGACGCAAACCAGTTTCTCAGCTAGGGAACCTCTGATTTATTCTGAGCGAAGTAGATTGTGATCCAAAATGTCCAGATTCAAGGCGCGAATCGCACGTAATAGCCGGCTATTGCGAAGATTTGCAACGCAGAAACTGGATATTTTGGGCGCAAGATACGAGTTCATGAATAGATCAGAGGTTCCCTCGGGAAAAGCGCTCTCAGGTCGCAGTCACACGCTCCGGCTTCTCGGCGCTGCACGCCGGTCGCTGCCGATCGTCAAACGCATCGACCTGGATTGCCAGATCAGTCAGTTCCATTGCCTCGCGCAGCGCCCGCGCTTCTATGTCATTGATGACACCGGCATGTGTGGCCTCCGCGATGACAGCCTCGTAGTTCCATGGCTCGACTGTCGTTCTCATCGCCTTGCGGATTTTTTTCTCAATGGGTTCGACAGCCAGCACCTTGCGCAGAGTCAATTCCATCAACCCGACCGGATCATCACGACTTAGCTCATAGGAGAGACCGCTGGTGAGGCGTTGTCGGGCCTCACCCGGTTTCTGCAACAGCTGCGCCACTTTCGAGCCGAGCCGGTCACCAGGTCTGCGCAAGCTCAGGCCAAATGGCAGCACCAACATACGCATCAATCCGCCCAGCACGGGGGACGGGAAATTGTCACAGATACCGGTAAGCCCTTGCTGGATCTCGTACAGGGAATCCTGCAGGGCCCATTCGACCAGCGGCTGTTCTTCGGCCGGCCGGCCGGCATCTTCGTGATGTTTGATCACTGCCGATGCGAGATAGAGATGGCTCAGGATGTCCGCGAATCGACCCGACAGTTTCTCGCGTCGCTTGAGTTCGCCGCCCAGTGTCAGCATTGTCACATCGGCCGCGAAGGCGAAAGCCGAACTCATCCGGGTTAGCCTCTTGAGATAGATGGTGCTTACGCCGGCTTCCGGCACACGCGCCAGCCGACCGCCGCTCAAGCCGAGAACAAGCGATCTGACCGCATTGCTGATGGCGAATCCGGCGTGGGCGAACAGCGCCGCGTCGAAATCACGCAGTCCCTGCTCTTTATCCGGATCAGCCGCAGCGCGCATTTCCGCGAGAACGTAGGGATGACAACGGATGGCTCCCTGGCCGAAGATGATCATGCTTCGGGTCAGGATGTTTGCGCCTTCGACGGTGACAGCCACCGGCACATGATCGTATGCCGATGCCAGGTAATTGCCCGGACCGCGACACAGGCCCCGCCCACCGTGTACATCCATGGCGTCGTTGACGACCTTCCGCATGCCCTCGGTGTTGTGGTACTTGAGAATCGCGGACAGGACGGACGGTTTTTCGCCCGCATCCACCGCACCAGCGGTCATGCAGCGACCGGCTTCCATTCTGTAGGTATTGCCACCGATTCTCGCCAGGGCTTCCTCGATCCCTTCGAATTTCCCGATCGGCGTACGGAACTGCCGGCGGATGCGTGCATAGGCGCCGGTGACCAGGCTGGTCAGCTTGCCTGCCGATGTCCCCAGTGCCGGTAGCGATATGGCCCGTCCGACCGACAGGCAGTCCATCAGCATTTTCCAGCCGTTGCCGACCTGTGGCTGACCGCCGATGATCCAGTCCATTGGCACAAACACATCGGTGCCACTGTTGGGTCCGTTCTGGAACGCGCCGCCAGGTATGTGCCGGGCGCCGATCCGGACTCCCGGTGTGTCGGTGGGGATCAGCGCGCAGGTAATGCCGAGATCAACCTCGTCGCCCAGCAGGCCGTCGGGATCCTGTGCCTTGAAAGCCAGTCCCAGGAGCGTGCAGACAGGGCCCAGCGTGATGTAGCGTTTGGACCAGTTGACGCGAAAACCAAGTGTCTCCTGTCCTTCAAATTCGCCGCGGCAAACGACGCCCATGTCGGGCATCGAGCCGGCGTCCGATCCGGCATAGGGTCCGGTCAGGGCAAATGCCGGGATCTCTTCGCCGCGCGCGAGTCGTGGCAGGTAATACTGTTTTCTGCTTTGTCCGTGCCGTATTCCAGGAGAAGTTCGCCCGGGCCGAGAGAATTTGGGACCATGACGGTGACGGCGGCGGCGCCACTCCGCGAACTCAGTTTCACGACGACATCGGACTGGGCGCGCGCCGAGAACTCAAGGCCGCCATATTTCTTTGGAATGATCATTCCAAAGAAACGGTTTTCCTTGATGAATCGCCATGCCTCGGGTGGAAGATCATTCAATTCTTCGTTGATCTGCCAATCGTCCAGCATGCGGCACAGCTCTTCGGTCGGACCGTCGAGGAAGGCACGTTCTTCTTCGCTCAGAACAGGGGCGGGTGTCTGTAGCAGCTTGTTCCAATTCGGTCGCCCGGTGAAGAGTTCAGCGTCCCACCACACCGTGCCGGCGTCGATCGCTTCCTCTTCGGTTCGCGACATCGGCGGCAGTATGGCCCGGAAGCGGTTGAGCAAGGTGCGGCTGATCAGGGTTCGTCGGATCGGGCGGACATTGAAAATGACCGCCAGCAGGGCGAAAACGAACCATGTCGTCATCGACAGCCCGGTACCGAGGAAGTGGATGGCGGTCAGCAGCAGCGCAATTGCGCCGGTCCAGCGAATAAGCGGGGCCCGCTGGTAGGCAAGCACGATGCCGCCGGCGATCGCCACGGCAAGCCAAGTCAAAATCGACATACAGGTCTCCTGGTCAGACCAGCGACCGGGACTGGCGTCCCGCGTCGCGGTTGACGCACTGCAACTATTGCAGCGCAGCAAACCCTTTTATACCCAAAGCTCAGGCCGGTCGCAAATACGACGCGGATTTGCCATATAACTGCATGATTTGATTGTGCAGCGCCACAATTGTTCCTGCTGCGATGCGCGCCCGATCACAGGGTGGTGTGGTAGCTTATTGTTTTATAGGGAATTGATGCGGAATCGCATCGAGAAATCGACAGCCGTGACGTGCTTTGTAATGGCGCCGACCGAGACAAAGTCGACGCCTGTTCGTGCCATTTCCCGGATGGTTTCAAGCGTGACATTACCCGATGCCTCCAGCTTGGCTGGAGCAGATCTCAGTTCCGCGTTGAGCGAGACGGCTTCCTCCAGCTTGCCGAGAGGAAAGTTATCCAGCAACAGGATGTCAGCGCCGGCTACCAGGGCTTCGCGGACTTCATCGATGTTCTCGACTTCCACCTCGATCGGCAGGTCAACAGCCGTCGTCCGGGCCGTCACAACGGCCTCCCTGATACCGCCGGCGGCCATGATGTGGTTCTCCTTGATAAGGACCCCGTCATATAGCCCTTTGCGGTGATTCGTAGCGCCTCCGCAAGCGGACGCGTACTTCTGGGCATCACGCAAGCCAGGTACCGTCTTACGCGTATCCAGAACCTGGCATCCCGTTCCTTCGACAGCCTGAGCGTATTGCCCCGCCGTCGTCGCGGTTCCTGACAACAATTGCAGGAAATTGAGAGCAGTTCTTTCGCCGGTCAGCAGAACTCTGGCATTGCCCTTTATCTCGCAAACGACAGTATCGGCGGGAACCGCCTGGCCCTCCGCGCAGCGCCAGTCGATAGTTGTCGGACTCTCCAGCTGGTGAAACACCTCGTCGAACCAGGGCTGGCCACAGATCACCGCGTCTTCCCTGGTGAGTACGGTGGCGGTGGCTCCGACGTCGTCGGGTATCAGGGATGCGGTAACGTCACCGCTACCGATGTCCTCGGCCAGGGCGCGGCGGACATCGTCCCTTACAGTGGGTGGGATGGCGACAGTTGGCATGGCAGCAGTTTACCCGGGTCCGGCAGAATTCATCGATCCGGATCGCCCCGCCGTTGTGCGGCAGGGCGCCCGTCGGTGACCGCAGGAACTTTTAGAAGGGCAGGCCGTGTACCGATCCCGTCATGCACATCAGCATGGGGATGGAGAGGAATGTGTTGGTTCTGGAGGCGAGGAACGCGATCCGCTTGGCCTTGGCGATCTCGTCCGCGGTGGCCTCGACTATGCCGAGCACCTTCTTCTGGTTGGGCCAGATAAAATGCCACACGTTGATCAGCATGATCGTACCCATCCAGGCACCCAGACCGATCACGAGCTGATAGACGTTGAGCGTATCGCCACGCAGCCCCAGCATGAATGCGCCGATCAGGTTCTTGTTGACCATCAGGTAGTAGGCGCCGGTCAGCCAGGTTGCGAGTGCTGCCCAGCGGAACCAGAGCAGTGCCAGTGGCGCGACATACTTCGTGATGCCGGCAGCGCCGGGTCCGCCCTCGTCGGCCGCGGCTTCACCCAATGCCGGGACCTGGACGAAATTGAAGTAATACAGGATTCCGATCCAAAGAACACCGGAGAGGACGTGCAGCCAGCGATCCAGTTGCATGCCGTTGAACGAAACGCCACCGACCAGGGCGGCAATAATTACTGCGAGAACGACACCCGAAATAATGGTGCCCTTGATGCTGTTCAGGGGGTTCATAGTGAGAAACCTCTTATCATTGTTTTGACGGCCCGGCGCCAACGACCCATTGGGAACAAATCAGGGTAGCCCCGGAGCGGGTTTTGCGACGGGAGAGCGGGTGGTATTCTACCAGACTAAATGAGAAGCATTCTTGTGACCGCCGGGACGACTCACGTCGCTATCACTCCCCGCATATGAGTACAGAAGCGATCGAAACACCCTGTATCGGTCTCTGCACACTGGATGGGGATGGTTTTTGTCGGGGTTGCCTGCGGAGTTTCGAGGAGATTGCGGAGTGGCCTTTCATGTCTGTGAGCGAACGCAGACTCGTGATGGCCGATCTGGATTGTCGCAAGCCGGCTGCAAACCGGTGTAACAGTGCAAAAGTTGAAGAGAGGTTCCCGGTAACGGGGTAGAAATATGGAAACTAACGAAAAAATCAAGCAACAGATCGAGTCAGCACCTGTCGTTCTGTTTATGAAAGGAAATCCTGACTTTCCACAGTGCGGCTTTTCGGCCCAGACCGTCGCTGCCCTGAGAGCCTGCGGTACGCAATTCGGGCATTTCAATATTCTCGAGGATCCGGAGCTGCGGGAAGGCCTGAAGGCGTACTCGAACTGGCCAACATTCCCTCAGCTTTATGTCGGTGGAGAACTGGTTGGTGGCTGTGACATCGTGACCGAGATGTACCATGCGGGCGAGTTACGGAAATTGCTCGAGGAGGCCACCTCGGCCTGACGCATAGCAGCTGTATTGCGGCGGCTACTGCTGCGACGGATTCGTCAGCGTCTCATAGACCGGCTTGATCCGGTTGAGGATGGTGCAAAAGATGTCTGCGGTGATCCGGGCGTCGTACAGGGCCGAGTGGGCGGAGGCTGAATCCCATTCGAATCCCGCTGCCTTGGCGATACGTGACAAGACCGTCTGACCATAAACGACCCCGCCCAGCGTGGCAGTATCGAAACTGGTAAACGGGTGGAACGGGTTGCGCTTTATACCGGCCCGTTCCGCAGCTGCGTTGACAAAACCGAGATCGAAAAAAGAGTTGTGCCCCACCAGGACCGCGCGAGTGCAGTCGTTATCGCGAACCGCCTGGCGAATTTCCTTGAATATCTTCTGTAGAGCCTCCTTTTCGGGAAGCGCCAGCCGCAACGGATGGGTCGGATCGATTCGGTTGACCTCCAGCGCCGCCGGCTCGATGTTCGCGCCTTCGAATGGCTCGACATGATAGCGATAGCTTTCGCCCGGCTTCATCGTCCCGTCACCCTGGATCTCGATTAGCACGGCGGCGATTTCCAGCAAGGCATCGGTTTTGCAATTGAAGCCGCCCGTTTCGACGTCAACGACCACCGGTAGAAAACTGCGAAATCGATTCGACATCGGCAGACGCTCATCACTCTCGCCCACCACCGGGGAACTACCTTGTCCCATTACAAATTTTCCAATGTATCGTCTGGCCTGATCGGAACGGGACCAGATCATCGTCGCCGACATCGTATGACACCGGCGAAGACCAGGCCTCACCGATCAGGGTGATAGTTGCCTCATTTTGAGGCAGACCATAGAAGTCAGAACCGAAACGGCTTGCAAAGTTCTCGAGCTTGTCGAGTTGCCCGGCTGCATCGAACGCCTCGGCATACAGTTCGATGCCCGCATGTGCTGAATAGATGCCCGCACAACCGCAATCACCTTCTTTATTCTGTCGCAGATGCGGCGCGCTGTCGGTGCCAAGAAAGAAACGTGGATTGCCGCTGATGGCGGCCCCCAGCACCGCCTGGCGATGGCTTTCTGCTTTCAGAACCGGCAGGCAATAATGGTGCGGCCTGATGCCGCCGGCGAACAGATCGTTGCGATTGAGAAGGATATGTTGCGGGGTTATCGTCGCGGCGATTCCGTCTCTCGCTGAGGTAACAAACCGGATGGCATCGGCTGTCGTCACATGTTCGAACACGACCTTCAGATTCGTGAATCTTGCGCACACAGGCTCGAGGATTCGTTCGATGAATACGCGCTCGCGATCAAAAATATCTACGGTCGGGTCTGTAACCTCACCGTGGACCAGTAGCGGCAGACCACAGTCCTGCATCGCCTCAAGGGCAGCGTAGCTGTTCTTTATCGCGGTGACGCCCTGATCCGAGTTTGTGGTAGCGCCGGCCGGGTAATACTTGACCCCATACACGTGGCCGCTGGCCTTTGCCTTGTGTATCTCTTGTGCGCCAGTGTTGTCTGTCAGATACAGAGTCATCAAAGGCTCGAATCGCGCCCGGTCCCGGGTATCCGGGAGCGCGTTCAGGATTCGTGTCCGGTATGCCAGCGCCGCCTCGGTCGTCGTAACGGGAGGGTCGAGGTTCGGCATCACGATGGCGCGTGCGAAGCGCGCAGCGGTATGAGGGAGTACCGCTTCCATCATGGCGCCGTCACGCAAATGCAGGTGCCAGTCATCGGGTCGTGTGATGGTCAGCTGAGTCAAGGTTTCTGCTCGTTGCCGGGCTTCTTGTCGATGAGCAGCCTGAGGGTGTATCTGACGCCGAAACCGGTCACCGGAGTGGGGATCAATCCCAGACCACCCTTATGGTGACCGGCGGCCAGATCGATATGGACCCAGGGAATCTTGGGGTCGACGAACCGTTGCAGGAACCGCGCGGCGAGAATGTGGTCGCCCTCATTGGCCACCGAACACTGTGCGACATCCGCCGTGACACTTTCAATGCTCTCGTCGAAATCCGCATCCATCGGGAACGGCCAGACTCTCTCTCCGCTGTCCCGACCGGCCTGGATCAGATCTGAATGTAGCTCGGGACGATTGGTAAAGACCCCGCTATAGCGCTCGGTCAGCGCAGCGACGCAAGCGCCGGTCAGGGTTGCATAATCGATGATCATTCCGGGCTTGTCGGCCGAAGCCAGTGCAAGCGTGTCCGCCAGCACCATCCGGCCTTCCGCATCGGTATGTATGACTTCGATTGTGACTCCATTGCTCGCAGTCACTACGTCACGCGATTTGTAGGCGGCCGCGCCGATCCTGTTTTCGGTAACCGCCAGCCAGCAGTCCACTGCGCGAGGATAATGTGTTCGCGTCAATGCCAATAAAGTCCCCAGAGCGACAGCGCTGCCCTGCATGTCCTCGTGCATGTCCAGCATGCCCTTAAAGGATTTCAGGTTGTTGCCCCCGGTATCGAAGCAAATGCCCTTGCCGACCAGGCACACGTGCGGGCGTTCGGTCTGTTTTGCAGGTCGATAGCGGATGTGGATTATTCCCGCATCGCGGTTTGCGTTGCCTTGTGAAACCGCCAGAAAAGCGCCGGCGCCTTTGCGCCGAAGATCTTTCTCATCGAGAAAGCGCATTCTCCACCCTTCGCGATCTGCAAGCGCGGCCGCCATTTTTCTGTAGCCTCCCGCATCCAGCTGATTAGGCGGCAATCCCGTTAGCCATCGGGCAAGATTATTTCCTTCTGCCTCAGCACGAATTCGCTCAACATCGAGCCCCGCCGCCGGCTCGAAAACACGCACCTTACGCAGGCGGTGTGGCTTTGCTTGCGCGCTCTTGCTGGTAGGCATAGTGAATGCAGCGCTCAGTACCGCCGCGAGTGCTGTTGTTTGCAGGCCCGGTTTCTGCTCTTCGTCCCAACCTGGCAGGAAAAGGGCCAGGGCTTGCGGGTTGTCTTCCAGAACTATTGCCGCCAGCTTTCTGGCGCGGCATTGATTTTCGAAGACGCCGGATTTGGGATCAATGAATCCGATCGTAACGACCGCTTGTCCCGCCCCGGGCAGGTGGATCGAAAAGGGGAGGTCAGCTTTCCTCGACTTGCGTCGGGCGCTCACGGCAAGCTGCTTCCCGAATGGGAGAAGCCGCCATAAATCGTCGCCTGGTGACTCGGGCAGCAAGACCAAAAGGTGTTCGAATTGCTTCAGTTGATCCGCGGTCGGCAGACTTCGACTTCGCGTAATAGTGATACGAAGTGGTTCCGGGAGCAGTCTGGACATCTTGTATATCTTGACCTGTATTCGGTGAGGCCCGATTATATCCGGGCAAAAAAACCGGGGGTTTACCGATATTTACCGACCCCGGGCGATGATAAATCCTGGCAATTATACCGGTACCCATCATCCGGGCGACGCGCACGCCTTTTTCTTTGCCCATTCCAAAGGGGGCGGCACCGCACGATGACAGACTCCCAGAAAATTCGGGATCTCGATCCCCAGGAGACCCAGGAGTGGCTCGAGTCGATCGAGTCCGTAATCCGTGTTCACGGGGCGGAGCGCGCGCACTACATTATCGAGAGAATGGTCGATGAGACCCGTCGGGCGGGGATTCATCTTCCGTTTAGCCCCAACACTGCCTATGTCAATACGATCGGCGCAGCTCGCGAAGCGGTTTATCCGGGCGATCGCTCGGTAGAAAAGCGCATAGAGGCTTTCATCCGCTGGAACGCGATGGCAATGGTCCTCAATGCCAACAAGGAAAGTTCGGAATACGGCGGCCACATTTCAAGCTATGCGTCGTCCGCGACGCTGTACGAAGTGGGCTTCAATCATTTCTGGCATGGTCCTGGTGATAAAGACCGGGGTGACATGATCTTTATCCAGGGGCACTCGTCGCCGGGTATTTATGCCCGTGCTTACCTCGAAGGGCGACTGTCAGAAGATGATCTGAGGCGCTTCAGGAAAGAAGTGGGAGGCGGGCTTTCTTCCTATCCGCACCCCTGGCTGATGAAAGATTTCTGGCAGTTCCCAACAGTATCGATGGGCCTGGGACCGATGATGGCCATCTTTCAGGCCTATTTTACGAGATACCTCGAAGACAGGGGGTTGGTCGAACCATCCAATCGCAAGGTATGGGCGTTTCTTGGCGATGGCGAAATGGACGAACCCGAGTCGATGGGTGAGATCGGTCTGCCGGTGCGCGAAAAGCTCGATAACCTGATCTTTGTCATCAACTGTAATCTGCAACGCCTGGATGGCCCGGTCAGGGGCAACAGCAGTATCGTTCAGGAACTGGAAGCCGCATTCCAGGGAGCCGGATGGAAGGTCATCAAGGTCCTGTGGGGCAGCAATTGGGATCCCCTTCTGGCACGGGATCATGACGGCCTGCTTCGCAAACGCATGGCTGAATGCGTCGACGGCGAATATCAGAACTTCAAGTCCAAAGACGGCGCCTACGTTCGCGAGCACTTCTTCGGCAAGTATCCCGAACTGAAAGCCATGGTCGCGAACATGTCGGACGAAGAGATCTGGCAGCTGAAACGGGGCGGTCATGATTCGCGCAAGGTGTTTGCGGCTTACCAGGATGCGGTCAATACGACCGGGCAGCCCATCGTAATCCTCGCCAAGACCGTCAAGGGTTACGGCATGGGCGCCGCGGGAGAGGGGCAGAACATCGCCCACCAGCAAAAGAAACTCGACGAAGACGCGCTGCGTGCATTTCGCGATCGTTTCAATATTCCGGTTTCGGACGCCGACATCGCTAAGGTCCCTTTCTGCAAGCCGGCCGAAGACAGCGAGGAAATGCAGTACATGATGGCGCACCGATCCACGCTGGGTGGGTCGCTGCCGATGCGTATCACGGATGCTCCCGCGCTGAAAATACCCGCGCTGGGGACTTTCAAGGCGCAACTCGAGGGCACCGGGGAGCGCCAGATATCGACGACAATGGCATTCGTTCGCATACTGGCCGCCCTGATTCGTGACAAGAACATCGGCAAACATATCGTCCCCATCGTGCCGGATGAAGCCAGGACATTTGGCATGGAAGGCATGTTCCGCCAGGTTGGAATCTATTCAAAGGTCGGCCAGCTCTATACGCCGCAGGACGCCGATCAGCTCATGTTCTATAAGGAGGACAAGAGCGGACAGATACTGGAGATGGGGATCGACGAAGCGGGTTCCCTTTGTGCCTGGACCGCTGCGGGCACCGCCTATGCCAATCACGGCGTCAACATGGTGCCCTTCTATATTTTTTACTCGATGTTCGGTTTCCAGCGCGTCGGTGATTTCGTCTGGGCGGCCGGCGATATGCAGGCGCGAGGTTTCCTCATCGGCGGAACGGCCGGCAGGACAACGCTGGCCGGTGAAGGTCTGCAACACCAGGACGGGCACGGGCTTCTGCTGGCATCGACTTTTCCAAACTGCGTGGCCTACGACCCGACGTTTTCTTACGAGCTGGCGGTCATCATCCACGACGGTCTGCGGCGGATGTTCGAGAATCAGGAAGCGGTCTTTTTCTATGTGACCTGTATGAATGAGAACTACACCCACCCGGCTATGCCGGAGGGTATCGAGGACCGCATACTGAAGGGCGCTTACCTGCTGGAGGAGGGTGGCGAGGGCGAGCTTCATGTCCAGTTGCTTGGCTCGGGCACGATCCTGCGGGAAGTGATAGCGGCGGCAAGACTTCTACGCAGTGATTTTGACGTGGTGGCCGATATCTGGAGCGTTACGAGTTTCAATGAACTGAGACGTGAGGCGATGGATGTCGAGCGTTGGAATCGCCTGCACCCATCGGAGGAGCCCAGAACCAGCTATATCGAAGAGTGTCTTGCCGATCGACAGGGTCCATTTGTCGCCGCCACCGATTACATGGCTGCGGTGCCGGACCAGGTGCGGCAATGGGTGCCCGGGCGGTATGTCACGCTGGGGACCGACGGCTTTGGACGCAGCGACGGCAGAAAGGCGCTGCGCGAGCACTTCGAGGTCGATCGTCATCATGTCGTCGTTGCAGCCCTGAAGGCGCTCGCCGATGACGGACATATCGACAAGGCCAGGGTGCAGGATGCGATCACCCGCTATGGCATCGACGCTTCGAAGCCCAACCCGCGTACGGATTGACGGGGTAAGGACGGATGTCAGGCAGGATCGAGTTACGCATCCCCGATATCGGCGATTTCAGTGATGTTGAAATCATCGAGGTTCACGTGTCATCCGGTGATGCGATCTCGGTCGAAGATACGCTGATAACTCTGGAAACGGACAAGGCGGCGATGGACGTGCCGGCGACAAGCGCGGGTCGCATTGTGACCGTCGCCGTCAAGTCTGGTGACAGGGTGTCGGAGGGCGACCTTATCGTCGAAATCGAGGCGGAAGATAGCGTTGCGACCGAGGCCGCTGATCAGGACGCTGTTCCTGAACAGGTTGACCGTCACGATGCGGTGCCAGGCGAAGCGGCTGCCACGACGACACAATCATCCAGCCAGGAACCTGCGGTAGAGCTGGAAACGGTGGCCGCACCCAGGGCAATTGAAGGTGTTCTTCCCGCCATCGATGAGGCGGGTTTTGCAAAAGCCCATGCCAGTCCGTCGGTGAGAAAGTTTGCCAGGGAACTTGGCGTCGATCTGTCAAAAGTGTCCGGCAGCGGTTCGAAAGGCCGCGTGACCAGGGACGATATCAAGGGCTTCGTAAAGTCCGTGATGAGCGGGACGCCCGCATCGACGGGACAAGCCCTGCCCGCGGTGCCCGAGGTTGATTTCGAAAAATTCGGAGACGTTGAAGTACAGCCGCTTTCGCGGATTCAGAAAATTTCAGGCCCCCGCCTGCACGCGAGCTGGGTCAATCTGCCTCATGTCACCCAGTTTGACAGCGCCGACATAACCGAGCTGGAGGCCCGGCGACAGGTACTGAAACCAAAAGCTGCCGAACAGAATGCGAAGCTCACCCCATTGGCTTTTATTATCGTTGCGGTTGTCAGGGCGCTACAGGAGTTTCCCGTTTTCAATGCCTCGCTGGATCCCTCCGGTAAGGATCTTGTACTGAAGAAATATTTTCACGTCGGGTTTGCCGCCGATACGCCCAACGGCCTGATGGTTCCCGTGATCAAGAATGCCGACAAACGCAGTCTGCTGGGAATTGCCAGGGAATTGAGCCTGCTCAGTGGAAAAGCGCGCGACGGAAAGCTGGCGGCAACGGATTTCCAGGGCGGGTGTTTTACGGTGTCCAGCCTGGGCAGCATTGGGGGTACCGCATTCACCCCCATCATCAACGCGCCCGAGCTCGCCATCCTCGGTGTCTCGCGGGCGAGCATACAGCCGGTCTATGTCGACGGTGAGTTCCAGCCGCGTTTGATGCTTCCCTTGTCGCTGTCCTACGATCACAGGGTTATCGATGGCGCAGTCGCCGTGAGGTTTACCCGCTTTCTGGCGGAGCGACTGGCGGACCCGGATGGGTTGATCCTTTCCTGAGGGGCGTCAGAGCAGGCGGACTATGAGCGATAACACCGAAGTCAGGATTCCGGATATAGGCGACTTCAGCGACGTCGATGTCATCGAGATTCACATCGCCGCAGGCGACGACGTAGCGACAGACGATCCGCTCATTACACTGGAGACGGATAAAGCGGCGCTGGATATACCTTCGCCTGTCGCAGGCCGGATCACCGAGATGCTTGTCTCGGTTGGCGACAAGGTTTCAGAGGGAACGGTCGTTGCACAGATAGCGGTCGCCGCGGAAGGTGCGAGTGAAGCGGCGGTTCCGTCACAAGACGATGTGCAGATGGGCGATGCGGACCAGCAAGCCGCACTGGTGGTCATGGGTTCCGGACCGGGTGGCTATACGGCTGCGTTTCGCGCCGCCGATCTCGGCATGGATGTCGTGCTGATTGAACGATGGCCGGTGCTTGGCGGGGTCTGTCTCAACGTTGGTTGTATCCCGTCGAAAGCCTTGTTACACGCTGCGAGAGTGATCGACGAGGCCGAGTCGATGGCGCAGCATGGTATCGTTTTCGGTCAGCCGGAAATAGATATCGAAAAGCTGCGGGACTGGAAGAACAGTGTTGTCAGCAGGTTGACCAAAGGACTGGCTGGTCTGGCGAAGAGCCGCAAAGTAAAGACCGTGCAAGGCACTGCACGTTTTGTTTCAGGCAACACCCTGGAGGTCCAGACAGAGGATGGAAGTCAGCTGATCGGCTTCCGTCAGTGCATCATCGCTGCGGGATCCGAACCGGTCATGTTGCCTGATCTCCCCGACGATCCGAGGATCATCGATTCGACCGGAGCCCTCGAACTCGACGACTTGCCCGACCGGTTGCTGGTCGTCGGTGGCGGCATTATCGGTCTGGAAATGGCCTGCGTCTACGATGCCCTGGGTGTCAAGGTGTCGGTGGTGGAACTGTTGCCTGCTCTCATACCGGGTTGCGACAAGGACCTCGTGCGTCCCTTGCAAAAGAGAATTGCCGGACGTTACGAAAACATCATGCTGGGGGTCAGCGTGTCGAAGATGGAAGCGACGGACGACGGTATCCGGGTCAGCTTCGAGGGCGACAAGGCGCCCGAACCAATACTCTATGGCAAGGTGCTTGTTGCGGTAGGCCGTCGGCCGAATGGTGACCGGATTGGAGCCGAAAACGCCGGTGTCGTCGTGGATGATCGACACTACATCCCGGTGGACAAGCAGATGCGTACAAACGTGCCGCATATTTTTGCCATTGGCGATATCGTCGGTCAGCCGATGCTCGCTCACAAGGCGAGCAACGAAGGCAAGGTTGCAGCCGAGGTTGCGGCGGGCAGGAAAAGTGTTTTTGACGCCCGGGTGATCCCGTCGGTGGCCTACACCGATCCGGAAGTCGCATGGGTAGGACTGACGGAAGAACAGGCCCGGGCGGATGGCGTCGAGTATGAGAAAGGGCAATTTCCGTGGGCCGCGAGTGGTCGCGCACTGAGCATCGGGCGTGAAGAGGGGTTTACAAAACTTCTCTTCGATCCAAAGACGCACAGACTCCTCGGTGCCGGCATTGTCGGCGTTAACGCCGGTGAGTTGATTGCCGAAGCCGGGTTGGCGATCGAAATGGGTGCGGATGCCGAAGACATCGGGCTGACGATCCATGCTCATCCGACTTTGTCGGAGAGCATTGCGATGGCCGCCGAAGCAGTTGAAGGCACGCTGACGGAACTGTACTTGCCAGGGAAGAAAGACAAGCCAGCGAATTGAAGGTCGACCAGAGGGGCGGTGCGATGGAGTGGTTGGAGAACCTTGGTCTGAATGAAGCTGTATATAACGGTTTGATGGTGGTCGCTGTCGAACTGGTACTGCTGTTCGTCGCGTATCTTCTTGTTTCCTTCCTTCTGAATTTTCTGCAGAAGCGACTCTCGGGCATCGCGATGCCCTTTCCCGCACGTCACTCCGGGCCCAGGCCCGAATAATCAAGGGGACAGCTTACTCAGTTCATTCGTTGACCCTTGATCTGGCTCAAGGCGGGAGTCGCTTGCGTTGGCTAGATTATACGAGCTGACCCTATTCCAGGAGATCGATCATGAAGCCAGGCCATGCGGCGGTGTGCCGACAGGAACTGAGCCCGATCCATTTCATCGAGCGCGCAGGCACGGCATACGCCGAATGGCCGGCGGTCGAAGACGGCGATATTCGTTACAACTGGGCGCAGTTCCGGGCTCGCGCTCGCAGACTTGCATCCGCCCTCAGGGACACCGGACTCGAGAAGGGTGATCGCATCGCCTTCCTCGCGTTCAACTCGGAGCCGCTGCTTCTCGCCCATTTCGGCGTGCCCATGGCGGGTGGAGTGATCGTCCCGATCAATACCCGTCTGGCCGCTGATGAGATCGCCTACATCGTCGAGCAGTCCGGGGCGAAGACGATCTTCTATGCAGCGCAACTGAAAGACCAGTTGTCGGCGGTCGCGTCGGATATCAGACGCATAAGCTGCGACGATGAGTTCGAGTCCCTCGTCCAGGCCGGCAGCGACGAACCCGTTGAAAGCTGGCTGGACGATGAATACGACGTCATCGCGATAAACTACACGTCTGGCACGACGGGACGCCCGAAGGGCGTGGTGTTTCACCACCGTGGCGCCTATCTGAACGCGATCGCGATGGCGGTCGATATCAGGGTGCACTGTGAGAGCAGCTATTTGTGGACGTTACCCATGTTCCACTGCAACGGCTGGACGTTCCCCTGGGCGCTTGCCGCCGTCGGTGCGAAGAGCGTCTGTGTACCGTCCGTGGACCCGGAGCAGATATGGCGTCTGTTCGACGAGGGCGTCACCCATTTTTGTGCTGCACCGACTGTGCTTGCCATGCTGACCAACGACCCCGCGGCCCACCGGCTGGAGAAACCCGTCCGGCTGTATGCTGCAGGCGCGCCACCATCACCCACGCTGATCGCCCAGATGACGGCACTCAACTTCGATCTGGTGCACGTATACGGTCTGACCGAGACCTACGGACCCTGCACGATCAACCTGCCACCGCCAGGTATCGGGAAGCTGCCGCCGGACGAACAGGCGACGCTGTCCGCCAGGCAAGGCTTCCCCAATCTGTGTTGCGGTGATGTCCGGGTTGTGGATGATGCGCTACGGCCGGTCCCGGCCGATGGGACGACGATGGGAGAGGTGGTCATGCGTGGCAACCTCGTCATGGTGGGTTATTTCGACAAACCCGAGGCCACCGCTGAGGCCTTCCAGGGCGGCTGGTTCCACAGCGGAGACCTTGCTGTCCTTCATGCGGATGGATCCTTCGAGATTCGCGATCGAAAGAAGGACATCATCATTTCGGGCGGCGAAAACATCAGCACCGTCGAGGTGGAGCAGGCCGTCGCCAGCCATCCCGCGGTGAAAGAGAGTGCGGTCATTCCCGTCCCGCACGAGAAGTGGGGCGAAGTACCCAAGGCCTTCGTCGCGCTGAAAACAGATTCCAGCGTGTCGGAGGAAGAGATCCTCGAGCACTGCCGCGAAAGGCTGGCTCGTTTCAAGGTTCCCAAGTCGGTCGAATTCGGAGAATTGCCGAAGACATCGACAGGCAAGATCCAGAAATTCGTATTGAGAGAGCGCGAGTGGCAAGGCCGGGAGAAACGCGTCAACTAGGCAAGAGAGGAGACGATGCACACTGAAGCGACCGAACGAGCCCTGGCAATTCTCAGGGACGGCAGCCAGTTTTCCTGGTACGTCATTCCGATGCTCGCCTTTGCCGCTTATATCTACGCTGTGGAGGTGGAACGCAGGAACTGGAACCTGTTTTTCACCGGCCTCGCATTCTGGGGCATGGACTGGATCAACGAGATCTGGAACTCGCTGGTGCTCCACTTCACCGACTTCGCGCCGGTTTGGGGCGCACCGGCTGACACGGCATACCTGATTCTGGTCGGTCTCAACATCGAAATCTGTTTCATGTTCGCCATCGCCGGGATCGTCTTTGGAAAAATGTTGCCGGCCGATCCTCGGATGAAAATTCTCGGTCTGCCCAACCGGCTTGTGTTCGCATCGGTCGGCTCCGCGTTCTGCGTCATCGTTGAGTACTGGCTGAACGCCGTCGGCGCATTGACCTGGGACTACTCGTGGTGGAGCGCATCATCGCCGTTGCCGATCTTCCTGTTCGGCTACCTGCCTTTCTTCCTTGTGTCGTTCTGGGTGCATGACATGAAGACCATCAGGGCGAAGGCCCTGACTGTCGGCGGCATCTACACCGTGGTCGGCGTTGCAACGATCGTCTTCGGCGCGGTTCTGGGCTGGCTGTAGAGAGATTTCTTGTAAACTAAGTGGGAGAAACGACATGACAGACAAGACGGCCGACCTGGCAGGCCCGGGTATCGGCAACTACGAAGATCTGGAGCAGATCCTGCCTTCTGACTATCGCTCGATCCTGACCCCGAAGGAGACGATGAAGGCCCTCTATGCGGCCAAGACCTACATCGAGGATCACCTTTGTGAGGAGTTGAACCTGATGATGGTTCAGGTGCCGTTGATCGTCGATTCTTCCAGCGGCGTCAACGACTACCTCGACCGGGACGGGTCGCGAACACCGATCCGGTTTCACATTTCCAACGATCACGACAAGCACCCGATCGATGCCGAGGTCGTGCAGGCGGCCACCAAGTGGAAGCGGATGGCGTTGAAGCACTTTGGCATGGATGTCGGCGAGGGACTGATCACCGATATGCGGGCCGTGCGCAAGGACTATTTCCTCGATCATGACCACAGCGCCTATGTCGACCAGTGGGACTGGGAACTCGCCATCACGGAGGAGCAGAGAAACCTGGCCTACCTGACCGATGTGATCGAGAAGATCTGGAGCGTGCTCACGGGAGCCGAGAGACACGTTCAGACTCTGTATCCGCAACTGAAGTCGGAACGCTATCCAAACCTACCGGAGAAGCTGACCTTCCTGCACGCCGAGGAAATCCTCGATCGCTATCCGGACCTGCCACGCAAGCAGCGAGAGACCGAAATCATCAAGAAATACGGAGCGGTATTTATCTACGGTATCGGCTGGACGCTCAAAGATGGTTACGCGCATGAACTGCGGGCCGCGGATTATGACGACTGGGTGACGGAGACGGTCTCCGCCAAAGGCGAAGCCATGCACGGGCTGAACGGCGATATCCTCGTCTGGAATCCCGTCACGCAACGACGCCATGAGCTGACGTCCATGGGTGTTCGCGTGAATCCGGAGACCCTCGTGAAACAACTCGAAATCACCGGTCAGATGGATTT
>PVMK01120652.1_pt1 | contig 33164 bp, 33 predicted proteins | sample 1853481 | NCBI WGS metagenome assembly PVMK01 (sample SAMN08533507, study PRJNA380276) | Marine sediment metagenome, whole genome shotgun sequencing project.
GGTCGATCACCTCCGCCTGCGCTGCAGAAACCAGCTCTTCGCGTAGCTCGTCGGTCAGTTGGTCCGTCTTGGCCAGGACCTCGATGTTGGTGCGCAATGCGGTGAGCGGAGTCTTGAGCTCGTGGCCGGCATCGCGCACCAGACGCCGCTGCTGCGCCCGCGACTCGTCGAGCGCAGCCAGCATGGCGTTGAAGCTTCGCGCCAGCCTTCCCACCTCGTCGTTAGATTCGATGTCAATCCGCTCGCCGAGATCCCTGGTCTGGGCGACATGCTCTGCGGCACTGGTGAGATCGTCGATCGGTTTCAGGGCACTCTTGGCAACCAGGAGCCCGATCACCCCGGCAAGCAGAGCGCCGACGACACCGACGGTCCCCAGAATGGCGGCCAGTCCGGACAGGGTGGCGTCCACCTCGGTCAGCGGGCGGGCGATCTGCACCACACCCAGCTGCCCGGCGTCGATCGCAGCCATCCTCACGTGCACATCGTCGACCGTCTCATCGCTCAGCACGGGACCGCCGGCCACGGCCTCCTTGGCCACCCCCGGCAGGGTCGGCTGATCTACGGGTATCACCACCCCGCCGTCTGGCAGGTTCAGCTGGTAGTAGACGACATCGAAGTCGGACGGTCGTCCGCCGAGGATGGCAGCGATCGACGCCCTGAACGGGCGATTCTGGGACACGATCTGCTCGAACTGCTCAAACCGCTCGACCGTATTCTCGACCGCCATGGCACGCCGCAGCAACGCTGCGTCCACCTGGCCGCGTAGCTCTGTTCGCGCCGCGAAATATGCGGCCGCGGATACGACGATGATGGCGAGGGCAACCGCAACCGCAGCTACCGTTGCGATTCTCCCTCGCAGACTCACTCGTCGTCCCTGAGGACGTATCCAACGCCGCGCACCGTGTGGATCACCCGGGACCGACCCCCGGTCTCGGTCTTGCGGCGCACATAGCCGACGTAAACGTCGAGCGAGTTCGACGAGGTCTCGAAGTCGAACCCCCACACGTCCTCGTACAGCTGCGCTCTCGACACCACCTTCCCGGCATCTCGCATCAGCGTTTCGAGAAGATCGAACTCGGTCTTGGTCAAAGAGAGTTGCTCGTCGGCTCTGCTCACCTGGCGCGTCCCCAGGTTCATCTCGATCCCTGCTCCGGTGAGCACATCGGTGACGTCGCCCTGTGATCTCCGCAACAGCGCGCGGAGCCGAGCCAGCAGCTCTTCAAGAGCAAACGGTTTCGTCAGGTAGTCGTCGGCACCTGCATCCAGGCCATCTACCCGATCGCCGATCTCCCCCAGGGCCGTCAGCATCAAGATCGGCGTGGTGTAGCCGTGCGCCCTGAGGCGACGCGCCGTCTCCAGCCCGTCGACGAAAGGCATCATGACATCGAGGATGATGGCTTGCGGCTCTTGCTCCTCCACCATCGCCAGCGCCTTGCCACCGTCGGAGGCGGTTTCGACCTCATAGCCCTCGAAGGAAAGCGCTCGCGTCAGGGCCGCCCTCACATCAGGGTCGTCTTCTGCGATGAGCACTCTGTCCACGGAATCCTCCTAGAGGAACGATACGGCTCTTTACGGCAACCACGATGAAGACCTGATGAGAATCCATCTTGTGCCAATTCGACATGGCCGCTGCGGGCCGCTCAATGAAGCCGTATAGGCGCTCGAGTAAAACGTCGAAGCTCCAGGCGCGGTTCGGCTTTGCTTGCGAGATGGGACCACGGACAGCTCGGCTACCGTCCCGCCCCGATGACCGAAGATCCGGTTCGCTCTGCAGACCAGGAAACGGCCGTAACAAAGCGCCCCCATCGTCCCTGGTGGCACCAGGTCCTCTCGTTCGGCCTCACCGTGGCGGTGTTGGTCATCGTCTTCGGCTTCGTCATCCCCCAACTCGCCGACTACCGGGAGGTTCTCGACCGCATCCAGGCCCTCGAACCGCTGCAATGGTTCGTTCTGGCCGTGCTCGCATTGTGGTTCCTCACCGCATACGTCTTCGTCTTCATGGCGACGCTGCCCACCCTCGGCTTCGGCGAGGGCTTCGTGGTGCAGACCACCGGCACCGCCATCAACAACTCGGTTCCCGCAGGCGGCGCCATCGCCCTGCCACTGCAGTACGCCATGTTCCTGTCGTGGGGGTTCACCCCGGGAGCGGTCACCGGCGCCATCGCGACGGCGGGAGTGTGGGACCAGCTGACCCGCATGGCCCTCCCGGTATTAGCCGTTGGGGCCATCGCGCTCAGTGGAGATGCCTTCTGGTGGATGTGGCTGGTATCGCTTATCGGCGTTGTGATCGTGGTGGCCGTGGTGTGGATCCTCGCCATCGTGCTTCGGTCCGAAAAGGCAGCGCGATGGGTCGGCGGGATCCTCGACACCGTCGCCAATACCGTGCTCGGCTGGACCGGCAGCGGTCCTGTGGACATGGTGGCTGCCAGCCTCCAGTTCCGGGTCAACGTGACCTCCGTGGCCAGCAGAAGGTGGAAGGTCATCACGCTGGCGACGGTGATGAACCACGCGTCGATGACGGTCCTGTTCCTCGCCTCGCTGCGAGCCGTCGGCGTCGGCGAGAACGAGGTGTCCACGGCATGGGTGGTCCTATCGGTATCGCTTGGCCGACTGCTGGTAGCGATACCGATTAGCCCGGGCGGGCTCGGCCTCGTCGACCTCGGCTTCATCGGCCTACTCACCCTCGGCTGGGGATCTGGCACCGACCCGGCACTTCTCTCCGCGGGAGTACTGCTATTTCGGGCCCTGTCATTCATCCCGCCGGTCCTGGCCGGACTCGGCTCGTGGGTGTTTTGGCGATCGAACCGGTCATGGCGCCAGCCCTGGCAGACCGTCAGAAGAGGCGAAGCAGCGAGGCCAAGTAGATCAGTAGGAATTCGTAATTCGTAATACGTAATACGGGAACGAGGCGAAGCCTCGCGACTAGAAGATCGATGCTCCGATGATCGAGACGCCGAATTGCAGGAGCACCCACAGGAGCCAGCCGCCAATCGCGCTACCGATGGCTCGCCGGGTATCGAAGTCGAGGCCCTGCCGTATCGCAATCACCGATGCCGCCAAGGTCCAGATACCTGCGACCGGCCCGAGCAAAGGCACGACGGCGATGACTCGGGGAGCCTGAGCGTATCCCAGCACTCGCAGCATTTCACCGAAATTGGTCGTGCCGCGAAACACCCTGGTTCCTATCACCGTCGTGGTCGCCGCCCATACGATCCAGGAAATCACGGCAACCACCATGTTGGTGGCTATGACGCCCAGAAACCCGCCCTGGCTCGATGCTGGCAGCGAGCCAAATCCGAACCAGCCACGGATTGCCTCCCATAGTCCCGATCCGACAACGTCGCCGAAGCCGATCCATGCGCCAACGGCAGCGAACATGTTGGCGATGAGCACAACGGCGAACGCCTCTCGGTTGAGCGAACGGTCGTGCTCTGCAATGTCGAAGAAATCGGAGTCGAGCGCAGCGGCCCGGAACATGCGCCTGAACATGGGGCCGGGAACGATAGGAAGAAGTAGATCAGTAGCGAAGTAGCCAAGTAGCAAAGGCAGATACTGATCTACTGATCGCGCTCTCAACTAGCATCGCCGCCGATGATCAATATCTCCCGCCGGGCCGGCCTCGAGGGAGCCGCCGAGGCCTCGGGCCCGACGGTGGTAATCGACACATTCCGAGCCTTTTCCACGACCGCGTACCTCCTTGATGCAGGGGTCAGCCGGCTGGTTTTGACCGATAGCTTGGACGAAGCGCGACGCATCGCCGCATCCCTCGACCATGCTCTGTTGTGCGGTGAGGAGGGCAGCCGATCCCCAGACGATTTCGACCTTGGTAACTCACCGACCGAGGTTCTACAGCGCACCGATTTGCCAGGGCGAACCGTGGTGATGCGAACCTCGGCGGGAACGCGATGCGTGGCCGCAGCAGTTGCCGCAGGCGCTGGCCCCGTTTATGCGGCGAGCCTTGTCGTTGCCGGGTCCACTGCATCGGCGCTGGCCGACGTGCCCACCGTCACACTGGTGTCCTCCGGCGGATCTGTGACCGTGCCGCACGATGAGGACGACTACACCGGAGACCTCATCGCCAGGATGGTGGGCGGGCACACGCCGCACTACGCCGCTGTGGTCGACGCGGTGAGGGCGGGCACCGGTACCGCTCGGCTCCGTGCCACGCCGTGGATTGATGACCGCGACATCGACCACTGCCTCGTGGTGGACAAGTTCGATTTCGTCATGGAGGCGGCCGTGTCAGACGGGTTATTGACATTGACCCCTAACTAGTCACTTTGGACGAGAGCGCAGTGCGAATCGCTCAGGTGCCGTCGGGGTGCTGCCGATACACGGCGTATGGCTTGGCTGAAGATCAAGCGCGAGGAACGTGATTCCAAGAAGAACCGGGCACGGCACGCCGAGGTCACTTCGAGCAGGCTGAGTCAGGTATTTGCCTCGACCAACGGTGTGGAGGATGAAGATCCCGAAGAGGTCGAGGCCCGCATCAGGAACATGTTCTACGGGTCGACACGCGAATAGCGATTCGAGCGCAGACGCACAACGGAAGGCGCCGTCCGTTGATTGGCTACCCGTCCACGGCCTCATCCGGTCGGTAGAACATCATCATTTGGCCCAGCGCCCCTAGGAAGCCAAACACGCCGATTGCAAAGCCCACCCAACCATCGAGGTTGTCGGCGAGCCCGATCTCCGCATCGATCGAGATGTCACCAGGACCGGCGATGGCTATGGCGAACGCGACGGCAATCAAAACGAATACATATTCCCAACCCTCATCCGGTCGAGCCGTGATCCAGAACCCGGCGGCGCGATGCACCGAGAAGAAGGCCACGGTCAGGATGCCGATCACTCCTGCGGCCGCCAGCGAGGTGAGAGCGCCGGCGATCAGCAGAACGCCGACACCGATCTCGGTCGCCGAAGACAGGAACCACTGGAGCATGGGCTGACGGAACCCGATGCTCCCGAACCAGTTCGAGGTCTTCTCCCGACCTCTGGCGTGTTTCACGCCGTGGGCGAGCAGTATCAGGCCCACCACCACCCTGATGATCAGTAGGCCAACGTCAATACTCACAGATCGCCTCCCCATAGCCTTTCAGGAATCAACGCAACGAGAGCTTTTCCTATTGCTGCCACATTGAATCTACCCGAGCATTTACCAGCTTGGAGGTCAGTTTGACTCGTTAACCTGGTGATAGGCACGGCTAGGCGAAAGGGCTGTCGATGGAGCTGGGATCAGCGGACTTCGACGGGCGGACCTTCGACATACGGCGCAAGGGCTATGACCGGGCGCAGGTGATCCTGTTCCTCCACCACGCGGCGGCGGCGATGGAGAATCTCGAGGCCTCTGCGAAGACCGGCCAGTTGCGGGTCGAGCAGCTCGAGCGAGAAATGCGCGACATCCATGTCAGCGCCGCCAACGGTTTTCACCAGGCTGTCGCCTCACACGTCATGCGATCCGAAGCCGCTGATCGCGGCGCCCGAGCCGCCGGGGCCACAGAACAGGCGAACACCGAGACCGCCCGGATCGGCGCCGATGCCGAGGAGCACGAGCGACGGCTGCGCAATGAGGCGGAAGCATTGTTGCGAGCCGCCCTCGCCACCGCGGCGACAATCGAGGCGGAACAGCAGCAGCTGGAGGCGGCAGCCGACGCGGAACGCCAAGCTCTGCTCGCCGAGGCGCAGTCGGAGGCCGATCTCATCGTTGATGAAGCCAAGATTGCGGCCGGGGCAGCGCGGACCGAGGCTCAGCGCTTCGCCCAGGAGCTGCGAGAGCTGACCGCCGCTGAGACCATCGAGCTCGTCTCCTACGCCAAGGCCATGGCGGCCGCCATCCTTGAGGGTGCCGAGCCCGATGACGTGACCATCTCGGTCGACGACGACAACGTGGCCATCGAACTCCGCGATCCGGTGCCGGTGACAGAGAAGGAGGAGCCCCTTACGGAGGGGCTTGGCGGGGTACGGCCGTCGCGCTATGAGGCCAGATCAGCCAACCTCCCTCGCATCGGTGACGAAGGCGCCACGTCTGCGATCGATTCCATGGAATCGCTGAGGGAAACGGCCACCGGCCACCGGCCACCGGCCACAACTGACGATTAGAAGCCGGAAGCCGGGAACCTACGAAAAATGCGTCTTCGGTCGCGCTTCGAGTTCGCCGTCGACGCGAATGTCCACCTTTTCGTTGTAGAACGACAGGTATCCGGCAATTTGCATCGACTCCGGGACCGGGGTGGGATAGCTCCACACGATGTCCTCAGCCAAACCGTCGTCTTTCCTGACATGCCAGTACTCGGCAGTGCCCTTGTACGGACAGGCCGTGTGTGTATCTGACGGGACGAGCAGGTCGAGCCTCACGTCGGTCTTGGGGAGGTAGTAGCGCACCGGGAGCCCGGTCTCGAACAACAATCGAGGCTGATGCGAGTCGGCCACCTTCACCCCGTCGATCATCACCTCGATGTGCCGCGACGATTGGAGGATGTCGATTCGGGTGTGCGGGTCGCGGGCGTGGACGAAAACCTCGACATCTTCCTCGAACCAATGCGTCATCGCCGCCCAGCGGAACGATACGAAACCAGCGAGGTCATCGATGGCGGCGCCGTCCCAGACCCGGGCTGCGCCCTCGGCCTCCTGCTCACCTGCCTTGATCGTATGCACCGAGGCCGTGCCCCGGCTTGGTGATCGATAGGACTCTCCGGTGGCGACGAGCAGCTCCGTGCGAACATCTGCCGCAGGGAAGTAGTAGGTCGGGTAGTACGGCAACTCCCAGACGTACTTGGCGTTCGTCGAATCGACGATGACCTCACTACCGAGCAACGCCCTGACCCGCTTCTGGCCGTCCTCGACTCTTACCCTGCCGCGCTTGGTGTCGGTCACCTCGGCTCTCCTTTCGATCGCCTCTCGATCAACCGGAACAAGGCCATAGAGATTCCGAGGAGAAGGACCTGAGGCTCTCAGGTGACCCCTTCGATCACGAAGCCGTAGGTGGCATCAACGAGAGCGCCCCGGTCGATGCGACCGGACAGGCGGTACCACCGCTCAATGGCGTTGAGGATGGAGAGGACGAAGATGGAGCTGATCACGACATCGACATCGGATCGGAACGACCCGTCGGCGCAGCCTTCCTCGAGCACTGCCCGGAACGAGGCTTCATAATGGTCACGAGCCGCGATGACGGCGGCTCGTCGGTCGTCGTCGAGCGCTGCTGCTTCGTTGAGGTAGGTCCGCACCTCCGAGCGATGATCGAGCACCACACCGATGTGCCCGGCGATGAGAGCACGCAACCGATCCGGGGGGGTACCGTCGCCAGCCATTGCTGCGTTTGCAGCGTCTTGAAAGAATCGGGCCCCCCGGTTGACTACTTCGACGAGCAGCTCCTGCTTGCCGTCGACGTGTGAATACAGCGACGATCCGAGCAGGCCAAGCTCGCTGCCGAGGTCGCGCATCGAAGTGCCGTGATAGCCGCGCTCGGCGAAGAGCCGACCCGCAGCGACGACGACGTCTTCTCTGGTGTTCATACGTCGTAGGTGAGTTCGACGGACTCCGACACCGGATGCGACTGGCAGGTGAGGACCTGCCCGGCAGCGACCTCGCTGGCGCTGAGCGCCCAGTTGCGATCCATACGCACCTCACCTTGTGTCACCACAGCCCGGCACGAAGCGCAGGCGCCGCTTCGGCACGAGAAGGGAGCGTCGGGGCGAGCTGAGAGAGCGTGATCGAGAATCGGCAATCCGTCGGGGTCGATTACCAGCGTCGACGTTCTTCCGTTGAGAGTGAACCGCACCGTCGACCCTTCTGGATCGTCGGCCGGGATCTCGGCGCGGACCTCGTCACCTGCGTAGAACAGCTCGTCGTGGATGTCGGCCTCGTCCACGCCCCGCGCCACCAGCGTCTTACGCGCCGCCTCCACCATGCCGGACGGTCCGCACAGGTACCAACCATCGATCGCATTCGTGTCGATCACGATGGAGAACAACTCGTCGAGCTTGCCAACGTCGATGCGCCCGTCGTACAGAGGGATGGCGTTCGCCTCTCGGCTGAAGACGTGCATGACCACAAGGCGGCTCGGGTAGAGGTCCTTGAGAGCGCTCAGTTCGTCGAGGAACATGACCGACATCGAGTCGCGGTTGCCGAAGACGAGCGTGAACTGGCTTTTCGGCTCATCCTCCAGGACGGTGGCGATCATCGACATGATCGGCGTTATCCCGCTGCCGGCGGCGATCGCCAGATAACGCTTGGCATGTCCCGGGTGGGTGGTGATGGTGAAGTCACCGACGGGCAGGGTGACGTCGAGCCGGTCGCCGGCCGTCAACTCTGTGTTGGCGAAGGTCGAGAACGCGCCACCCTCCAAATGCTTGACGGCGACCTTGAGCTCACCCGAGTTGGCGCTGGTGCAAATCGAGTAACTGCGTCGCACGTCCTCGCCATCGAGCACACTGCGCACGATGACGTGCTGACCGGGAACGAAGCGGTAGGCGTCGCGCAACTCCGATGGCACCGCAAACCGGATCGCCACCGAGGCGTCGGTGAGCCGCTCGACGGAATCGACCTCGAGAGTGTGGAACTCAGCAGCCATTACGAGTTGCCAGTTGCCAGTTCCCAGTTCCCAGGAAAAAAGGAAAGGCGGTGGCACGGAACGCGGCGATTTCCCGCTGACCACTCGGCACTGACAACTGGTAACTGGAAACTGGCAACTCTCTTCATATGGCCTTGAAGTGGTCGAACGGCTCGCTGCATTCACTACACACCATCAGGGCCTTGCAGGCGGTTGACCCAAACGGTGACACCACCGTCGTCTCTGTCGCCGCGCACTGCGGGCACAGCACCGGCTCCACATCGGCGCCCACCCGCCCCGGTGGGGCGATCCCGTAATCGTTCAGCCTGTGCCTGGCGTCGTCGGTCATCCAGTCGGTCGTCCATTCCGGGCTGAACACGGTGTCGACCATAACCCGGTCATAACCGGCGGCCTTCAGCACCGAGACGATATCTTCTTCGATCACCCAGAGCGCCGGGCACCCCGAGTAGGTCGGAGTGATGGTGACGGTGACCGCATCATCATCGGCAACGGTGACATCGCGCAGAACCCCAAGGTCGCCGATGGTCAGGACCGGAATCTCGGGGTCAACGACCGCAGCAAGGAGGTCTTCGATCCGGCTGGGCAGTGTCTGGGTCGTCACCATTGGAGCTCCGGATGCGTCCGTTGCATCCACTGCATCTCTGCGAGGAGATGGCCGAGGTGCTCGGTGTGCATGCCGCCACGTCCCCCGGTGGCCTGGTACGGATCGTCGGGACGTTGCAGCGTTGCTTCGGCAAGGACCTCGTCGACCTTGGCATCCCACGCCTGACGCAACGTCGCCGGGTCCACCCCGACTCCCTCGGCGGCCATCTGCCGGTCGAGGTCGGCGGCCTCGAACAGCTCCCCGGTGAATCGCCACATCGCATCGATGGCATCCTGCATCCTGCGGTGCGATTCATCGGTGCCGTCTCCGAGGCGCACCACCCAGCTCGACGTATGTCTGAGGTGATACCGCGCCTCCTTCAGCGCCTTGGCGGCGATGCCGGCAAGCCGTTCGTCGCTCGATCGCGAGAGGGCTTCCCACAGTTCGAGCTGGTAGGCATCGAACAGGAACTGGCGGGCGATCAACTCACCAAAGCCCTGGTGTGGCTGTTCGACGAGCAGGACGTTGGTGAACTCGCGCTCGGTGCGCCAGAAGGCGAAGTCATCCTCGCTGCGGCCCTCTCCCTCGACCTCGGCAGCATAGGTGTACAGGTGTTGGGCGACCCCAATGTGGTCGAGCCCGATGTTGGCCACCGCCAGGTCCTCTTCGAGTTCGGGGGCGCTGGCGATGTATTCGGAGAGCCGCTGCCCGAGCACCACGTTGTCGTCGGCGAGACGAACCAGATACGTCACCAACGGGGCGGCGGTCCCAGTGATGGTCACATCTGCCCCACTTCTTCTGGGATGTCGTAGAAGGTGGGGTGGCGGTACGGCTTGTCCTCGAACGGCTCGAACATTGCCTCCGAATCGTCGGAAGCGTGGATCGCGGTGGATGGCACGACCCACACGCTGATGCCCTCGGCGCGGCGTGTGTAGGCGTCTCTGGCGTTCTGCACTGCGGCCTCGGCATCGGGAGCGTGCAAGGATCCGGCGTGGCTGTGGTTGAGGCCGCGCTTGGGGCGTACGAACACCTCCCACAACGGCCACCCGTGCTCGTCGTGGTGGCCGGTGGGGTCTTCGGTCTGCTCGCCGGGGATCTCTGGGACTTCGTATGTCATGTCGTTCTCCTCAGGCTGATTCTGCGAGATGGGTTTGCTTTTCGGCGTAGGCGGTGGCGGCCTCCCTCACCCAGGCGCCGTTCTCCCATGCGTCTACCTTGGCGGCGATGCGCTCCCGGTTCAGGCGCCCATTGCCCTTGACCACCGCCCAGAACTCGTCCCAGTCGATGTCCCCGATCATCCAGTGGCCGCTTCCCTCGTCGTAGGTGAGGTCGGGGTCGGGGAAGGTCACCCCGAGGTGCTCACCCTGGGGGACGGTCTGATCGACGAATTGCTGGCGGAGCTCGTCGTTGGTCACTCGCTTGATCTTCCACTCCATCGACTCCACCGTGTGTGTTGACTCAGCGTCTGGGGGCCCGAACATCATCAGCGACGGCCACCACCAACGATCAATGGCATCCTGCATCATCGCCCGCTGGGCCTCGCTCCCCCGCGAAAGCGCGAGCAGAATCGAATAACCCTGCCGCGCGTGAAAGCTCTCCTCCTTGCAAATCTTTACCATCGCTCGTGCGTAGGGGCCGTAGGAGGTCTGCTGCAACGCAATCTGGTTGACGATCGCCGCCCCGTCGACCAGCCAGCCGATGGCCCCGATGTCGGCCCAACTCAGCGTGGGGTAGTTGAAGATCGATGAGTACTTCTGCTTCCTGGTGTGCAGGAGGTGTTGCAGCTCGTCTCGAGAGACCCCGAGGGTCTCTGCTGCGGAATAGAGGTACAGACCGTGACCCGCTTCGTCCTGCACTTTCGCTATCAGGATGACCTTGCGCATCAAGGTCGGGGCCCTGGTGATCCAGTTGCCCTCGGGCTGCATCCCGATGACCTCCGAGTGGGCGTGCTGGGCGATTTGGCGAACCAGGGTCTTGCGGTAACCGTCAGGCATCCAATCGCGCGGCTCGACCTTGTCGTCCGCTTCGATCGTCTCCAGAAATCGCTCCTCGCCGGTCATGGCCGCTCCTCCACTAGGTGAGTGACAGTATACCAACGAACGTTCGTTTTGGGACCCGCGTTGCTGACGACGACTCAGCCGAGAGGACTCACGACTCACGACTCACGACTCGCGACTCTTCTATCCCGCCAGTGCCTGGATCTGGCGGATGGCGACCGTCACCGCCGCGGTGTCGGAAACACCGTCACGCCGCATCAGCCGCATCAGCCTGGTCAGCCGTCCCTCCTCCTCAAGGTGGGCTGAGATGAAGGCATCAACGGCGGCGTCGGCCTCGGCATCGGGTGACTCCGCGAAAATGCGCTCCACAATCTGCCGCCGAAGCTCCATCAGGTCATAGGCGAGGCTGAGCCGAGCCCAACGCTGCCACCTGGTATCGGCAGGGAGATCGGCGAGCTGACGCTCCAACCAATCGATGTGGAAGGACTGGCCTGCCCGGAAGAAGGCCTTGGCCACCTCGAGCACGGGACGGCCGGTGACGGCGGCCACGTCCACGATGCCGGTGCCGTGCACCAGCTCGTCCTGGTAGGCATGCCGGTAGGCGAGCTCGGGCGGCGCCCCGTGGTCGATCAGCACTTGAGCTGCCTCGTTGTTCTTGGCCTGCCAGCGCTTGGGACCGATCGATTGAATCTCGCCGGACAGCTCGGCGAACCCTTTTCCATACATCTCGATCAGCTCGCTCGAAGTCGCATCTGAGGACTGGGCTACGAACACCCTGGTAATGGTCTCGACCAGGTCGTCGATGCCGCCGAGCATCTCTCGTTGCAGGGCAGGGTCGAGGGAACCGGCGAGCTCTTCGATCGCAGACCAGCGTTGACCCGCCAACGTGACCTCCCTTGCAATGCGATAGGCGCGTACGATCCGCGCCGGGCTCGCCCCGGTCTCGGCGCCGAGGCGAGACACAAACGTCGATCCTTGCGAGTTGAGCACCTGGTTGGCAACGATCGTCGATAGCAGCTCCCGATGCAGCGGATGCTCGTCGATATACGCATCGAAGCTGTCGACGATCGGGTCTGGGAAATATTCGCGAACATCCGCAAAGAAGTCGGCTGAGTCTGGCACGTCTGAATTGAGGAGGTCGTCGGTGAGCTGCTGCTTCGCATATGCCATGATCACCGCGATCTCGGGCCGCGCCATCGAGCCGCCGTCACGCGAGCGTTCGACCATCGTCTCGGTGAACGGCAGGCCCTCGATCTCGCGATCAAGGCCTCCCTCCTCCTCCAAAGCCACCATCAGGTCCTCGTACTCGTCGATCCTGGTTGCAGACGCCGCCGCCTCCTGGGCAATGATCTGGGCCTGGAGGAAGTTGTCGTAGACGATGGCCTCGACCACGTGACCGGCAACCGACTGTATGAGGTCGTTCCGGTCGTCGCGACTCAGGCTGCCATCGAGCTCGGCGAGGCGCAGCAGCACCTTGATGTTGACCTCACGGTCCGAGCCGTGCACCCCGCCGCTGTTGTCGAGAAAATCGGTGAAGATCCTCCCGCCGGACCGGGCAAACTCGATGCGACCGGCCTGCGTGAACCCGAGGTTGCCACCCTCGCCGACGACCAGGGCCCGTAGCTCGCTACCGTTGACCCGGATGCCGTCGTTGGCGCGATCTTGTGCCTCCGCCTGGCTCTCCGTTGTGGCCTTGACGAAGGTACCCACGCCACCGTTCCATATCAGGTCGGTCGGTGCCTTCAACACCTTGGAGATCAGCTCGTTCGGGGTCAGCACCCCGGCTCGGATCCCGAATCTCTCGCTCATCTCTTCGGTCACATCCACACGCTTGGCTGCACGCGAGAACACCCCGCCCCCGCTGGAGATCAACGACCTGTCGTAGTCCGCCCAGGATGAGCCGCCCATCGCCGCCAGCCGGGACCGCTCGTCATAGGACCGAGCCGGGTCCGGGTTGGGGTCGATGAACACGTGGCGGTGATCGAAAGCGGCAATGAGTCGAATCGACCGGGAGAGCAGCATCCCGTTCCCGAACACGTCGCCGGACATGTCGCCGATCCCGACCACGGTGATCGGATCAGCATCGACATCGATGCCGCGCTCCACAAAGTGGCGGCGCACGGACTCCCAGGCTCCCCGAGCGGTAATGCCGAGCCCCTTGTGGTCGTAGCCGGTGGAACCCCCGGAGGCGAATGCATCATCGAGCCAGAATCCGTATTCGGCGGAGATGGCATTCGCAGTGTCGGAGAACCTGGCGGTTCCCTTGTCGGCGGCAACCACGAGATACGGGTCCCCGGCGTCGTGGGTCCTGACACCCTTCGGTCGCCGGACGACGCCATCGACGAGGTTGTCGGTGAGATCGAGAAGGCCGCGGACAAAGGTCTCGTACCCCGCCCTGACCTCGTCGGGCGTTGGGCCACCGGGGTCGGCGAAGCGCCGCATGACAAACCCGCCTTTTGCCCCTGTGGGCACGATGACCACGTTCTTGGTCATCTGGGCCTTCATCAGACCGAGTACTTCTGTGCGGTAGTCCTCACGGCGGGTCGACCATCGAATCCCTCCCCGAGCTACCCGCCCGCCGCGCAGGTGGATACCGCCGACGTCTCTAGCGAAGACGAAGATCTCGAACAGGGGATGCGGCTCGGGTACGTCTGGAACCGCCTCCGACAGGAACTTGAACGCAAGCGATCCGGCATCGATGAAGGCATTGGTTCGCAGCGTTGCGTCGATGAGCCCCAGGAAACCGCGCAAGATCGAATCCTGGTCGAGTGATTCGACCTCGTCGAACTCGTCGATGATGCGCAGCCGCAGCTCGGCTTCTGTTGCCTCATCGCCGTCTGGCCCGAAGCGCGCTTCGAAGAGCCGGACCAGATCGTGTGTGATCTCGGGATGGGCGGCCAGCGTCTCAGCGACGTACGCGCCGGTGAACGCCGGTGTCACGATGGACCAGTACGAGCGATAGGCGCGCAGAATATTTATCTGGTGGTAGTCGAGCCCGGTGAGAACGATCAGTTGATGCAGCGAATCCGATTCAGCGACCCCACTCATCGCGGCGGCCAAGGTCTCCGCCACCCGCGCTCCGGAGGTGTCCGTATCGAGAGCCACTCCGTCCGGGCCAAGCACACCGAAGTCATGCAGGAACAGATCCTCCCGGTCGTCTTTGATTCGCGTCGGCACTTCTTCAACGACCCGAAGCCCGAGGTCCTCGAGCAAGGGGAGCAGCTCCGATAGGTCTCGTTTTCCCTCGCGGCTGTAGACGGCTACTCGGGTGAGGCGATCGTCGGTTTCGATCTCGTTGTACACGTCGACGGCGAGCTGCTCGTCACCGCTGACGAGCCGTTCCAGGTTGGCGATCGCCGACGCCGCCTCGGGTAGCGGAGTCGACTCCCGGTAATAGCGTGGAAAGCGGCCGGCGTGTGCTTCTATCAGGCGCTTCGCATCGGCCTCCCCGACCCGAAGCGAGAGAACGTCGAACACTCGGTCCTCCCAGGTTCGGGTCAGCCGGTATACCGCGGTCTCGAGCTCTTCGATCGACACCTCGGGGATCTCGCCCTCCGGCCATACGGTGAAGTGGATCCTGGCGTCGCCGCTCTCACCAAGCGACAACCGATAGTCGATCGACGTTCCCTCGAAGCGTTCCAGAAAGAGTTGCTGGAGCTGTTGGCGGAGCTCGGCGCTGAATCTCTCTCTCGGGGCGACAACCAACACCGACACATTGCGATTGAGGACGTCCCGACGCACGAACATCCGCACATGCTGATGTTCTTCTGACTCGAGCAGGCCGACCAGGCTCTCACGAAGGTCCTCCACGGATAACGAGAACAGCTCATCCTTGGGAAACGACTCGAAAAGCTGGACGATGACCTTGTAGTCGTGTGAGCCCTCGACGAGATCCTCCGCTTCGAGGATCCCTTGCAGCCGATCCCTCAGGATGGGGATCGATGCTGCCGGCGCCATGTAGGCCTTGGATGTGAACAGGCCGAGCAACCTGGACTCGCCCCGGGTCGTTCCCGTACTGTCGACCCGGCGGAGCCCGATGTAGTCCATCCGGGCGGTGCGATGGACGGTCGACCGTGAGTTGGTCTTGGAGATCACCAACTGCCTGCTGTGGGCATACCGATCCGCCACCGCCGCCGGAAGCTCGGAAAGCGGGACGGGGCGTGCATATCCGCTCCTCCTGTCCTCTGCAAGAAGTCCGAGCCCGGTCCCCGGGCTGATCATGAGCGCCGGGGCCCCCTCCTGATCCACGATCTCGTATTCGCGGTAACCGAGAAAAACGAAGTTGTCGTCGCCAAGCCACTCCAGGAAAGCCACCGTCTCATCGACGTCCCCTTCGGCGAACGCGGCGGCATCCTCGTGTGCATGGGCGACCATCGTTCGGACCGCGTTCTGCATGGGTTCGAAGTCGGCGACAACGTTGCGCACGTCGTGGAGAACACGCGTCAAGGCCCTGGTGAGGAGACGGGCCTCTTTCTCATCGAGGTTTGCCTCGAGCTCGTAATGCTGAAACGACTCTCGGTGCTCGGTGTCCCGGCTCCTAACCACGTCGACCAGGGCACCCGACTCGTCACGGACGGTTCCGAGAACTGGATGGAAGTGGCGAGCGATCGCGTAATCTCGCTCGGTCAGGAGGCCGAGCACTGAGTCAATGAGGAACGGCGAGTCGTCGGTGACGATCTCGATGACCGACCCCGGTGCGTAATAGCCGTGGCCATCCGTCTTCGGGCTGAAGATCCGGACGACAGCGGTCTCGTTGCCGCGAGCCGCAAGGAACCGGAACGCATCGACGAGCTCGGAATTCAGCTCATCCGGGCTGAGAAGCAGGTCCTCGTCGTCGGGAATCCGCTTGGTATAGGAGCTACTGAAGGAGGCGAAGGCGACGGGGAGGGTGGTTTCGATCTCGTCCGACGTACCCTCTTCGAGCGGCGCGCCGCTCGACGTTTCTTGGTCCGTGTTCCCAGTGCTCACAAGCGTTTGAGCATATACGTCAGGGGACGATGAGCACGGGACATGGCGCCTCGTGCACGACGTGGGTGGCGACCGATCCCACCACCATCCGCCTCAGGAAGCCTGCCCCTCGCCTGCCGACAACAAGGGGTCGGCGTCGGAACATGCTTCGATCAGGCGCTGCGACGGCTCACCGATGTCTTCTGCTGTCTCGTAATCAATGCCATCGAGGTCGACCGCCTTCAGCGTACGGTCCAGAACCTCGCGCTGTGCGTCCGAAAGCGAATCACCGAGGGCCTCCGCGGTCGGCGGCGACCCGACGATTCCCCACCATCCCTCTGGTGGTCGAACGACGGCGAGGATCAAGAGGTGCGCACTGCGGGCTCGAGCAATGCTTGCGGCTACTTGTGCGGCGCTGATCGACTGGTCGGAGCCATCAACACCTACAACAATCCTTTGCGGATCCCAACCATCCATAAGGAACCTCCTCGATCTGTCCAGCGTACCGAGAAACCGGGCAACCGAGAAGGTTTCGTAGTCCGTATTACGTATTACGTAATACGGTATACGTAATACTGCTCTACAGGTTCGGCATCACAGCCTTGGCGAACAGGTCCATGCTGCTCCCGTCGTAAGCGGCGTCCGGGAAATACGCTATGGCGTATCCCGCGCCGGCGTCTCGCCACGGGCGGAGCTTCTCGATCGCCTGTTCAGGCGTCCCCACAAGACCATCCTCCTCCACCCCCTTGCGCGATCGAGCCGCCTTCTCCGAGCCCACCAGGGGAGCGAGGCGGGCCTCATACTCGCCGAGTTTGTCGGCGACGACGGCTGCGTCCTCGTCGATGACGATGCTGAACATGGCCGACCGCACAATCTCGTCGTAGTCGCGGCCGAGGTCGCGGCAATGACCCTGGAGAACCTCACTCTTGTGGATAAAAACGTCGAGCTTCAACCCGAAGTTGGTGTAGTCGGCGTATTTGGCTGCCACCCGCAGCGTGAACTGCTCGCCGCCGCCAGCGACCCACATTGGTATCGATCCCTGCACCGGCTTCGGGTTGCTGATCGCGCCCTGTAGCTGGTAGTAGGTCCCGGCGTAATCGACCTTCTCCTCGGTCCACATGCGGCGCATGATCTCGATGCCCTCTTCGAGCTGCCCGATCCGGGTCGAGGGATTTGGGAACTCGTAGCCGTAGCCGAGGTACTCCTCCTCGTACCACCCGGCCCCGATGCCCATCTCGAGGCGGCCGTTGGAGATCACGTCGATGTCGGCGGCGATCTTCGCCAGATACGCCGGGTTTCTATATGAGTTCGACGTGCACATCTGGCCAAGCCGGATGGTGTCGGTGGTGGCCGCAAGTGCCGCCATCAGGGTCCACGCCTCATAAGACGACTCCTGCGTGGGCTCCGGGACCGTGTGGAAGTGGTCGAAAACCCAGAGTGATTCGTAGCCGGAGGCCTCGAGCGTTGTCGCCACTTCGAGCATCCTCGGCCACTGCTGGGACCGGTCGATCCCAACGAGGTCGAGACGCCAGCCTTGAGGAATGAAGGCTCCGTAACGCATGGGCGGAACGGTACACGGGGAACGAGTACCAAGTAGCAAGTAACAAGTACCAGGTACGACCGGAAAGCGGGAACTGGTAACTGGCCACTGGTAACTGGTAACTGCTCTGCCGGGACCTACCGCCGTCGCTCTTATTACCGTGGGGCTCATGCAGCTCTACGCACGGGTCAATATCCTGGATGGTGCGGCGGTCCGGCTGCCACACGGGACCGTCGACGAGGTCATCCACCTCGACTCCGACCCGGTGGCGCGAGCAAAGGGCTGGGTTGCCAAAGGTGTCGATCGCCTCCACGTGGCGGACCTCAACGCCGCTATTCACGGTGACTACGGCAACCGGCCGCTGATTCGAGAGATCATCGCCGAGCTCGACATCCCGGTTCAGGTCGGTGGTGGCAACCGATCCCAGCTCGAGGTGGACAGGATGCTCGATGTCGGCGCATGGCGGGTGGTGGTCGGGACCCTTGCTCTCGTCGACCAAGTGCTGTTCTGGGAAATCTGTCGGTCTCACCCAGGCAAGATCGTGGTCAGCCTCGACATCAACGCCGATGAGGAGCTGGTCACCCAGGGGTGGACCGAAGGCACGGGGGCGTACCTCGAGGAAACACTCATCGAGCTCTCGTCTGCCGGTGCTGCGGCTTTCATGATCACCGAGGTGGGTCGGGACGCACTCGTTGATCCCCCGAACTTCGAAGCACTGCGGACCGCCACCGCCATCGTGGACGAGGAGGTGATCGCGTCTGGCGGAGTTCGCGATCTCGACGACATCAGAGAACTGCTCAAGATCGACGGTCTGACCGGGGTCGTCGTCGGTCGTGAAGTGACCGCGGGTCACTTCACCGTCGAGGAGGCGCTGGCCGTGTTGCGGGGAGCGGGCAAGGACCTCGGGCCGTGGTCGCGCGAAGAACTGGCCGTTGCCGCAGACGAGTACCGGGCCGTGCTGGACAAGGCAGGAGGGGCCGCCTCCTCCAGCCGCGAGGTCCTCGATGGATTTGTGCGCTGGCTGGGCGGAGGCGCACCGTAGGAAAGAAGTAACAAGTACCAAGGACCAAGTAGCGACGACCTTTCTTTCTTGTTACTTGCTACTTGTTACTTGCTACTTGCTACTTGCTACTTGAACTGGGTTACGGAACCCTGAACACCTTGACAACGTCCGGTGAACTTCTCCCCGTTCCGGAACGTGCTGCGGCATACTCTCGTTGGCCAGTCCACGCGGTGCGACGTGCCGCGATGGATAGGGAGAAACGATGAACAACAAGAACCCCCTGCGGGTGGCCGTGCTGGTACTCGCCATCAGCCTGATCGCAGCCGCATGCGGTACCAGCGACGAAAGTGGAGACGAAACCACAACGACGGCCGCTGTGGAAACGACTACAACGACCGAGACGACAACAACCACGACCGTCATGGCCGACCCGATGCTGACCCTCGACGTCACCGGGTTTCCCGCCCTGGCTGACGGCGTTCACTACGAGAATTGGGCGATCATCGACGGCGCACCGGTCTCCGCTGGAAAGTTCAACGTCGACGACGGCACAATCGTCGATCTCAACGGTGCGCCGATCGCTGGATTGTCGCTAGCAGGCCTGGAGACGGCGACGACGATCGTTGTCACGATCGAGCCGGCCGGCGATACCGACGCCGTACCTTCGGACACCCACTTCGTGGCCGGTGACGTCGTCGACGGCAGCGCCGAGCTGTCCATCTCCCACCCCGCAGCGCTCGGGACCGACTTCGCTACTGGCGCCGGTTCGGTGATCCTGGCGACGCCGACCAACGGGGATGACACCAGCGAGCTCAGCGGTATCTGGTTCCTTGCTGTTCCCGGCCCGACGCAGAGCCTCGATCTGCCGATGCTGCCTGCCGGATGGAAGTATGAGGGCTGGGCGGTCATCGACGGTATGCCGGTGTCATCTGGCACCTTCCTCGACGCGGCGGCCGCCGATGATGCTGCTCCGTTCTCGGGCCCCGAGCCCGGACCCCCTTTCCCAGGGGAGGACTTCCTGCTGAACGCCCCCGATGGCGTGACCTTCCCCACCGACCTCAGCGGCGCCACGATCGTGATCTCGGTCGAGCCTTACCCGGATGACAGCCCGCTGCCGTTCGTCCTCAAGCCGCTCGTTGGGCAGGTCCCGGACGACCCGACCGATCATGAGAACTACGAGCTCGGCAACAACGCCGTTGACCTTCCCGGCGGCACCGCTCTGCTCGGGTGAGAAACAGGATGCTTACGGGGACACAGCCGTACGATGGCGCTGTGTCCCCGAACGGAAACGGCGCAGTTCGCCGCATCCTCGTCGTCGACGACGAGCCCATGGTGCGAGAGGTCCTCGTCACCTACCTCGAGCGCGAGGGATACGCCGTGGACCAGGCGACGGACGGCAAGGCAGCCCTCGAGCTGGCGGTATCGGCCAAGCCCGACCTGATCGTGCTCGATGTGATGCTGCCGGAGGTCGACGGATTCGCCGTGCTCACCCGCCTCAGGCAAACAAGCTCGGTGCCGGTGATTCTGGTGACCGCACGCACCGCAGAGCCCGACCGCATCGTCGGACTCGAGCTTGGCGCAGACGACTACGTCGTCAAGCCCTTCTCACCGCGAGAGGTGGTGGCACGAGTCCGGTCGGTGCTGCGCCGTGCTCACGCTCCCATGGTGTCGGATCGTCTCGAATTCGACGGGTTGGTGGTGGACGGATCCAGCCGCGAAGTGCGCCTGGACGGAGATCCGGTCGAGCTCACACCAAAGGAATTCGATCTGCTCGCCTACCTGGCGGCGTCGCCACGAATCGCCATGTCGCGATCAACGCTGCTCGAGAACGTCTGGGACTCATCGCCGTACTACCAGGACCCTTCCACGGTCACCGTCCACGTCGCCCGCCTCCGCCAGAAGATCGAACGCGACCCAAACCAGCCCCGTTGGATCACCACCGTGCGCGGCGTCGGCTACCGGTTCGAGCCATGAGGATCCTCGGCGTCGCCATCGGCGCCATCGTGCTGGGTATTGCCTTATTCGAGATCGCAATGCAGCCAACGGGCTCGGACCGGATCGAGCTGCTCGGCATCCTCCTGGCCATGGTGGTCGTCTCCGCGCTTGGGGCATGGCTGCTCCCGCAGTGGGCGCGCCGCGCCTCCACGTTGCGGGGAACCCTGGTCGCGCTCATCGCCACGGCATTGCTCATCGTCATCATCGGTGCGGGAGGGGCGGCGCAACGGATGTTCCTGTCGACGCACGACGCCGAGTTGCTGATAGTCGTGTTGGGCCTCGGATTGATCGCCGGGCTGAGCTTCGCCGTGTCCGTGGCAAAACCCTGGACCGACGACCTCCAGAAACTTGCGAGTACCGCGGCACGCATCGCCGACGGCGACCTGACTGCTCGAACCCAGGTCGACCGGGCCGACGAGGTGGGGATGGCCGCGACCGCCGTCGATGCAATGGCAGCACGGCTCGCCGCCCTCGACGCTGAGAGGCTGCGTGACGAGGAGGCGAGGCGATCGTTCTTTGCCTCGGTGAGTCACGACCTACGGTCGCCGCTCGCCGCCCTGCAGGCTGCGGTGGAAGCGCTCCAGGATGGAGTCGCCCCTGACCCCGCGCGGTATCTGGCGAGCATCGAGCACGACGTGCGGATCCTCAATCAGCTCGTCGACGATTTGTTTCTCTTGGCACGGATCGAATCCGGCGGGTTCGAGTACGAGCGGGTGCCGGTTGATCTGGCCGAGATCGCCGACGAGGCAATCGAGGTGCTGGCGCCGGTGTCACAGCGCGCCGGCGTACACCTACGGCTCGATGTCGACGGCTCGTTGCTGGTCAGCAGCGGTCCCCAGCCGATCGGGCGAGTGATTCGCAACCTGCTCGACAACGCGATCAGATACGCTCCCGCGGGGACCGAGGTCACCGTCACCGTCGGTACCCCCGCCACCGTGCGCGTCGCCGATGAGGGCCCGGGATTCCCTCCCGCTTTCACCGAAGCCGCCTTCGACGAGTTTGCTCGATCGGATGCCGCTCGCTCGCGAACGACCGGGGGGGCCGGTCTCGGACTGGCCATCGCCCGCGCCTTGGTCGAAGAGCTCGGTGGCCAGATCTGGGCCGAGCCCGGTCCAGGAGGAGTGGTGACCTTCACCCTGCCGGAGTGAGGTCCAAGTACCAAGTAGCAAATAGCAATGGCCGTTTACTTGTTACTTGTTGCTCATTACTTGGTACTCGTTTCCTACCATCGATCCCGTGAGAAAGATCCTGGTTCCAATCGCCGTGCCCGTCGGACTGGCTGTTGGCGCCGCCCTGGCCGCGCCCCCCTTGCTCAAACGCCTTTTTGCCGTTCCCCAACGCGCCGTGCCCGATACCACGCCTGCCCACCTCGGTCTCGAGGGCGAGCACGTATGGATCGACGGTCCCAGCGGCAAGCGACTCCATGCCTGGTTCATCCCGGTCGACACCGAGGCGCCTGCCGTTGTCGTCCTCCACGGCTGGGGCGGCAACGCCACCGACATGCTGCCGATTGCGCCTGGCATCAACTCCGTCGGCTTCCACGCGTTGTTCCTCGACGCACGCACCCACGGCCTGTCTGATAACGAAGACTTCATGTCGATGCCCCGGTTCGCCGAGGACCTGGACACCGCCCTGGCCTGGCTCCACGCCCGAGATGATGTCACCACGGTCGGGGTCATCGGCCACTCGGTCGGGGCGGCGGCGGCGATCCTCGCCGCATCGCGAGACACCACGATCGATGCCGTCGTCGCCGTGGCGTCGTTTGCTCACCCCGAGGAGCTGATGTGGCGAGCCATCCCGTACCCCGCTCCGGTGAAATGGACGCTGCTACGCATTATCAGGCGGATGATCGGCGTCTCCTTCGATGACATCGCACCACGCAACCGCATCGGCGAAGTGAAGGTGCCGGTGCTGCTGTTGCACGGCGACGCCGACGACGTGGTCCCGGTGGAGGATGCGCTGAGCCTTCACGAGCACCTGCCGAGCAGCCGTCTCATCACAGTCCCGGGCGGCACGCATTCGGACCTGGAGGCGTTCGAACCGTACTTCGAACAGGTCGACGACTTCCTACGCTCCGCCTTGGTTGCCGCCGAAGTCTGAGCGCCGGCCCCCGATCGGGCAGCGGCTAGCCTCGCCGCATCATGCAATTCGGCGTATACATCTTCCCGACCGACAAAACCATCCAACCGATCGAGCTCGCCAAGCAAGTCGAGGCACGCGGCTTCGAGTCGCTCTGGTTCCCTGAGCACAGCCATATCCCGATCTCTCGCGACACGCCGTGGGGCGGGGTCGATGGCGCCGACCCACTACCCGAGCAGTACTGGAGAACCCATGACCAGTTCGTGGCGCTCGCCGCTGCCGCCGCAGTCACCGACACCCTAAAGCTAGGAACCGGGATCACCCTTGTCGCCCAGCGTGATCCGCTGTGGTTGGCCAAACAAGTGGCTTCACTCGACGTGATCTCAAACGGGCGTGTGCTGTTCGGCGTCGGCTACGGCTGGAACAAGGAGGAAATAGCCAACCATGGGGTGGCCTACGCCGATCGCAGGGCGATTCTGCGTGAGAACGTGCTGGCGATGATCGAATTGTGGACCAAGGAAGAGGCCGAGTTCCACGGCAAGCACGTGAATATCACCCCATCGTGGGCCTGGCCAAAGCCGGTCCAAAAACCATACCCCCCGATCCACCTCGGTGGTGCAGCCGGCCCGCGAACGATGCGCGACATTGCTGAGTTCTGCGATGGATGGATGCCGATCGGGACCCGCCACGAAATCGCAGGCAAGGTCGAACAAGTGCGCACCGTCCTCGCTGAAGCCGGGCGCGATCCCGACGCGCTCGAGCTCACCCTGTGGCAGGCACCGCGAGACGTCGACCAGCTGCTGCAGATGAAGGAGTTCGGCGTAACACGCGCCGTGTTCGGCCTGCCGCCGGTCGAGCCCGAAATCGTCATCGAAAAGCTCGATAGGTATGCGGCTTTGGCGGCAGCGGTCCGCGGCTGAGGCGGCGGGGGGACTAATTGAAAAATGTCCCTAGCGGAAGCGGTCGAAAAACGCGATGATCTGATCCCAACGAGACGTTACGCCACCCCGATCGGTTCGGAGCAAAATGGGCCGGGGGGACCCCGGACGGGGGGAACGGATCTGAACGACAGTCGGACGGTATCCGTCTCCGGTGGATGAGACGAGGCGACTCAGTCGCCTCGTCTCTTTGTGTGGCCGCTCTCTGGGCCGGCGTGAGGACATCGGGTAGTGTTGCCCCGCGAGGCGAAGGAGAGGGCGATGGACAAAGTCGAGATGCTGAAGGTGTCGCCGATCTTTGCCACCCTGTCCAAGAGACAGCTCGAGTCGATCGCGGCCACCTCCAGGATCCTGTCCTTCAGCGCGGGCGATGCCATCATCGAAGAAGGCGAGGATCGCTCGATCGGCTTCTACGTGCTCGCCTCCGGCACCGCCGAGGTCACCAAGGACGGTGCGGTAGTCGCTACATATGGTTCCGGGGATTACTTCGGCGAGATCGCTCTGCTCAGCGCCGACACGGCACGGACCGCGACGGTGACGGCTACCAGTGATGCCGAGGTCCTCGGCCTGACCAAATGGGACTTCAGAGCCCTGGTGAGCTCGGAGCCTGACATCGCAGTCCAGGTGATGGGTGAGCTCGCTCGCCGCGTGGCCGCGACCGAGGCCGTCACGGAGTGAAACCGGCCCCGTGACCCAACCGCGACTCGTCATCCGTGGTGGGCGTGGATCGATGGCCGTCTCCGGCGCCCAGTACACGAGGTATGGCGGCAACACCACATGCTTCGAGATCGCAGACGACCCCGAGCACAGGGTCCTCATCGACGCCGGCACCGGGCTCCGCAATGTCGACCACACCCTCTACCACGATCACACGCTCAGCTTCACCTTTTTCCTCACCCACTATCACTGGGATCACATTCAGGGCATCCCGGTCTTTGCGCCAACGTGGATCCCGGGGAATCGCTTCACCTTCTACGGTGAGTCGACAGAGGTCGGCGACATCCGCGCCACCCTTGCCGGCGTGATCACCCAGCCCTGGTTCCCCGCCGCCCTCGTCGACTCCCCGGCCGACATCGCGTATGCAGACTTCGAGAAGCCGGTCGAGCTCGACAACGTGGCGATCTCGACGGTCCGGCTGCATCATCCACAGGGCGTGAGCGGGTTCCGGATCGACGGACCGAAACGTAGCGTCGTCATCGCGACCGATCACGAGAGCGACCCTGACGCCAACCGCGCCCTTACCGAGCTCGCCAAAGGGGCGGACGTGCTCATCCACGATGCCCAATACCTGCCCGTGGAATATCCGCTCCGGGTCGGGTGGGGTCACAGCACATGGGAGCACGCCGTCGAGGCCGCCGATCGGGCAGGCGTGGGCCAGCTGGTGCTGACCAGCCACGATCCGGATCACACAGACGATGACATCGACGGGATCGTCCACGCGGCCGCCGAGCGATTCCCCAACACCGTCGCCGGGGCCGAGGGGATGAGCTTTGAGCTTTGACTTCAAGTCGCAAGTCGCAAGTCGCAAGTCTGAGAATCGTTCGGTCGATATGGTCGCCCGGAGTCGCGGGGAGCCTTCGTGACCGCCCCAACGTAGACGCAAGACCGGATCGGCTGTTACTTGGTACTTGCTACTTGGTACTTGCTACTCCGCAGCGCTCAACAGCAGGTTTTGCGTTGCCCGACCGACGGGACCTTCGGCATCGAACAGCGCCGCATCGGCAAGGCCAACACCGGTCGCGATCCAGTGCGATACCGCCTGGGCGCAGAACCATTCCCCGACCGGGTCCCGGTACAGCGATATGGTCAAGTCGGGGTTCACGAAGCGAACCTCGTCGATGTCGTTGTTGTAGGAGATGCCGTTGACGCTGTCCGCCAGCGGACAGATCCGTTGGAACGGGCTCGGCGACTCATCGGCGACCAACGGGACCTTGGCCCGCATCCACATCGTCGTTGGTCCCCCTGTACCGACCGGCCCTGCCGGGTCGTAGCGACACTCGACTGAGTCGAGGAACGAAGCCAGGCCGTGCCCGCTCCGATGAATGGGGAACGGCCCTGGGATCGCCGCGGACAGATCGGGAGCATCGACCCCGGCAGTAGTGACATCCAGCTGGTCGAGGGTGCGCAAGTGCAATCCGTAGGCCCTGGCGAAAATCGTGTCGTCGTCGTATAGCTCGGCTTCGGTGAGGCTCACCAGCCGACCCGGTTTTGCGATCGATCCCCCGACGCGGAAGCCGCTCATCGGGATCGGGCGGATGATGTCGACGGTGATCCGGGTCAGTCTCTGTTCTGGGACGACTGCCTCCAGCGCCCCCGCCATCAGGGCCGTCGGTGGCCCGGCGTGGCAGGCGTCGACTTGCCAGGGCCCGCGCGCATACTCCGTCGGGACAAACCAAGAACCGTCGCCGGTCTGGAAATAGGCATCGGTCACGGATCTGAGGCTGTCCCGCCGTCGAGGCGATGGAACCGACCGGCTCGGCGGCGGTGCGTTTGGGTCGCTACCCGAGAGTCGGCGGCGGGATCACCTGCGGTTGGGGCTCGGTGACCCAGCTGCCGTGCTTATCGTCGACAGATACGTCAGCACCGACAACGGCCTCGTTGAGCCACTCGTTCACTGCATCGGAGGCAGCCTCGTCGAGAAGGGTCTGTCTCAGCTCTTCGAGGGGTGTTGTGGTGCGCGACGCAACGAGAATGACGTGGTACCCGAAGTCGGACTCGACCGGCCCGAAGACTTCCCCGATTTCGGCCTCCATTGTTGCCTCTGCGAACTCCGGGACATAGCCGCTGGCCACGGCGCAACCAAGGTCGCCCCCGACGGCTGCACTGCCGTCGATCGAGACCTCGGCCGCGATCGTGACGAAGTCCTCGCCGGCGTCGAGCCGCCCAAGGACCTCGTCAGCCTCATCTGCGGTCTCGGTCAGGATGTGTGAGGCGCAGACCTCGGTCCATTGCTCAGGAGACTCGTCGAAATCGCTCTGGGCGTCCTCGAGCGTCGGCTCGTCGAGCGTTTCGACAAAGGACTCGTGCAGGCTCTGTTCGATGATGATCTGGGTCACAAGCTGGCGAAGGCCCTCCTGTGAGACGTTCTGCTGCACCAGGAACGTCTCGATTTCGGTAAATCCGCTCCCGAGGACAAGCTCACGAGTTTCCAGGTCGATCTGGTCCTCGGTTGGTTCGATGCCGAACTCGTCCACCGCGCGCTGGTTGATGGCCCCCCACTGGATGAGGACGCTGAGGTAGGTGGCGAACTGCTCGGGCTGCCTATCGAACTCGTTGACTTGGTATAGAAGGCCCTCGACGTCACCGGTGGTGATGTCGGCTCCGTTGACCGTCGCCGCCACCGAGTTGCCTCCGCCGCCGCAGGCGGCGATGAGGAGGGCTCCGCCGGCGATTGCGATCGTGAGTCGTCTCATAGCTCGGACCTTCCGCTGGTCGAGCCCGGAGGATATGGCGTCTTTCAGAAAACCAGCCCACCGGAATCATGAGAATCGGCTAAATAGGTAGGTCACAAGTCACAAGTCACAAGACACACGACGCAAGAAGCAAGTCGCAAGTCGCAAGTGTCACGCGATCGTCAACGCATCCCGCAGCACGGCAACCCGATCGGGTTCTACCCGAAAATACGCCCAGCGACCTCGCTGCTCTCGAACCAGCAGGCCGGCGTCGGCCAGAATCGCCAGGTGGTGGCTGACGGTCGGCTGGCTCCGCCCAATCATGTCCACGACGTCGCAAGCGCACAGCTCGCCGTCGGGGGCAGTGGCTACGAGACTCAATAGGCGGAGCCGCACCGGATCCGCTAACACTTTGAAGGCCGCCGCCAGCTCGTCGGCCTCGGTGTGGTCGAGCGGCTCCACAAGCACCGGCTCGCAGCAGGCCTCGATGACTCTGACATCCATGAAACTCATCCTAACGATGTATTGACAACTGTCTATATGAGAGATTATCATATCGATGACGGTCTATATGGCGGATGAGGAGGATACGGTGGCTGATCAAGATCTGCGGGAAACGGTCCGGCAACGGTATGCAGACGCTGCACAGAACAGCCGTGTTGACGGCTGTTGCGACGAGTCGGGCTTCGGCTCCCAGTTGTACCTGGCCAAGGACGTGGTCTCACTCCCCGACGGTGCCGTCTTGACCAGTCTGGGTTGCGGGAACCCGACGGCGGTCGCCGACCTGCGCCAGGGGGAGACCGTGCTCGATTTGGGGTCGGGGGCAGGCATCGACGTCCTGCTCTCGGCACAGCGGGTGGGAACGACAGGATTCGTCTACGGGATCGACATGACCGACGAGATGCTGAATCTCGCCCGGGACCATGCCGCCGAGGCCGGCGTCGACAATGTTGAGTTCCGCAAGGGGCTCATCGAGGACATCCCCCTCGACTCCGAGACCGTCGATGTGGTGATCTCCAATTGCGTGATCAATCTTTCCCCCGACAAGGGGGACGTGTTCTCGGAAATGTTCAGGGTCCTCCGGCCGGGGGGGCGGCTCGGCATCGCCGACGTAGTGGCCGAAGACCACCTGAGCGCGGAGGAACGCGTGGAGCGAGGGAGCTGGGTCGGGTGCATCGCGGGGGCCTTGTCGTTCGCCGAGTACGAGAACGGCCTGGCCGCCGCCGGCTTCAAGGAAATCTCCATCAAACCGAGCCATGCCGTCGCCGATGGGATGCATTCGGCAATCATCCAGGCGCAAAAGAGCGCGCACCGGTAGACCAGTAGATCAGTGTCTGCCTTCGCTACTGCGCTACTTCGCTACTTCGCTACTACTGCTCTACTAACTCGCTACTGACCTGAGGCCTAGCCGCGATGGTCAGCCGCTGCTCGTCACCGCCGGGCAATCCCCGAACCGCAGTCTCGACCATCGCGGGACGGTCTGGCTCGGCGCCGCCTGGGGCACGGTCGGCGAGCTTGCCCACCTGGGGAACGAGACGACTCTCCCACGAGCCAACTGCATTGTTGTATCCCTTGACCACGGTGTTGAGCTTCTTGCCCACGTCCGCCATGTGCTTGGCGAACGTGGCCAGCCGCACTTGGAACTCCTTGGCGTCGGCAACGATGAGCCTGGCCTCCTCTAAGGCGCGGTGCTCACCGATCGCCTGGGCGGTGACCCCGAGCAACGCCAGCAGTGTCACCGGCCCTGCGAGCAACACACCCTGACGCCTGACCTCGTCGAAAAGACCGGGCCGGGCCCGCATCGCCTCTACGTACAGCCCTTCCTCTGGCACGTACATCACGATGAAGCCCCCCGTCGCCTCGGAGTGATAACCCCGGCTCTTCAGGTCTCGCGCCATTCTCACCAGGGTTTGGCCGTGCTCTCCCATCAGCCGCTCCCGCTCGTCGGCACTATCCGCGGCACAGGCGTCCCTGAACCTGGCAATGGGGAACTTGGCATCGATGACGATGCGCCGGCCGTCCGGCAGGTTGATCACGCCGTCGGGACGCCCGCCGTCGCCCCCCGTCGCAAGGTTCAATTCGTAATCCCGGCCCTCGATGAGGCCGGCATGCTCGAGCGCCTGCCGCAACGACAGCTCGCCCCATCCGCCCCGGCCCTGCGGGCTGGCGAACACCTCCGTCACCCCGTCGATGCGGCGGTCCACCGATAACAGTCTGGCGTCGAGATCTCCCTGCATCCGCGCCAGGCGTTCCAGCACGTCGCTATTGAGACCAGGCGGAAGCTCGATGCCGCGTCGCCGCTCAGCAGCCAACTGCATCCCGAGCGCCACCACTGCGCCAACCAACACTGCCCCGACAAGCGCGGCCGCCGCCGCTACCACCACCACCGTCATCGCGCTCCTCCTCTCGGACAGGTTCGTACCAGGGCAGCGTGCCACCAGGGTGTGACAGATTCGCTCCGACGCTCCCAGACCCCTTATCTGGAAAGGCTTCATCCCACATCGGTCCGCGCCGAGCAGGCAACGTCCAGGAATAGCCGAGATCGCCCTACGGTTCAGTTCTAACTCAGACATAAGACGCAAGACGCAAGACGAGACCTGTGTTTTGCATCAAGAAAGGTAGAAACCACATGGCCGAACTCACCACGACGACGCTGCCGGTGCTTCCGCTGCGCAGCGGTGTCGTCTTCCCGCACATGGTCGTGACCGTCACGATCGAGTCCGACGAGGCGAAGCGCGCCATCGCTGCCACCGAGAACAGCGGTGGTCGCCTCCTGCTCGTCCCCCAACTCGACGGCGATTACGCCAGGGTGGGCACCATCGCCGAAATCCAAGAGGTTGCGACCGGGGAGGGCACGACGGCGCTCATCTCCGGAGTAGCTCGCGCCAGCATCGGGGCAGGCCAGCCCGGCACCGCCGATGTCCTGTGGGTCGAGGCAATGCCAGTTGAAGAACCAGACGACCACTCTCCGGAGACCCTGGAGCTCGCCGACCAGTTCCGAGCCGTCGTCAGCGAGATCCTCGACCACCGCGGCATAGGAGAGGTCGCCGACCGGTTGCTCGGAGCCGACGACCCTGGCCAGCTCGTCGACCTCTCGGTCCACTCCCCCGATCTTTCGACCGCCCAGAAGATCGAGCTGCTCGAGACCATCGACGTGCACGAGCGCGTCGAGCGAGCGCTCGACATGATGAACACCGTGCTCGCCGACATCACGCTGCGCCGGAAGGTCCGCGACGACGCAACGGAACGTATCGACCGCAGCCAGCGCGATTACCTGATCCGGCAGCAGATGGAATCCCTGCGGGCCGAGCTCGGTGAGGAAACCGGCACGGTGATCGATGAATACCGCACGAAGCTCGCCGACGCTTCGATGCCGGAATCCACCACCGAGGCCGTGGAGCGCGAGATCGACCGGCTGGAGCGCATGAATGATCAGAGCCCAGAGGTCGGATGGATCCGCACCTGGCTCGACACCGTGTTCGACCTGCCGTGGGGCACTCGAACCACGGACAACCTCGACCTCGGCGACGCCCGATCCGTGCTCGACGCCGACCACACCGGTCTCGAGGACGTCAAGGAGCGAATCGTCGAGCATCTGGCCGTGCGCAAACTGCGCAAGGAGCGGGGCGTCGACGACACCGACACCGACCGTAGGGGTGGGGGGGCGATTCTGCTGCTCGTCGGCCCGCCCGGGGTAGGAAAGACCTCGCTCGGCGAATCGGTGGCGCGGGCGCTCGGACGCGAGTTCGTCAGGGTGAGCCTCGGAGGCATCCGTGATGAAGCCGAGGTCCGCGGTCACCGGCGCACCTATGTCGGTGCCCGCCCTGGGCGAATCGCACGAGCGCTCACCGACGCCGGCTCAATGAACCCGGTGTTCCTTCTCGACGAGATGGACAAGGTGGGATCGGATTGGCGGGGCGACCCGTCGTCTGCGCTGCTCGAAGTGCTCGACCCAGCCCAGAACCACACCTTCCGCGACCACTATCTCGAGTTCGACCTCGATCTCTCCGACGTGTTGTTCATCGCCACCGCCAACGTGATCGAAACAATCCCCGGGGCTCTCCTCGATCGTACCGAGGTGATCCGGCTGGACGGTTATACCGACCAGGAGAAGGTCGAAATCGCTCGCGACCACTTGCTGCCGCGGCGCCTGTCCAGTGTCGGTCTCGAGCCTGAGGAAGTCACCGTTTCGGATGAGGCGATGGCGGCGATCATCGAGAGCTACACCCGCGAGGCCGGAGTGCGCGGTCTCGAACGCATGTTGGACAAGTTGGCCAGGAAGAGTGCGATGAAGATAGCCACCGATGATACGGACACGGTGAACGTCACCGAGGTAGACCTGGTCGACCTGCTGGGTAAGCCAACCGTTTTCAGGGATGAAGCGGGCGAACGGACGCGGGTGCCCGGCGTGGCAACGGGCCTCGCCGTGACCGGAGCTGGCGGCGACGTGCTGTTCGTCGAGGCCTCAGTGATGCCAGGTAATCGGGAACTGACCGTGACCGGCCAGCTCGGCGACGTCATGAAAGAGTCGGCGGAGATCGCCCTCTCCTACGTGCGGTCCAACGCTGAAGAGCTCGGCATCGACCCCGAGCAGCTCGATCGTGCCATCCATCTGCACGTTCCCGCGGGAGCGATCCCCAAGGACGGCCCGTCCGCGGGGATCACGATGACGACGGCGCTGGTCAGCCTGTTCACCGAACGCAAGGTGAAGGACACGATCGGCATGACCGGCGAGCTGACTTTGCAAGGGCGCGTCCTCCCGATCGGAGGCCTCAAGCAGAAGGTGCTCGCCGCCCACCGGGCCGGCCTCACCGAGGTGATCCTCCCGACACGCAACGCCGACGATCTCGACGAGCTCCCCGAATCGATCACCGAAGCAATGACCTTCCACCCGCTCGACGACATCTCGACGGTCCTCGAGATAGCGTTGGAAGAGGGCTAGGTCGACCGAACGTATTACGTATTGCGTATTACGTATTACGTAGGTCTGGGTAGAGCGGTCGCGAGCCGCGAGCTACGAAAAAGCCATCTCGGCGGTCCTGCTTGTGACTTGCGACTTGCGACTTGTGACTTGCGACTTGTGACTTGCGACTTGCGACTCGCGACTCAATGATCCGGGCCGGGTCCCAAGCCGAGCTTGGCGTGCATCGCACCCATGCAGTGGTCCATCACGACGGTGAGGCCGCCTTCTGCGGCGATCTCGGCCGCCTCATCTGAGATGATCCCCAGCTGGAGCCATAGAACCTTGGCGCCGATCTCGACCGCGTTGGCTGCGATCGCCGGTGTCTCCTCTGCCGGGCGGAACACGTCGACGACGTCGACCTGCCCAGGGATGTCGAGCAGGGTGGCATATGCCTTCTCCCCGAATATCAGGTCGCGACCGGGATTGACCGGGATGATCCGATAGCCCTGATCCTGGAGATAGGCCGGGACCACCTGGGCCCGCTTCGTGGTATCCGGGGAGGCACCAACGACGGCGATCGTCTTCGTCTCGGCGTAGATGCGCCGCAGCTCATCGAGCGGCGGCCGGGTCTTCATCTCAGGCACAATGCACTCCTTAGAACGGCAGACCGGGAAGCGTATAGATGTCCGCGCGGTCGAGCAGGGCAAGGGCTCCGAGGATGGCAGCGGCTACGCCTACAAGCCCGAGCACTGCTTGCAGCCACACCATCCACCACGCCGCCTGGAAATGATAGTCGCGCCCCGCGGCGCTCAACATCGCGATGGCGAGCACGATGCCGCCTACCAGTAGCAGCGTGGGTCCGAGCAACGGCGACACTTCGGACATGTCCACCGTGACAAAGATCAGCGAGACTTCCCCGTTCTCCGGTGCTAGCGACAGCCAGAGGCCGGTTGTTGCGGTGAGTATCCCGACCATGCCAAAAAACCACATGGTCAGGTGGCGGCCGGCATCGGTGTCGTGCGCTTCGACGGAGCGAGCCGGTCCGTAGCTCACGACGCCGACGCCTCCTTCTCCCAGCGGTGCACCGACGGGAGCATAGAACAGCACTTTGCCGGCCATCGATCGGTCGGCATAGTGACGGGGTTTATCGTTGCATCAGTAGATCAGTAGATCAGTAGATCAGTAGATCAGTAGATCAGTAGATCAGTAGATCAG